>OGJE01000227.1_pt1 | contig 28703 bp, 25 predicted proteins | sample 1571981 | NCBI WGS metagenome assembly OGJE01 (sample SAMEA2582118, study PRJEB24529) | metagenome | biome: Human gut stool | place: China | collected 2011
GCTTCTGACCTGTTACATTAATCTCTTTCATTTGTGTTACTCTAAATTAAGTTGTGAATAATAATTTTGCCTTAACTCGCCATCACACGGATTAGCTTTGTTTTAAGCATGCCCCACGAGGTTTTCTCGCAAAGCGGGTGCAAAATTACTACTTTTATTTGAATTACGCAAGTTTTAGCCCGTTTTTTCTTCCTTTAGATGCGTTAAATATTTAAAAACGCTCTTCTAACCTTAAAAAAATAGAAAAGATTACCCGTTTTCTTGCATATTATATATTAAATATGTAAATTTGCAGTGTTTTAGGTAAATATATAAATAAATCTTTTAAATTATTAGAGAATGATTAATAGGGATTTGATTAGACGTAAGATTGTGCAGTTAACCTACGCATACTATCAGAACGGCAATCATAATATTGATAATGCTGAAAAGGAGCTCATGTTTGCTCTCTCAAAGTCGTATGATTTGTACAACTACATGTTGCAGCTCATGGTGGCTATCACCCAGGAGGCTCGCAAGCGTTATGACGTTGAGGTGGCACGAGCTCAGCGTGAGGGTACACCAGAGCCTTCTTCAAGGATGGCTTTCAACCGCTTCTCTACGCAGTTGGAGGAGAACAAGATGCTCGTAGAGTGGATTGATATCAAGAAGTCTTCGTGGGAAGAGGATATCGAAGTGGTTCGCAAGCTCTATACTGCCATTGTCTCTAGCGATCTCTATACCAGCTATATTGATGGTTCCATGACGAAGGATCACGAAGAGGGGGAACTCGATGACTATGCATACGACCGTGAGTTCTGGCGCCGTGCCTACAAGGCTTTCATCCAGAACAATGATGAACTCGATGCCATGCTCGAAGAGAAGAGCCTCTACTGGAATGACGATAAGGACATCGTAGATACCTTCGTGCTGAAGACCATCAAGCGCTTCGACCCAGCCAACAAGGCAAACCAGGAGTTGCTCCCTGAGTATAAGGATGCAGAAGACCGCGACTTTGCCCGCAAGCTCTTCCGTGCCACCCTGCTCAATTGCGAATCCTACCAGCGCTACATCAGCGATGCCTGCCGCAACTGGGATTTCGGACGCCTGGCTTACATGGATGTGGTAGTCATGCAGATTGCCATCGCCGAGATGATGACTTTCCCTGGCATCCCGGCCATCGTTACTATCAACGAGTATGTGGATCTTGCCAAGGTATACAGCACTCCTCGAAGCGGTGGTTATGTGAATGGTATGCTTGATAGCATCGCCCGTTTCCTCAACTCTCGCGGACTCATCCAGAAGGAAATGCCTGAGCGCAAGAACAACAAAGGCGGTCAGCATCCTAATCACTCAAACCATCCACATCGCCCACATTACGATAAGTAATATATATTATAATGTACGCGAACATTATAAATGGCATGATGCCGAGTATGATAGAGTGAATAGATAGATAAATAGATAATTCAACAAAATAATAGCATAAAGACATGACAAATTTGGTATTGCAAGCAGCTGCTGGTGGTAGCAGCATGAGTTTCCTTATTATGATGGTAGCTATCTTCGCTATCATGTGGTTCTTCATGATCCGACCTCAGCAGAAGAAGCAGAAAGAGATACGTAAGTTCCAGAACTCTCTCGCCGAGGGATCTAAGGTGGTTACTGGTGGTGGTGTTTATGGCACCGTAAAGCATGTAAACCTTGAGCAGAACACGGTGGATGTGGAGATTGCACGTGGCGTGGTCATCACTGTAGCCAAGGGTTACGTGTTTGCTGATGCTGCCAGCCAGACTCCTAACGCATAAATAGGATTCACTAGGAACTCTCATGCGTAGTGTTCGGAACATATTGAAAGCTGTCAGAAACTTCCTGTTCAGTGGCCTGAATAAGGAGTTTCTGATTTTTTTGTTCTTTCTCGCTCTCAGCGGCGCCTTCTGGTTGTTGATGACGCTCAATGAGACCATGGAGAGAGAATTCAAGATTCCTATGCGCTTGTCCGGCGTACCTAGAAATGCCGTGATAACGGGTGAACTGCCTGATACAGTGCGCGTTACGGTGAGGGATAAGGGATTCACGCTCGTTACCTACGATTTCCGTCCTCTCGTCTTCCGATTCAGCAACTATGCTGATGAGGATGAAGGCAAGGGAATGATACCGCTGGCTGATGTGCAGAAGCAGGTACTCTCGCAGATGTATGGTTCCAGTAAACTGCTGCAGGTAAAACCGGGTAAGTTCGACTTCTATTTCACCTATGGAACTTCCAAGAAGGTGCCGGTGGTGTTCAGGGGTAAGATTACGACCAGCAAGAGTTATTATCTGGCTCATACGGAATTCTATCCGTCTATAGTCACCGTGTATGCCAACAAGCAGCAGCTTGACAAGCTTCAGACGGTAGAGATAGAACCTTTCAATTACCGCAATCTTCAGGATACCATCCGCCAGGCGGTGAAGATCAGGAAGATTCGTGGCGTTAAAATCGTTCCGTCTACGGTTAGATTGTCGGTATATCCTGATGTGCTGACCGAAGAAGCTATCGAAGTGCCGATTACTGCCATCAATATGCCTCCGGGCATGGTGCTCAGAACCTTCCCTTCCAAGGTGACAGTGAGGTTTACCATCGGAGCCAGTCTCTTCCGTACCATCAAGCCAAACCTGTTTAAGGTGGTGGTAGATTACGAAGAGTTAGCAGCCAATCCGTCGGATAAATGCACTTTGCAGCTTCGCAGTGTGCCACGCTCCGTGAGCAAGGCATCGCTCGAAATAGATAGGGTGGATTATCTGCTGGAACAGCAATGATGGTTTATAGTTGATAGTTTATAATTGATAGTTTATAATTGATAGTTTATAGTTGATAGTTTTTCTACTATGATGAAGATAGCTATAACGGGGGGCATAGGTAGCGGAAAGAGCTATGTGTGCAGAATCCTGGAGAAGCACGGCATTAGGGTATATGACTGTGATGCCGGGGCTAAGCGGTTGATGAGGCAGGATGCTGACTTGCAGACCGACTTGAAGAAGTTGGTGGGCGAGGAGGTGTATAGTGCCGATGGCATCTTGCAGAAGCCCGTGCTTGCCCAGTTTATCCTCACCGGCGAGGCAAACAAGCAGGCAGTGAATGATGTGGTGCATCCAGCCGTGGCACGCGATTTCGAAAAAAGCGATTGCAGCTGGTTGGAGAGTGCCATCCTCTTTGATAGCGGTTTCTATCGTCGCACCCACTTCGATTTCGTGGTCTGTGTCACAGCTCCCATCCCAGTGCGTATCGAACGCATCATGCAGCGTGATCATATCTCGCAGCAGAAGGCGCAGCAATGGATAGATGCCGTGATGCCGCAGGAAGAACTCAAAGCCCGTTCTGATTTTGAAATCGTGAATGATGGGGTGAGGGATGTGGAAGAGCAGGTAGTGAATCTGCTGAATCATCTGGAAATTCATTTGAAATAAAAGAAATCATATAAAAAATAGAAAAATAAGAAAATGGAAACAATCCTTTCAATTGCAGGCAAGCCAGGCCTTTATAAACTGGTTTCAAGAGGTAACAGAACTCTTATCGTTGAGACTCTCGACGAGACTCACAAGCGTGTGCCAGCTTTCGCAACAGACCGTGTTACAAGTCTTGGCGACATCGCTATGTATACTGATGCTGACGAGGTTCCATTGTGGGAGGTTCTCGACAGCGTAAGCAAGAAGGAAGAGGGCAAGCCTAGCACCTTCAACTACAAGAAGGCTCCAGCTGCTGAGCTCCACGATTACTTCGCTGAGGTTCTTCCTAACTACGACCGCGACCGTGTACACGACAGCGATATCAAGAAGCTCCTCCAGTGGTACAACATTCTTGCCAAGTACGGCATCACCGATTTCAAGGCTACTCTCGCTCCAACAGAGGGTGAGAACGTAGATGATCGTGCTGAGCAGGTTGCTGAGTAAATCCCGTCAGATTTTTTAGGCACGGATTACACGGATTACACGGATTTTTTCGAGATTATAACTCTTTTTGAGTTATCTCTCGTTTTGAGCATGTCTCTATAAATCTGTGTAATCCGTGTAATCCGTGCCTAATTCTTTTCCCTCAGTCTATAAATCCGTGCCTAATTCTTTATTCCTTTTCTATCTTTTTCAATTCTTTCTCAAATCTTCTGCGATACATTTCGCCCGCTATGGTCAAACCAAACGGGAAGGCTATCCAGATGCCCAGCAAGCCCATGCCGCATGGAAAACCGAGGGTATATCCCAAAGGCAATGAAATGACGAAATAGGCGATGAAGGCATAGAGTACCATCGGCTTTACGCAGGCGATGCCTCGCAGCGCATTGGCAAAGGTATATTGCAGGCCGTCGCCAAACTGATACACCATCATCAGGATAATCAATACCGCCACATAAGCCTGAACCTCAGCATTGTCGTTAAACCAACCGCCTATCTGGTGGCGGAGCAGAAGCACCGGCAAACCCATACACAGCGAGAACAGCAGGTTCAATCGGAATCCGTCGTAGGCATTGCGGCGCACCGCAGCATAGTCCTTCTGTCCCATAAAGTGGCTCACGCGGATAGCCATCGCTGCCGCCATACCCGAAAGCACCAGATAGAACAGCTGCGAAATGGTAATCATCACCTGGTGAGCCGCCAGCGGAATGGTGCCCAGCCAGCCCACCATCACGCAACTCAGCGTAAAGGCAGCCGATTCCATACCCAATTGTAATGCCACAGGCCATCCCAACCGGTTCATCTCCTTGAAATCCACCTTGTTGATTTCACTATGAATGATATTGTGCCTGTAATCAGCAAATTTCCTGCACACCATCACCATGCCCACCATAGCCGTCGCCATGAGGATGCGGCTTACCAGGGTAGAGATGCCCGCTCCGAGCAAACCCAGCTCCGGGAATCCCGCAACACCGTAAATCAAAACCCAGTTGCCCAGGATGTTGACCACGTTTCCGCCAATCATTGCCCACATCGCCACCTTGGTCTGTCCGATACCATCCAGGAATTGCTTCATCGTGAAGAAGATGCCCATGAAGAGCACCGATGCCAGGTTCACCAGGAAGTAGGGGCGGATGAGTGTGAGCAGTTCCTCCGGTTGTCCGATGCGCCCCAGGTTGAAATAGAGCAGGATGAGGACTAGGGTGAAGAGAATGCCCGTAATCATGTTGGCAAAGAAGGAATTGCGCACCTTCTGTCCGATGCAGTCTGTGCGTTCCTCTCCGTAAAGCCTGCCGATGATAGGGGTGAGTCCGTAGGTGAATCCCATGTAGGATACGAATACGAGACCGAAGATATTGTTCACCAGTCCGGCTGCCGCCAGTTCGGGCGTACTGTGATGGCCAATCATCAGCGTGTCGGCGAATCCCAGGATGATGGTACCCAACTGTCCGATGATGATAGGAATACCGATGGAAAGCAGTTCCCTGTAGTGATGTTTATTATGGCTTGTAATTGATGTCGTATGAGTCTTCATTACTTGGTTGTTTATTTTACTTTTTAATGATATTATTATATAATTATGATTTCTCTTTTGTCCTTGAATCGGCAAAGTTACTGCTTTTTTATGAGAAAACAAAATATTCTTCAAAAATTCACGAAAGAATGGCTAGATATTTTTCAGAACCAATATTTTATTGTATATTTGCAGCAACTTAGTACAAACTAACATATTATAAACGTAAAAAACATTTCAACTAAATGGAGAAAACGACATTATTCATTGCTTTGGGATTGGCTGCATTCTCACAGTATGCACAGAATACCCAGGCTCAGACCGCAGATTTCCGACCATCGCACGCTTCAATGTATTTGCAGCCAAACGTAGGTTCCACCACCGTTCCTTTCGATTGGAACGATGTAGGCAGAGAATTTTTTGTGCGCTGGGGCATGGATACCGCTTGGGACGACGAGGGTAACGTGCGCCGAGGAACCAACCATATCGGCAAAAATCTGATTTCTACGGGTAGAATTTCTTTCCAGCCTAGCGACCTGGTGGGGGAGGATGGCGAGCTTTCTGCTGCCCAGAAAACTGCCCTCAATTCCCGCATCGCCCATATCAAGCTTTCGGGAGCCACTTCGGTGGAAATCAACTGCGACCACGAGGCGCTCAATGCTGCCAACTACAAGGGCAAGCCTGAGCAGTGGTTCCGCGTTATCAAGGCCACCGTGAAATATGCCCAGCAGAAAGGACTCATTGTAGAGAGTGTGGCACCATTCAATGAGCCTGATTATACGGCATGGAACGAAGGCACAAAGGCCGATTTCCTGAACATCTGCAAACTCATCAAGGCGGATGCCGATTTCGCCGGAATCCGCATCTGTGGCGGAAACACGCTCAATTGCGATGAGGCTTTGCCTTGGTACAATGCACTCAAGGATTATCTTGACGAGGGAAACACCCATCAGTTGGCAGGTTCCTTCGATAACTATGCCCTTTTCTTCCAGACCGTGAAGAACGATGGCAAGGTGGCTACGGCTGATGAGCTTCACAATGTGGGTGAGGCCATCGTAGGCGTGGAATATGGCATGGAGAATGGTATCTGGTGGAGCTTCGATGGCGTGGCAAGAGGCGAATTCTGCAAGGCAAACACTGCAGGAGGCAGCCGGTTGGGTTATGCCGAGGACCGTGGCAGTTGGACCTCAGCCGCCGTTTATCGCCTGCCTGATGGCAAGGTTGAGGGCTTCATCGGCTCTTCCGAGCGCCAGGCAACTACCCATTCCTATGATTTCGTATCCAAGGGCCGTGATGTCTATTTCGATGGCTACGGACCGATGCGTGCCTTCTCCATCACCATGCCAGGCGGCACGGGCTATCAGAAGGGACAGACCAATGCCGAGCGCATGGTGCGCATCACCAGCGGCGAGGATGTTCCTCCATATCCTATCACCAATGGCGATTACGTGCTCATGAACAAGAAATCAAGAAAGGTGCTCCAGGCAGCGGGCAATCCTGTACAGGCGGGCACCAACCTTACCCAGGGCACCTATTCCAAGTCGAAGTCTTTCCAGAAATGGGTGGTCAATGCCGTGGATTCCCGCATCGGTGGCGACTTTGGATATTTCACCCTGCAGTGTGCCAATAATAAGGAAATGTATGCCGATGTGCTCAACTGGTCAACTGTAACGGGCGGTACGCTGATAGCTTATAATGGCACCGTGGGCAGCAACGAGCAGTGGTCGTTTGAATATGCCGGCAATGGCGATTATTACATCCGTTCCCGCCATTCAGGCTTGTATCTTCAGGTGATGAACACCACCGATGGCACCAACGTGCAGCAGCATGCCTTTACAGGCAATGCGGAGCAGCGCTGGCGCATCCTGCCTTATGGTGCGGCTTGCGAAACCGTGGCTCCTAAGGTACCGCAGGGATTAACGGCAGAGGCTCAGACGGCTTCCGTGCTCCTTTCCTGGAATGCCAATACAGACAAGGATCTGGAGGGCTACATGGTGCTTCGTGGCAATGCCGATGCAGAAGATGCCCAGTGGCAGGTGATAGGCCGACAGGTGAAGGATACCGCTTTCGTAGATAACACTTGCGAGCCGGGCCATACCTATTTATATAAGCTGAAGGCCATCGACCACTCCAGCAACATGTCGAAGGCTGGCGATGAGGTGCAGGTGGAATTGCCTGAAATGGCTGCCCTGGTGGCTTCTTACAGCATGGAGGGCAGTCTGCGCGATACCACCATTAATCTGATGGATGCCGTGTCGGCAGGAACCATCTCTTACGCTTCTTCATCCAAGAAAGAGGGCACCCAGAGCCTCGTGCTCAATGGTCAGGATGCCTTCCTGCAGTTGCCAGCCCAGGTGGCTAATCAGACTTGCTTCACCATCGGAGCCTGGGTTTATTGGAAGAACACTGATGCACAGTGGACCCGCATCTTCGATTTCGGCAATGGCACCGACGAATATATGTTCCTCACGCCAAGCAATGGCAGCCAGATGCGCTTTGTTATCAAGCAGAATGGAGAAGAGCAGATACTTTCGGCATCTCGTCTGCAGACCGGTTGGCATCATGTGGTAGTCAGCCTTGATGAGAGCATGCAGGCAGTGCTTTATGTGGATGGCAAGCAGAAGGGCAGCAAGCAGATGACCTGCACGCCAGCCATGCTGAACCTGAGTCGCTGCTATGTAGGAAAGAGCCAGTTTAGTGCCGATCCTCTGTTCAAGGGCAACATCGACGACCTCCGCATCTACAACTATGCCCTGTCTGCTGAAGACATCGCCCACTGGTATCAGGGCGAGCCAATCACAGGCATCCAGGGCATCGAAGCCACTTCTCCTTCCTCTTCTTCATCCTCTTCAGCAGCCATCATTCAGCAGCAAATCTATTCCTTGAATGGAGCTTTGCAAGATGATAAGCGTCAGGGCGTTAATATCGTGAAGCAGATAGATGCAAAGGGCAAGGTAATCACCCGCAAGGTGATGTATTAATCAAAATAAATTATACCGTTATGAACAACATTCCATTAGTTTTTTGGCTCATCCCGATAGCCAGCATCGTGGCATTGGGAATGGCATGGTATTTCTTCCGCTCCATGATGAATGAAGACGAAGGAACCGACAGAATGAGAGAAATTTCGGGCTTGGCAGGCTTCTTCGGCATGAAGACAGCCACCTACGCTTCGGCACCACTGCCTTTGCCATGAACAGCGATATGCAGCTTCGTGCCGTTATCGCTCCGATGATTATCGCAGCCATCGGCATCTTCCTTTCGCTCATCGGCATCTTATCAGTACAGGACTTTACGGCATTGGCATCGCGGCCGTAGGTATGCTGTCAACGCTCGGTATCACCCTTGCTACGGATGCCTACGGTCCTATCGCCGATAACGCCGGAGGTAATGCCGAGATGAGCGGATTGGGCAAGGAAGTTCGTGAGCGCACCGATGCCCTCGATGCCTTGGGCAACACTACGGCAGCCACCGGCAAGGGCTTTGCCATCGGTTCAGCCGCTCTCACGGCATTGACACTTCTTGCCTCTTATATCGAGGAGATTAAGATAGCTATGATTCGAGCCGTGGAGAATGGCAAGCAGTATATGGATGCTGCCGGAAATCTCTTTGATCCTACGAGTGCCACCACCATCGATTTCATCAATTTCTTCCAGGTGAATCTCATTAATCCGAAGGTATTGATAGGTGCCTTCCTGGGAGCGATGGCCGCTTTTCTGTTCTGCGGATTGACGATGGGAGCCGTGGGCAGAGCTGCTGAATCCATGGTTCAGGAGGTTTGGCGCCAGTTCAGGGAAATCAAGGGAATCCTTGAGGGGCAGGCTGTGCCTGATTACGGAAGATGTGTGGAGATTAGTACCCGTAGTGCTCAGCGCGAGATGATTATCCCATCGTTGCTGGCCATTATTATTCCTATTGTAGTAGGTTTGGTTTTGGGTGTAGCCGGCGTATTGGGACTTCTTACGGGCGGTCTGGCTGCCGGATTCACGCTAGCCGTATTCATGTCAAATTCTGGAGGCGCATGGGATAATGCGAAGAAGATGATAGAAGAGGGCAGTTTTGGCGGCAAGGGTAGCGAGAACCACAAGGCCACGATAGTGGGCGATACGGTGGGCGATCCTTTTAAGGATACATCGGGTCCATCATTAAATATTTTGATAAAACTGATGTCGATGGTAAGCATCGTGATGGCGGGTTTGACCATTGCGTTCTTGTAAGACAGAGGTTCGTTGTCTCGTGCCGATTATACCTCCCAGCATTACTATAGTCTTTCTTCTGAGATTCTGAATCATCGTAAAGATTATTATCAATATCTGGAGCAGGCTCAGAAGGGAAGTCTTGATGTAACATCTTGGATTCAATGGTTTTTGCAGACATTGAAGTTAGCGCTGGAAGCTGCTTTTGCGAAAACAGAAGGAGTATTGCGCAAGTCCAGGTTTTGGGATGCGCATCGCACGGTTTCCATCAACGAGCGTCAGCGTAAGGTTCTCAATATGCTTTTTGATGGTTTTGAAGGCAAGTTGAATTCCTCCAAATGGTATAAGATAAATCATTGTTCTCAGGACACGGCCAATCGTGACATCAAGGATTTGATAGCCAAGGGTATATTGAGACCCACAGGAGAGGGTGGCAGAAGCACCAATTATGAGTTGTTTTTTCCTTGATAAAGCGTAGGGCTTCTTGGTTGCAAGAACGTCTCTTCGTGGTTGCAAGTACGTCTCTTTTAGGGCTCAAGTATATCTCTTTCGGGGTTCAAAAAGGTCTCTTTCGGGGTTCGGGAAGGTATCTTCTTGACTGTTGCTACTAGGCTCAGCAGACCTGCTGAGCCTAGTAGCCAGGTCTGCTGACTGCAGTCAGCACGTCTGCGGAGCCTAGTGACAACACCTTTAAAGCGTACAACTACAACCTGAATAGTCGTACGAGTATACACCTCTTAGTCGTACGACTGTATACCCTTTAGTCGTACGAGTGTATACCCTTTAGTTGTACGACTATATACCTTTTGGTTGTACGACTATATATCTTTTAGTTGTACGACTGTATACCCTTTAGTTGTACGACTATCTTTGTGTGAAATAAATAGACATTCTGTTGCCCTCTGTGCGATTTCTCGATGAACGCTTGGTGAGGCAAAAAGCGTTACGTTACGGTTGTGACAGTTTTTCTCGCACCCCTCTTTCTTTCGTTATATAGAAGGAACTTATATATTATATATATAAGTTATTATATACTACTTACAGATTGAAACTTGCAAAAAGCGGGGTACCCCCTTCGAAAAAAAACTGTCACAACTGTAACTGTAACGTTTTTGAGCTAAATGAGAGCAAAAACGCACTAAGCTTTTCCAGATATCATCTCATAGAGTTCCTGGTATCATCTCATAGTTTTCTCACCCAAAGATCTATGAGTTTTTATTTTTAACTGAATCCGCCACAAATGTTAATTCTGTTTAACAGAACTATGCAGGGTGTTTTTTGGTGGTATCCGAGAAAAGTTGTACCTTTGCACCGTCATTCAGAGAAATCGTCCCCCTCTGATTTTTTAGAAAGCCAAGAGTTACTTACCATTCCTTCATTGCTCGCTACTCACTAAACACTACACACTAATCACTAATCACTACTCACTAAAAAAATGGACAGGGAACATTAAGTATCGTAAAGTAAAGTGCACTCCACGGAATGGTAAGAACGCAGGTAAGCAACTTTTGTATGACTACAGCCATTGGTACATCGCTCGGAGTAATGAGCAACATGTGAGTTAAGGAAAAGTAATGAAAGAAAGCTTAAGAGTTAGGTTTAGCAATGCTGCGTTTCGCAGCGTCGCTAGACCTAACTCTTTTTTCGCTGCTATCATTATTCTCAAGACACAGCCAATCGTGACAAGCACAATCAAGCATTTCTAGCAACACCGTATTTCACGGTGTTGCTAGAACATAAAATAGTTTTAGTGACACCGCGTTTTGCGGCGTCACTAGACTTAAAGTATTGATAATCAGAAATGTATATAGTTGCTTAGCCTTTGTCGTACGAGAATATACCTCTTAATGTTACACTAAATTCTTTATTCATATTCGAATTTCTCTACATATTCAACATTAAGTTCTTCTGCAAGAATTTTGTTTTGAGAAGAGAATTCTCCTGCTGTCACCAAAAGTATTTCAATGTTATAGTTCTTACATTCTATGTTCTTCAGTGCATCCATTACAGCATAGTATTTTACACACTGAAAGATACCACGAGTAATGTCTTGGTCGGGAGAAATGCTTGGCTTAACCTCTATCGCAACGTGTGTGCCATCTGAAAGTTCAAAGTAAACATCAAGTCTATCTCCTGAAGGTAAGATATGTTCTGTCTCAGCAAAAGTGACATCTTTATAGTCAAGACATTCGGGATGCTGACAGATATATTCTTTCAAGCCTTTATGTTCTTCTCCCTCCCCACCATAGCTACAATGAGGATTCTTGATAGCCTCAAGCTGCTCTTCTGTAAACGGGACGGCTTCTTCCAGATTTAATTCTTTCAATACCCAATCCCAATGAGGGTAATTAATAGCTTTACTGTCAAGTCTTTCCACAAATACACGTTTTCCATTATCATCTAAACTGTTGTATTTTGGACTAACGAACTCAAATCCCTCTGAAGGAAGCATTGTTTTAGCATTCTTGCAAAGAGAATTGAGCGTAGGTATATTGTGTTTTGTTATGTGTGCCAATTCGTTAAGCACTTCCTGCACGTAATATAGAGCATGCCCAATACCTGAGAATTTTGGCTTGCCTATTGCATGAGTTAAATCCCCATAGGTATGCTTATTTTGACCAGTCTTAGCCCAATGTATCATTATCGGCAGCATTAAACGGACATTATGTCTTGTTGCCTCTGTACTGATAACGCTATCTATTATATTCATATCAAACCTAGTTTCTGCAACACTATAATTTATCATATTTGCAAGTCCCTTAGCAACATACGTTGTTCGGCTTTTGGTCAAGTCAGAAATTTCACTTATCTTAGTGTTGCAATAAGACGGTAAAACTCTGAATGGCTTGACAAAGGTACGAAAAAAAAACGGAGAAACACATTCCTGTTGGAGATTTTTTTAGATTATAGAGGATTTTTCAGGTGCCCCTAAATTCTAGCAACATAGTATTTTACTATGTTGCTAGGCTTAATATTTTGATAATCAGTGATATAAGTTGTTGGCTGCTATGCGCATTTTTAGAGTTACCTACTAACTCTCTTTAAGTTTTGATGTATAGGACTAAAAAAGAGTATATAGCTGTAAACCAGAGTGTTAATCCACATGATGCAGCGAAACGCTGCGTATGGGTAGAGACAGTGAACTGTTCTGGTTCTGCCAGTTAACTGTTCTACGTCAACAGTAAATTAGCCAGACCTACCTATTCTAGCGACTCTGTGAAACGCAGGGTCGCTAGACTTAAAGTGTTGACAACCAGTAATATATGCTTTTAATCGCTTAGGGTTTACTCGTACTAAAAGCGTTACATTACAGTTGTGACAGTTTTATTTTGATCCCTTATCACAATATGTATTGGCATTCCTAATAGCTGTGTATTGCCAATCCGCATAGCGGAAATAAACAATTCTATTGACCCTGCGTTTCGCAGGGTCAATAGAACTTCTTGATATTCAGTAGTATATAACTTTTTTAGTTTTTATACTAATCTAATGCCTTCCCTTTCCACGTTCTTACAGAAAGCAGTATTCCTATACTTTTTCCATTCCTTGGTAGAATACATCACAGGATTGATCTCTTTTCCTAAATTCCAACCTAGCATGGTGAGAGGGTAGGTTATGTTGTCGTAATCAGCAGGAAGAAGCTCCTCTTTATCCAAGATGATTAGAATATCCCAATCACTATCCTCCCTGGCGGTACCTCTAGCTTGTGAGCCGAAAGTACCGCCTTCCCGTTAGCCGGCATGTTCTTAGCCAGGCATTCACGGATAGCAGCCAAAGTATGTTCTTGTTCTTTCTGCATGTTAATGAAATCATCTATTCGATTCGATGATGTATATTCCATCTTTTTCTATTTTTTTAAGAAGATATGGGTTGATATGCCTGTGCATTCTTTGAGCCCAAAAGACGCAATGGCTTTTCTCTGAAGTTCTTTTTTAGCTCTCCGGCATGAGATAAGGTCAGTGATATATCGTATTCCTTTGACTTCATAATCATTGCTTTTTTTTACAGTTGCAACGATAAGATAAAATCTTGAATCCTACAAAGGTTTTTAAAAATAATGCTATGTTATATTGTATTTTGCAAGATTTTATAGTTAATCTGGGTTAAAAGATAGAAAATGCAGATGCGAAACCTAACTAAAGTTAGGAGGTTACGGTTATTATAGAGAAAACCCTATTTGGGTTTCCATTAAAAAAAAAGTAATTTTGCTTATTAATATAATTAAATAATAAATGAGTTTGATAAAATGGCAATAGATAAAAGTGTACATACAATACTTTACCAGAAAGCGATAGCTCGGTTACGAAGCAAGCGAGAAGAGCGAGGTCTCACCCAAAAGCAGTTGGCTGGGATGCTCGGGCTTCCGCAATCCTATGTGAGCAAGATAGAAACTTGTGAGCGAAGGATGGATTTTATAGAGCTCCGAACCATGTGTAACTTGCTGGGAATATCTGTTGTCGATTTCATGCAGGAAGTCGAGACTGAGATTATACCTCAAGTTGAGAAAATCGAAGCACGAAAAAAGGAACATGAATAGATTACTAACAATATTGCCGAATAATATGGAACAATTCGATAATAACGAAATCTTTGATGATTTCAAACCAGCTGAAGAGCAAGCTGCTTTTGTCAATGAGACAATCGGTAACGTGATAGAACGAGAGTTGTCGGAAGTGGAGTTGTTCAAGGAAGAATTTGATGATCAGCTCTTGATGTCTGATAATCCTAAAGACAATTTGACTCAAATTATCGTAGGGTATATTCAAGGATGTGGAGATGTGAATCAGGTAAATATCTGCTCTTACAAATCAAAAAATGGAGTAGCACTTGATGGATGGGGCTTTAATGGTGATGAAGACCTTACAACGATAGATCTCTTCTTGACCATATATGAGGATCCAAACAATGGTTCTAATATTTCGGCTAATGATTTAGACCGCCAATTCAACTGGCTGCAGCGCTTTTACGATCAGTCGGTAAGTGGTGCAATGTTGGGCAAATTTATGGATGATACTAAGAGTGACCTCTATCAGGTAGCTGATCTTATTCATAGTACAAACAAGATAGACCGAATCAGATTGTTTATCCTTACCAATGCAATAGCACCTGTCAGTTATGAAAAAGATAACATAGAGATTGCGGATGGTACATCCTGCGAGTTCTATGTTTGGGATGCCAAGCGCATTATGCAGCAAGATAATATCATATCTGGTAGAAAGCCTATCGTTGTTGATTTCGAAGGTGATTACAATTGCACATTGCCATGTGTCAAGATGCCAGACGTGTCTGACCATGTTATGTGTTATCTCTGTATTATTCCAGGTATGGTGCTTTCGCAAGTTTACCATAAATACCACCAGCAGATACTGGAGATGAATGTTCGTACATTCCTTCAATTTAAGGGAGCTTCAAACAAAGGCATCCGTGATACATTGATAGGGCATACGGCAACAGCTGTTGAACGCAAAAAAGGTATGGAGGATACCTTGCCTGAACCTGATATGTTCTTTGCCTATAACAATGGTATCTCTGCCACGGCTTCTGATGTAAAACTGAATGAAGAAGGCTCTGCTATAACCAAGATTAAATCTTGGCAGATAGTTAATGGTGGTCAGACTACAGCGGCTATCAGTGCTGTTATGGGCATGAAAGACGTTGATTATTCACAATTGGCTTCTGTCTATGTGGCTATGAAAATCTCTGTTGTCAAGGATAAGGATAATCTGTCTGCGATAGTTCCGAAGATCTCGAGATTTGCCAATACGCAATCCGCTGTCAAGAAGTCTGACTTTAACATCAATGAAGGATTCCTCGTAGAATTAGAGCAGCAATCTCGTGAAACATGGGTTCTGAATATCAGTGGTAAACCTGTGAGCAAATGGTTCTTTGAACGAACTCGTGGGCAGTACTTGGATAAGGCAAAACGTCAAAACTCCAGCAAGGCAGAAAAAGAGTTCTATGCAGAATATCCAAAGAACCAGATGTTTGACAAAACTACGCTCTCTAAATTTGTGATGAGCTGGGAGCAGGATCCTGCCAGTGTTTGTAAGGGTGGCGAGAATAACTATACTAAGTTCTTTGACAAGATGAAACGTAATGGTGCTCATTTCGATAAGACTCGTTACCAGCGTACAATAGCAAAGGCTATCCTCTTCAAGGGCATAGATGCTTTGTATGGTAAAGATGGATTGGCATTGCCTGGATATAAGTCGAACATGGTAGCTTATACGATGTCTTTGCTGTCGCTGAATTCAGGTAGAGCATTGAATCTTGATGCTATTTGGAATGAGCAGTGTGTAATCAGTCCTTCGGTTTACAACGAGTTGACATTGGATATTTATAATGTTTATGCCAAACTCCTTTGTGGTGCAGAGCATATTACATACAAGATTAAGGAATCATATACGGATGGTAATGGCAGACGTAAAAATCGTTATGTACCAAAGGAAATTCCACAAGAGGATATTGAACGCTTAAAGGCAACAATGCTCTACAAGGTTCTGCTTTATGTGAAAGATATAGAACCATTTGTTTATAAGCATTTGATAGATGTAGATGAGGGTAAGAATATCAATGAGTGGACAAAGGCTACTCTTTGCTGGGATGCTCTCAAAACAAAGCTTTCACAAGAAGGCGATAAATACAATATACCAGCAGAACTCTTGGGCGGTGTAGGTGATGTTGATGAAGAGATAACCGAAGGCCAGAAGAAAAAGATGGATGAGGCTAAGGAAGTGGAGACGGATAAATGGTTTGCCTTGAATAAATGGTCAAAAGATAATCCTGGTGAACTGACTCCAAAGGAGCAGGCATTCATAGGCCAGGTGGCTTTCTCTTCAAAACGAGGACGTGCATTGACATACAAGCAATCTAAATGGGCTCTCGACATTTACGAGAAAGCCGTGGATGCTGGTTGGAACGAAAAATAAAGAATTAAAATGATAACAGATAAAGACATATATCTTGACGAGGAAGTGGAGAAGGTGGAACCCTTCGAACGCCCTGCCATCCGATTCTCTCATATTGAGTCGGATGATGTGGGCTTGCGTCCTTACCAGGCGGAAATGAAACACAATATTTATGGCCTTTGGGATAAGATAGATAATGTGATGCTTCAGATGCCTACTGGTACAGGCAAGACGATTGTCTTTACTTCTGTTGTTAAGGATATCTTGCGATGGTGCAACCTTCATAGTCATGAATCTAAGATATTGATTGTAGCCCATCGTAGGGAATTGATAAGGCAAGCAAGCAAGAAGCTGGGGGATATCCCTCATGGAGTGATCGTAAGCGGAGAGAAACTGGATTTGGACCAGTCTATACAGGTAGCTTCTATCCAAACCTTCATGAGTCGTAGGCATTATGAGATGATGCGCCGTGAGCAATTTGACTTTATCATCATAGATGAGGCTCATCATTGCATGGCGCCAGGATACCAGAAGCTTTGGGAGATGTTCCCCAATAGTAAAAAACTGGGTGTTACGGCTACTCCGTGGCGTATGAGCCACTGTGGTTTTACGGCTTTGTTTGGTGATATTGTATTGGCAAAGAGTATCGAATGGTTTGTTAATCAGGGCTATCTGGCCAATTATGATTACATCAGTATCAAGCCAACCTCGGAAGTTCAGCATGCCATTAATGGAATCGACCGAATGGGGGCTGATGGCGATTATCTGGATTCTGAGTTGAGTGCTGTGATAGACAAGGATAAGATACGTGCCGGTTTATATAAAAGCTACGAGAAATATGCCAAAGGAAAAAAGGGTATTATCTATGCCATCGACCGCAAGCATGCTAATCATATCTGTGAGTTATATGCTACAAAGGGCGTTAGTGTCTGTATGATAGATGGTACAACTCCAACCGCTGAGCGTGAGCAAAAGATAGCTGACTTTGCCAATGGAAGTATAGAGGTTATCGTGAATGTCAATATCTTCTCAGAAGGTTTTGACTGTCCGGATATAGAGTTTATACAGTTGGCTCGACCAACCAAGTCGCTTTCGCTTTATCTCCAGCAGGTGGGTAGAGGTCTTCGAATATCGGAAGGCAAGGAGACTACGGTTATATTGGACAACGTAGGACTTTATAATCGTTTCGGTACTCCGATGGCAAACCGTCATTGGCGGTATCATTTCCTTGGTACTGATAATGAGGAGGGCTATAATGATGGTTCTGGTATCAAACGTGACTTGATTCTTGATTCTGATTCGGAGTATGAGCCTGATTACTCTGAGGATGATGAAGAAATGGTTGTTGTAGAACATGCAGAAGGTAATGCTCAGGTAAGACCTGCTGAAGCTAATCAAGCTGCAAGCCTTTCGGAGTACAATGTGTTTAGAAAGAATGGTTTGTATGGAGTCTGCAATCATAATAACAGAGTGATAGTTCCACCCATCTATGAAGAGATGCGCCCTTACTACAAAGGATATATTCCGTTTAAGCAAAATGGAAAGTGGGGTATCTTGCTTGCAAATGGAACGGTTAAGGTTAAGCCGAAGTACTATAATATCGGACCGTTTATCAATGATAGAGCTGTGGTGCAGAATACTGCGGACAGTGAGGAATATTATATTAATGGAAAATTAGAAAGGATTACTGAGTAATGTCTAAGAAAATATACAAGATAGTCGATTTGTTTGCCGGATGTGGTGGCTTGAGCTGTGGCTTGGAACAAGCAGGCTTTACTCCATGGTTCGTGAATGAAATTGTCGAAACGTTTTGTAATACATACAAAAAAAATCATAATCTGGATGAAGATCATTATTTTGTCGGTGACATTAATGATTTAAATGAAAATCTGGATGACTATAAAGAATATCTGGAAGATATAACGCTGGTATGTGGTGGACCTCCTTGCCAAGGATTTTCTATGGCAAATCGCCAGAGAATTCTGGATGATCCACGTAATCAGTTGTATAAAGCTTATCTTTATTTCTTAAGTCAAGTACGTCCAAAGTTCTTTATAATGGAGAACGTTAAAGGGATGTCTAAAAAAATAGGAGAGATAAAGGATGATTTTGCTAAATATCTAGGTGAGGAGTATCAGTTTGATTATAGACTCTTGAAAGCTCAGAATTTTGGCGTACCTCAAAACAGGGAACGCTTCATAATGATAGGCAATCGTGTTGGAGTAAATCCTAATGATATTTTTGAAGAAATTTTCAAACAGGGACGTTCTCCGTTCGTTTTGAAGGATGCTCTTGAGGGGTTGCCTCATCTTGAGTCTAGAAAAAGAATTGGGAAAAATGAAGAGAATGAACGGTCTGGATTTACTGAACGACAGTTTGTGTATCCAGAAACAGAATTCTACTATTTCATCAATGGATATAGACATATTGATAAGTTATATAATCATAAGAATAGGTACAATAACCCTCGAGATATTGAAATTTATCGTCGCTTACCTCAAGGGGCTAATTCTTTGCATGATTCAATAGCTGATATTATGCCATATTCGAGAAGAAACGGCATCTTCAAGGATAAGTATTATAAATTGGATGAAACTCAGATATGTAAGACTATAACATCTCATATGAAGTTTGATTGTAATATGTATATCCATCCCTGGGAGGCACGAGGGCTAAGTCCACGTGAAGCTGCCAGGATTCAGACCTTTCCAGATGACTATGTGCTGACTGGAGCCCAGAATTTGTGGTATGCTCAAGTAGGAAATGCTGTTCCTGTAAAGCTAGCTAAGGCTATAGGTATGGGTATTATGAAATTTATAGAGGCATGAGACATTTAGAATTATTTGCTGGTATTGGAGGATTTCGTCGAGCCATAGATTTGGTTGGACAGGATTATCATGTACCTGTAACATGTATTGGATTCTCTGAAATCGAATCTAAAGCCGTCTTAACCTATAAGACCAATTATAATACAAACGGTGAAATAGAATTGGGAGATATAGTTGAATTTACTTCTGATGAGCATAATGTTGTTGGACTGCCAGATTTTGAATTGTTAACTGGTGGTTTTCCTTGTCAGACTTTTAGTGTGATGGGGGCGATGGCTGGTTTCAAGGAAGATAGAGGTCAGATGTTCTTCCGGATAATGGATATAGTAAAGCTCAAACATCCTAAGTATATTTTGTTGGAGAATGTGAAAAATTTAATGACTCATGATAGTGGTAAAACAATTCGTAGAATATTGCAAGAATTGTCAGCGGAAGGATATATTGTTCATCATGATGTTTTCAATTCTGTAAATTATGGACTTCCACAAGTGAGAAATAGAACACTAATTTTTGCACGAAGTTCAAAATACGGAGAGTTTGAGTTTACAAATGAGTTGGTGTCTCAACATTTCAATTCGTTAGAACGGAATGATTGTTCTCTCAGTTTCTATAACAATACAATAGATGTGTTGGCGAAGAACGTTTCAGAGAAGTACTATTTGTCAGAGAGGATAAAACCAACCATTCTTAGTGATGGTAGCGGTAAGTTTAAATCGAATTCTGAAATTGATAAGCTTGTAGCAAGAACCCTTACGGCTTCTATGCATAAAATGCATCGTGCATGTCAAGATAATTATTATAGTGATATGTTCATCGACAGTAAAGGAGAAGTTAGACCTTCTACATGGATGTCAAAGGAAGAACTGGCAAAGATATCAATAAGAAGATTAACACCGCAAGAAGCTTTTATGCTACAAGGTTTTCCTGCTTCATTTGCCTCTGATGCTAGCAAGGCAGGTGTGGCTGATGGTGCTTTATATAAGCAAGCTGGTAATGCGGTTAGTGTTAATACTATCTATGCAGTTTTATCTTTTTTGATTGATAATAACATAATGAAAATGTAATTATGGGAATGGTAAAGAAAATTCGGCGTCAAGACAGTGGGTGGAAGCAAACCGCTGGATGTTCTGGGGAGACGAGTATTAATTTGAGTAGTGAAATATTCGACTATCTTTCCTATGGCATGGTAGATTCTGGTGAAGAATGTGGAATAACTTTTCGCATTTATAAGAAGGACTATGTTGATGCTTTAAGTTTTATTGAGTCTCAGCTTCCTCTGTATAGAAGTACATCTAGAGAAAGTATAAAAATAGAAGTAGGGAATCCTATCTTTGAGAAACTCTTATGTGCCATAGATAGTTTCTTTGGCAATAATGATTTTAAGGAGTATACTGTTACTTTGTATCGAAGAAAGGATGGAAGAATTTATTTAAAAAACTTGAAGCAAAAAGGGTTCACGATTCGTGATTTCCTGGTCGAATTTTCTTCTGCATTAGATTTCGAAATGGGAGATGATTGCTTTGAATTGAGATTGATACCGTTTTACATTTAACAATAAGAGATATGATAACATTATATAAAGAATATTCTATCGGCGTAAAGAAACTCTCTGATGCAGAGTTGAATAGAGAGAACTCTCCTAGTGGTCAAACTCACATAGGACTTTCAGAGAAGGTTTTAACCTATCTGCCAAATACTCCAGTGCAGCAGGATGGTATTCTTGTTGTAAATCAGTCATGTTCGTTTGTGGAGTGTGCGTTTAGTAAGATTGGTAATAAGAGAAGTACTAAGGTTGATTCTCAAACAAATACACCTGTAAAGTCAGTAGTAAAGCAAATTAGAAATATTGCATCTAATGATAAAGTTGACTGGTATCTTGTGTGGTTTGCATTGGAAAATCAAACCCCTGTATTTTGGCTTTTAAACAATAAATCTGAGGATTATTCGGGTTTGGAGGATATTTTTGGAAATAGTCAATCTTTATCTGTATATACAGCATCAAAGGAAGAATATTTTAGATTGCTAACTAAAATTCGTTCTTTCAAAAAATTGCTTGCTATAATAGATTCAACGTATGATACTTCACACGAGAATAGACTTATTGCAATATCTAAAGAACATAGAACTTTTGTACATTTATGTTTAGATTATTTTCGTATGATGGGTGAGTTGGACAAAATGCTCCCCTATTTTAATACAAAAGAATCTAATGTGCCAGTCTCTATTAAAAAAGATGATGCATATAAGTTGCAGAATATGTTTATGTTTGCCGACATAACGGAAATAAATACTCGTAATTCGACAAATAATGGAAGAAGATGGTACACAGATCCATTCTATGTAGATGGGAGGGAATTGTATCTTTATGTGGATTGGTTTCCGGGAAAAGATTCTAAAGGAAAAGATACCCAGTTAATGGTTCCTGATTTTGTCAAGTTTGTATCTGATTGCTTTGGCAAAAAGTATGTTTATCGTAATGCTCAAGGAACTCATGAAATGTGGGAGATTAATAATCCAGAAAGTTTTGAGATCATACAAAATGTAAATGGTGAAGAAACTTCTGACTACGTTAAGTTCAAGCATCTCCTAGAGTATTTCTGTGCCCATCTTCAATATGTTGTTACTGGTGATGAGACAGTTAAAGGCTACGAGGAGTATTTGAAGCCATTTGTAGAGAATGATTCTTTTAGAAAGTCAGGGCAAGGTTACAATGGGGGTAATATTCAAAAGCAGATAGAGCCATGGGAGCAATATTCTGCTGGTAGAATTTGTATCGCTGTACATGGACAGGGACCTAAAGGAAATGCCGCTTATCTACATTGGGATAGTACTGGGCATAATGTGCTTGCCAACTGGAATGGTGATACTATCATTTCTTTGAAACTAGTAGAATATCTTGAACCTTCTAAAGAAAGAATTACTAAAGATGTTGTGTCTTTGGATGACCTTGGCTTATATGACGGACAGAAACCAAATGAGAATCTCCGCAAGTTCTATGATGCATTTGTTGAATTGTTGAAAAATGATTCAACTATGCCATTGGAAGAACCCGAGGACGGTCCCCTGGAATTTGGTGATTTCACCCCTCGTCAAATCATCTACTATGGTGCTCCTGGTACAGGTAAATCGCATACCATCAAGAAGGAAGAGGATGAAGGCAAGATTACCTGCATCCGTACCACCTTCCACCCTGATAGCGACTATGCTACTTTTGTGGGATGCTACAAGCCACATAAGATAAAAGGTACCAACGATTTGACTTATGAGTTTGTGGAGCAGGCTTTCCTGGAGGCTTACAAGCAAGCCTGGATGAATCCAAAGGAAGAAATCGCCCTGGTTATCGAGGAGATAAATCGTGGAAACTGTGCCCAGGTGTTTGGTGACATCTTCCAGCTCTTGGATAGAAGCGACGACGGATGGAGTACTTATCCTATCAAGGATGATACGGATATAGCAGAACATCTGGAAGAACTTCATATCCCTGGGTATGCTGCGACTATGAAACTGAGATTTGGCTTGGATAAGGAGGGTAACGATAGATACCCTGATAGGGATTGGTTTGGCTTCATGGCTCTGCCCCCTAACATGAGTATTCTTGCTACCATGAACACCAGCGACCAGAGTCTTTTCCCAATCGATTCTGCCTTCAAGCGCCGCTGGGACTGGAAGTACATCAAGATAAAGCCTGGTAAGAATGAGAATGGGGAGAAGTTAGACTGGAACATCCAGATAGAGGGTGCGAACGGGGAACCTGTGAAGATAATAGGTGAGAGCACGAAGCTCTCTTGGTGGGAATTTATCCAGAAGGTGAATGTAATCATCGCTTCCATGACCTCCAGTGCCGATAAGCAGTTGGGTTATTTCTTCTGCAAGCCATCTAAGAAGGCTAACGAGACAGACGAGAAACCTACCATCATTACGGCTGATACGCTGGTGGGTAAGGTGATATTCTATCTCTGGAACGATGTATTTAAAGATTATGGCTTCGAAGATGCTTCGCTCTTTACCTATCAGGAGGAGAAGGATGGCAAGAAAATGGATAAAGACCTTGCCTTCGCTGATTTCTATGATGAGGAAGGAGAGCAGGTCAATACAGTGAGACTGGTTGACTTCCTGAAGAAAATAATGAAATGGCAAAATAATAATACGGAGAATAGTTAGAAATACTGGCTTTACAGGGTTCTTAGGCATTTTTCTCATTCATAATGGCAGTTTTTATGCTTTTTGTTTGGGAGTATCAAATGTTTTTTTTATATTTGCAAAATAAATTAGATAGCGTATGGGAAAGTTTATCAATCCATTTTCTGATTGGGGATTTAAACTGATCTTTGGGCAGGAAATTACTAAAGATTTGCTGATTAGTTTCCTCAATGATCTCCTTAAAGGTGAGCACGTTATAGCGGATATCACCTTCAAGGACAAAGAGCAATTGCCCGAGACAAAGGATATGCGTGGTATCATATATGATATATATTGTACTACGGATAAGGGGCAGCATATTATAGTGGAAATGCAAAATCGTTATCAAGAACATTTTGTAGATCGCTCTCTTTATTATGCTTCACGTACAATAGTTAATCAAGGCGTGAAGGGTGAATGGGATTATCACCTTGCGCCTGTTTATACTGTATGTTTTATGAACTTCAATATAGAGAGTAGAAGTCCTAAAAAGTTTAGAACAGATGTATGTCTTGTGGATACTGAGACAGGACGGGTTTTCTCTGATAATCTCAGAATGATATATCTTATGCTTCCCCTCTTTACTAAGGAGGAGGATGAATGTGAAACTGATTTTGAACGTTGGATTTTTGTTTTAAAGAATATGAGTACATTGGAAAGAATGCCGTTTATGGCAAGAAATGCCGTCTTCCAGAAACTTGCTGAGATAGCGGACATCACTGCACTCAGTAAGGAAGACCGTGAAAAATATGATGAAAGTATAAAGGTGATGCGTGATAACATTGCAGCATATAAAGGAGCTATCATAGAAGGCAAAATAGAAATAGCTAAGAATATGCTGATGGAAAACGAGCCTATTGATAAAATTGCAAGATATACAGGGCTTGCTAAGGATGATATTTTAAAACTCAACTAATATTTGAACGAGGTTGCCCAGAAAGAGTGACCTCGTTTAAATATATTATATAAATTCAACTAATGTATATTCTATTTGAGGAACATCAGTATGAAAGCTCTACTGTAGAGAAAATCCTGAAGGACATCTATGTGCTACAGGATGTGGATAAGAAGGTGAGCGTGCAGTATGTGGGTTATTTCTATAATCCACAGCTCAGAGATTGTGTCTTTATTCTGCCAAAGGTGCTCTTGAGAGATGATCCTCAAAAGAAACAGGAAGTGCTGGCTGGGGTGACTTTGGAAAATGGAGAAACTGTAAGACCAGAGCAGGTAATGACTCCTGAAAAGCAGAAAAAACTGAGCCGTGAATATCGTAAGTTTATCTACGAATTCTCTGTTTGGGTATATCGTGCGCTGAGTGTATTCTACAAGGCAAACCCCAACAGCAAGGCCATCCTGTATAAGCACATTACCCGAACAGGAAAAGGTAAGCGACAGCATACGAATACTTATCTCGACATCGTTCTTTCGCTGATCAGGTTTAATCAGGAGAATCGTAACTTCGTGCTTTTCACCGTCAAGAACCTGCATCGGGGTAATAATAAGATTAACTGGACGAAGACCATCAGTCATTCTTCTGCCTTTATGCAGGAGAATGGAGCGCCTGTATATCTGAAACTTGTCAACAAGAAACGTATCGTGAACTATGAGGAGGAGCTGTTTGTTATCTACTATAGTATTCTGAACTATCTGAACGACGAGTATGGATTTCAGACACCTATCAATATTCAGTATGAATTGATTACCGGTAAGCAATTCAAGGAATATCTGAAGGGTATGGGTAAGATGAGGCTCATGCAGATAAAGTATAAGTATTTCTCTGACAAGGCGCTGCAACTTTGGGATATGTGCTATGCCTTCTTCGAGAACTCTTATCGTATAGCTATCAATGCGCATGCCCAGGAATATATTCTTGCCAAGAATTTCAATATCATTTTCGAGGCTATGATAGATGATTTGATTGGTACGCCGCATAAGGATATACCAAAGGGACTTGCCGACCAGAAAGATGGAAAGCGGGTGGATCATCTTTATACGGATTTGGCTTTGACATCTAATGACGCACAGGCTAGCCGTGAGGTGTATTACATCGGTGACAGCAAGTATTATAAGAATGGGCACCCATTGACATCGGAATCTATCTATAAGCAATATACTTATGCTAGAAACGTGATACAGTGGAACATCAATCTGTTCCTGTCGGATGATACTGCCTTTGATGATGAAGATAGGAAAAACAGGACGAAAGACAAGGAGAAGTACAAAGATATCCATCTGCAGGATGCTGAAGCTACCGAGGGTTATGATGTGATACCTAACTTCTTTATCAGTGGTTTTGTGTATGATGACCACCGATATAATGCAGGCGAGAAGAATATCCGCAAGCATTGTAATGGTAAGGGTGAGCATTGCACCACGGTATCGTATCAGTTCCCTGACAGACTCTTTGACCGTGATACGCTCTTCCTGTCGCAATATGATGTTAACTTTCTGTATGTGCTTTTCCTTTATGCCCGAAACAAGGCCAACGAAAAGACGCAGTGGAAGAGAAAGGTGAGAGACATTTTCCGTAACGAGATTAGGGAGGTGATTCAGAAAAATTATCGCATCTATGCCATGAGAGCGAAGCTTGGTGTAGATGGTGAGCTGTATATGCAGAAGCATTTCTATGAGTTGAATGGTAGGGTGTTTAAGCCTTATGGTGATGACAGGGAAGTTTACTTTGCGTATGCCCGTCCTCTAGATAAATGGAAAGAAACCGAGGATCAGTTTAATGCACTGAAGGAAGACTTCATCATTGATGAGTGTAATATGGGTAAGGACCCAGAAAAAGTGTTGAGGCCGGCACTGGAGCATGAGCTTGGATTGCCATTGGCTTCATCACCATGGCTTACTGTGCATTATCTGGAGCGTGATTTGAGCCGTGGCATCCTGGTGGGTTATTACAAGTCAGAGGAACATCTGCGGTGGATTCTTGGCAATAATGACAAGGGAAGTCTGGTTTATAATGTGCGTTTGAAACTTAAGGAAGATGAGGCTCGTGATGGTGCTCATTCTGCATATTTCTATGAAAAGCAGAATGTACATTTCGTGATACTCTATACTGATGGTGTGGAAGAAACCGGTGAATATAGGGTGTTTCATGTAAAGGATACTGCGAGCAAGGTGACTGAGGAGAGAATGCGAAAGACATGGTATCCGATGGAGACTGCCGAAGGGATGGATGGTGAGACGAAACGTAATTACTTCTTCTATCGATTTGACGAGGAAGTGAATATCGGAAAGATAGATATCAAGAGGCTGTTTCTTGATTTAAGAGCTGCGCATCTGAAGGAGTTTGATAGTTATGTTCCTGGTGAACCGTTGTTTACGACGGCAGAAAAGCTGATGGGATATAGAAAAGAATAGTTTGTTTTTAGAGCTGTTCCATCATGCTTTTGCCCTTACAGGGCGCAAGGCTGATTGCGCTTATACCCAGGGTGTTACCCTGGGCTAGGAGCTTCTGCCCCTTTAGGGCGTGTGGGGGCAAGGTATCTAAAGTACCGCTGCACAGACCTTGCGGAACCAGTCGAGTTTCTTGCCGCTCATTTCTGCTATGGATAAGTTCTCCTTGTTCACATCTTCTGGCTCAAATTCATAATAAGAATCTTCGGTAGGGAGATAATACTCTGGAAGATCTTCTATGGAGTGGGCCTGGAAGTTGTGATGATTGCCTTCTTCATCAATATCGACTGTATATACAATGTCGTCTAATGGCGAACTTAATACGTTACGCAATGTTTGCTTTTTATTCGTGTACTTTTGTATATTATCGTAATCGGTTCTGATGAACATCCAGCGGTTGGCAGTATCGTCTTGGTCTATCCAATAGAAGAGATAGTTGTCACCTTTGTTGGTTACGTAGTGTGACAACAATGGTCCATCGAAATATATCAGATCGGCCACCTTCTTGAATTTATCGAAATTGTGCTTCTTGATGCAAATACCTTTTATTGTTTTCATAATTTTCCCTCCTCTAGTTTAAATGTTTTGGATAAGTCACATGATGGGAATTCAAACAAGTTATAATGCCCGTTACTAGCAGGTGTAGTAATGTTGCTATCGTTGTTAGTCACTTTAGTCCTTGTTGTATCAATGCGTCTATTTCTGCTTGATACTTATATATTTCCATCTTTTTATGTTTTAAATCTGCTGCAAAAATAAGAAATATTTCTCTTTTGTGCAAGTTTTTGGGCTTTTTCTTTTGTGTTTTCAGGAGAAAAGATTAATTTTGTATCGAATGGCGTGATTAGATTAGAAAAAAGATGTTTTAATAAATAAAGCGTATGCCAGATAGAATGACCATAGAGCAACGCCACAACAATATGGCGGCAATCAAGGGCAAGGATACCAAACCGGAGATTCTTGTCAGGAAGTTCCTGTGGGCTAGAGGATTCAGGTATCGGCTCAATCATCCACGGTTGCCGGGAAAACCGGATATTGTGCTCAGGAAGTATCGTACCTGCATTCTGGTGAATGGGTGCTTCTGGCATGGACATGAAGGGTGCAGGTATTATGTGATGCCGAAATCAAATATCCAGTTCTGGCAGAATAAAATCAGGAGGAACCGGGAACGGGACCATGAGGTGCTGCATCGGTTGGCAGAAATGGGATGGCATACCATCGTTATCTGGGAATGCGAACTGAAGCCGGCTGTCAGGAAGAAGACCCTGGAGTCGCTGGCCTTTACGCTGAACCATATCTTCCTGGAAGATCATCATATCAGAAGGTATGAATTGCCGGATGAAAAAACGGCAATGGTGGCGGAGCCGGAACCAAGACATCGGGATTAATACCCATCAAAAACAAAAAATCCCTGATGAACTCCGATGGGGGAGGTTTCATCAGGGATTTTTTGTTTCTTTATTTCCTTTTTTGATAACCAGTGATATATGAATTATTTGATATGTAATAATCTAATGCCTTCTTTATGAAATCATGCACATTGCCAGCACACAGGTCAAGGAGTTACATAACGAGTGGCTGCAATGTGGGGTAAATTTTATATCTCCTCGCAAGCCACCATTTCCGCTCCGCGGTAGATGACCACCAGCTTGTGGAGCTTTGTAGTCTTTACCGCCTCTCTGACCATATCACTTTCCGCATAGCGGGAGATTTGAGCTGAAGCCTCCTCGAAGAGCTTTTTCACTTGCTCATCTGTGGTTTGGCTCTTGCA
>OGJE01000245.1_pt1 | contig 27592 bp, 23 predicted proteins | sample 1571981 | NCBI WGS metagenome assembly OGJE01 (sample SAMEA2582118, study PRJEB24529) | metagenome | biome: Human gut stool | place: China | collected 2011
CGCCGTAGTATTACATATAGTAACGCTACGGCGTCAGCCCTTATGTCCTTATGTTTACCGCGTTAGCGGATGCCAGGCAACGCTACGACGTCAGCCCATTAGCATATTAACACATTAGCAGCTCATTAGCCCATCAGAGAGTTCTCTCCCTCCTCAGCGGGTAATTACCGCGCAGCCGTTCAAAGTCATCAGGGCATTGTTTCAGCGCCACACTGTCGCGCACAGGGTCATAAAGCCGCAGTTCGGGCGCAAGCAAATGCCCCACCCCCTCAGGGTAATAAGCAAACTCCTCAGGCAACTCAGGCGCCGACACTGCCTCGAAAGCAGACGCATCCAATCCAAAATGCCCCGCCACAGCCTCCAAACTCATTCGTGTACCGTTAGCCTTGCCGTCAGCGCTGTAACCCGCAATGTGCGGTGTACCCACAAACACCATGTCAAGCAATTCACGGTCAATGCCAGGCTCATGCTCCCAAGTGTCAATCACTGCCGTGCGCACACGTCCGGCCTTCATGGCAGCCTTCAGCGCAGCAGTGTCCACCACCTCGCCGCGACTACTGTTAATCACCACAGCCCCCTTGCGCAACTTGCCAAAAAACTCCCGCCCTGCCAAGTGAAACGTAGGATAAGGCTGAGGCTCACGCGTCAGCGGCGTATGAAACGTCACCACGTCAGCCCTTTCAGCCACCTCGTCAAGCCCCACAAAGTCAGGTCCCGACGCCCCCTCGTGCGCGGCACGCAGCGGGTCGCAAAGCAGCACCTCCTTAAATCCCAACCTTTCAGCCATCAGCAGCACCTGCGTGCCCACATGGCCCACACCCACAATGCCCAGCGTCAAACCACCAAACACCGTGCGGTCAAGTTCACCGCGCGTCACCCGTGCCGTAGCAGGCAGCAGTTCACCCCCCGCGCGCCAGCACCCGTGTGCAGCCAGTTGCAGCAGCACAGCCTCAATATACTGTGCCACACTGCGAGCGTTACAGCCCGGGCAGTTAGTCCATGCTATGCCAGCCTCCTTCAGCCACGCCGTGTCCAGGTGGTCATAGCCAATAGTAGCCGTTGCAATAAACTGAACCTTAGAGCCTTCAAGCAGCATCCTGTCACAGTGCGTGCGAGTGCGCACAATCAGCGCATCAGCGTCACGCACATCATCGGGACCAATTTCAGCCCCTGCCTTATACGTCACATCACCCAGCAGTTCGGCATAGCCGTGCATAAAGGGTATTTTAGAGTCAATGACCAGTTTCATGTCCTTACGTCTGTTGTAGTAAAGGCCATTGCTGCCAGCATTCGCGCAGCAATGGCCTTGTTCAAATCATTATTCAATGCCACATTATGGTATAGCATCAATATCCTTTTGAGTCAGTCCAGTCAGCTTTTCTATCAAGTCATAGCCCAGGCCCTCCCTCTTCATTTCGCTAACCATTTTGTTGAGAGTCTCACCCCGTCCTTTAGCCATGCCCTCAGCCATGCCTTTAGCCAAACCTTTAGCCATGCCTTCAGCCATACCTTTAGCCATGCCCTCGGCACGTCCCTCGTCCTTGGCAGTATCAAGCGAGTTCTTTATGTCGCGGTAAGCCTTCAAGCTATCCTCATATTCCTTCAATTCCGTGTGGGTGAAACTTGCGATTTCGGCTTCCGAAAACAAGTGGTCAAACACCGCGTTGCGCAGGTGTGCAGGTTGCTTGTTGAGTCGGGCAAGGTTCTTCAGCACATATATCCATTTGTCATACAACGTGTCAAGCTCGTCCAGGTTCTTGTTGAATTTAGCTACTTCCACATACTTGAACCTCAGCTTCTCGTTGAACACCTTGTTGGTTTCCTTGTCAATCAGCGCCACATCATGGCTGATAGAGTCCTTTGCAAAAGCCTCTTCGTGCATGTCAAAGTTGAGCAGAGCCACCACGTAGACGTGTGCCAGCTTAAAGTTCCAGTCCTGTCCCTTTGGAGCTTGTTCGCGTATGGGAAAGGTTGCATAATACAATGAGCGGTCCTTAAAGTAGTGCTGCTTTGCATTCTGCATCTCCACAATAAACTTCTCGCCTCGCTCATTCTCGCAATACACGTCAAAAATAGCCTTGCGTTCGGCATACACGTCGCCCACATGTTCGCTGTTCAGAAAGTGCACATCTTTCACCACCTCCTCACCGTTAAAAAGCGAGTTAAGGAAACTTATCAGCAAGTCCTTGTTAGGCAGCGTGCCGAAAATGCGCTTAAATCCAAAGTCTGTAAGAAGACTTATATAACGTTCCTCAGTATATCTCATAATTTGGTTTAGGGGGTTAAGAGGTTAGAGGTAGGGTATTCAAAATCGGCATCAAAAGCGCGACCGTTTTTGGAGCATTTTAAGTTGCTTGGAACGCGCTGCAAAAAACGCAAGCACTAATGGGGGCGACGCGTCTCGCGTCGGGATAGAGAAAGGAGGAAAATACAACCTATACTAAATAATAGCTGCATCTTTTCCCGACGCGAGACGCGTCGCCCCCATTAGAGGTAGCGTTCGGTGCTTGAGTCCGTTCGCATGTTTACTTTCCACCGAACAGCCATAACAACGAATAGAATACCCAAAAACGACACCATAGGCTCGGGGTGTAGCGGGTTAAGCGGTTCGATGGTTAAAAGGGGTTCGAGGGTTAGCGGGTTAAGAGGTTAGGGGGTTAAAAGATTACCATAACGTGCCTAACACACAAAGGTTACTTTATAACCTTATAACCTCATAACCTTATAACCTCCCTCATAACCTCATAACCTCATAACCTTGCTTTCTCAATGCCTCTGGCGGCGTACAGAGTAGCCACCACCCGACGATTTGCCGGTTGAAGCCTTAGGCTGGCGTGAACTCGTCTTGGCCGGTTTGCTCTGCTTCGTCGAGCTGCCAGACGACACCTTCGTTGTGCTTGTGCGGCGCGTGCTCGACGTGCGACGCGAAGTAGACGTGCGCCGGCTTGTGCGCGAAGTCTTGCCAGCCGCAGCTAACGAGTCAGCCGCCGCCTGCGCCAGCGAGTCGGCACGCAACTTGGCATAATAAGCACTGTCGCGACCGTAAACGTGCTCCTGCACATCAACCAGCTGCTTCTCAATGCGCTTCTGTTCGCGAATTACCGCAGAGTCGTCCGTGCAATAGTTCGACAGCAAGCGGTCCTGCAAATTCACAGCCTTGTAAATGTCGCCCTTGTAACACTTCATTGTAAAAAAGTCGTCGGCCGACATCATAGCCGCATTATTCAGCGACGAACCCATCAGCATCAGCTTGCCCAGATAAGGCGCAATGTCGCTCATCTTCACCCAGAACATGGGGTACTGCGCCAGCTCGCCGCCAAAGTCGGCATCGCCGCGTTTCAGCACAGGGCAGAGCGCCGTCACCTGACTGCGGAAAGTAGCCGTATGCTGGTCGTAGTAAGTACTCTCCTTTACAAAGTAAGCCTTCACCTCGTCCGACGGAATGTCAGCATCGTTCACACGCACCTTGTCACCCTTCGACTCGTAAAAGATGTGGTAGCGGTCCATCAACTGCTTGGCCGTCACCTCGTTCTTGGCCGAAAAATCCTCGTTGCCGTCAAGCTTATAGTCGTAAGCCTTGATTTGCTTGCGCAGCAGCAACTTAAACAAGTACGTAAACAAATTCTCGCGTCCGTCCTGCGGCGTGGTAGGGTAGTAGAGCACCGCATTCTGTTCCTTGCTCAAGTCGATGGTGCGGTACAAGTCGCGTCGCCAGGCCGCATCAGCCGGCATGGTCTGTGCGGTCGGAAATTCGCGGTATGCGCTGCCTTGCGGCGCGTTGAGTTGTTGTTCCTGTCGAGCCTGCTGTTCAGCGCGCCGGCGTGGCGGCTGAGCCTGGGCCACATCAGCATAAGCCGTGGCACAGAGCAGCAGTACAAGGGCAAATATCTTTTTCATGAGGTTGTGTTAATTTACTATCACTTCGAGACTACCGTTAAGGTTGCGCGCAATGCCGTCGGGACCGATGGCACGCACCTTCGATATGTAGAAACGCTGGCCGCGGCGCAGCTCGCGCATCAAGTTACGTTGGTTCTCGGTAAAGTTGGCACCCGCCGAGGGTTCGGGGCGGAAGTTGCCCATGCGGTCGGCAAACACCGTTTCAAAACTCAGCACCTTGAACGGGATATTGAGCAACCCGTCGTCAATGGCAGCCCCCAGGCCATGAGCACCAATAATGCTCCCCTTGGCTATGCGGCCACCCCTAAAGCGGTCGGCACCCACCTGTATAAAGGCCGTCGGGTCGGGCAGTTTGCGCACCTGGAAGGTAAACTGGCCCATATTCTGCGCCTTGCCGTTCACCGTGCCGCTCACCGTAAAGGTCACGTGTTCGCCCACCTTGGCCGGACGTGCCGTATACTTGCCAGGGCCGCGCTGCACAAGCGAGCCGCCCGTCATGGTCAAGTGCACACCAGCATTGCCGCCCGCAGCCGTCACACTGATGGGGTTGTCAAAGCCCGCATAGAGCACATTCATCAAGTCGGCCGCCACAGTGGCACCCGTGGGCGGTGCTATCACATTATACTTCTGCGTAAAGTTGCGGCGTATCACATCGCCCGCAGCATTAGGCATCAGTATGTAGCCCGAAAAACTGTACTGGCCCGGGCCACCCACCGTAAAGTTGTAAGAGCCGTCGGCCGCGATGCGCCGGCCGTTCACATATATCTCGGGGCGCTGCGTGGTGTCGACAGCCGCCATAAATATCTTAGAGCGGAACTGCTCGCCGGGGTACAGCGTGGTAGCCTCGGCCGACACATAGGCGTTAAGCTGGTTCACGCGGATATCCTTCAAGTCGATGTTAGCCAGCAGCGTGTGCACCACCTCGTTCTCAGCCTTGCGCACATCACTCTGCAACTTGGCCAGCATCGTCACCGCAGCCACCGAGGGCATCTCCTCAAACATATACTGCTGCCAGTTCTTGCCCACCGTGTTCTCGTTGCGGGGCACATCAGTCGACAGGTTCGAGGCAATGATAGCCTTTTGCCGCGGGTCGGTCACGAGAGCCAGAATGCGGTTGCGGAACGAGTTGATGGCATCGAACAGCTGTTTGCCCTTGCCCCGTGCCGGAGCCAGCATCACGCGGTTAGAGCCCTCAAGGTCCTCCTTATTCTGCAAGTTGTCGGGGTCAGCGTCCTTGCCGTCAGCCTCACGGGCAATGGCCATACGCAGTTCGCCGGCAAAGTTGTATAGCGAGTCGCTCATACGTTTCACCTCCATGGCCTTGTCGTACCAAGGTTTCACCTTTGCCGGATTACCCTTCATAGCCTCGGCAAAGTCAGCGTAGAGCGCTTGGTTCTCCTTCATGGCATTGCCAGTGGTGCGCTTCAGGCTCTCGCCAATCATGGTGAAGCCCTTCAGCACGTCACTCGACACATTGAGCGCCAACATAGCCATTAACACGATATACATCAGGTTAATCATCTTTTGGCGTGGAGATACCGGTCTTTTCTTTACAGACATCTGTAGTAATGTTATTATATATTCAAATTCTTCGCTTGGCGTGGGCAGGCCGCAATATCCGTTATTGCAGTATCGTATACTTTGCTTGTAGTTAGTGCGGGCTGAAAGCTATCCGTTATTGCAGTATCGTATACTTTGCTTGTAGTTAGTGCGGGCTGAAAGCCCAATGTAGCACATAGCCCAGGGCAAGCGTAGCGACACCCTGGGTGTCCTGTGTTGGAGCAGTCGCGCCCTGTAAGGGCAAAAGCTTTAATTTTTTATGTACACCCTTGCCGCTCTATCTATGCTTTTGCCCTTACAGGGCGCGTCAATAGGTGCTGTGGGTGTAACCCAGGGTGTCGCTACGCTTGCCCTGGGCTATGTGCTCCACTGGGCCTTCAGCCCGCCTTTCAAGCACGTCACGGCGTCAGCCACATCAGCATATCAACCCATAATCCTCGGCGTCAGCCCTTATGTTCTTGCGGCCACGCGGACGTCAGTCCGTGGCCGTCCGCCGCGCAGCGGCCTTATGTCCTTATGCTCTTATGTCCTTATGTTTCCCGCGTTAGCGGCAGCCATGCCACGCTACGGCGTCAGCCCTTATGTTTCTTATGTAGCTTATGTTCTTATGTCTCCGCGGTAAGCGCAAAGAAAAGAACAACGTCACATCAACAAGCCCGATTTACTCCGCCTGCTTCGGCATATTCACCGCCATGGCGTCAATCATGCGGCGGTACACACCATTAAGCTCCTCAATGCGTTTGGCCAGCTGGCGCGTCTCCTCATTGATTTGTTCGATAGTGCCCACCTGCTTGCTGATACTCTGAAAGTGCAAGTCATAAGTCTTGTTGATAGCCGTAAGCGTGCGGTTGAGCTGCGCCATCTCCTCACTGTCGTGAGCCAGACGTGCGCTCTGCTCGTCCACCTTGGTAAAGGTGTCGGCCAGTGTGCGCAACTTGGCAATGTATGCCTGCGTAGCCTCCTCCATTTCGGGCGAGAGCACCGCCTGTGCGCGACGCAGCAACTCATCGTTTGCCAACCGTATGATTTCTGCCAACCGCTTAGCCTCAGCGTCAAAGGGCTGGGCGCCAGCCGGCGTGGCAGCCGCAATGGCAGCCTGTGCCGCCTCGGCCGCATTCGGTGTAGCAGCCGCCGTTTCGGGCGCAGCATTACCACCCCCGTCAACAGTAGCAGATGTAGCAGCGGCACTCGGTGCAGCGGCAGCGCCACCGCCCACAAACACCACACCACTCATGCCCTGGGCCACAGGTTGAACCGCAGCCGCAGCAGGTTGAGCAGCAGCAGGTTGAGCCGAAGCCGCAGCAGGTTGAGCCACAGGCTGAACAGCAGGCTGAGAAACCGCCTCATCAGCCGTCGTATCCTCAATGGTATCCTCGTCAGTGTCGTCAGCCTCCTCGTCGTCATCGGTCAGGCCGAGTCGTGCCGCAATCTCCTCGTCAGTCTCATAGTCGTGCGGCAGTTCCTTGCCAATCTCATCCTTGTCAAAGGGGCGGTCAAAGGCCGAGAGGAAGAACACCACCACCTCGGTGCCCATACCCATAAAAAGCATAAAGTTGCCGCCCGGCAGGTGAGTCAGTTTGAACAGCGCACCAAGAATTACGATTGATGCACCCCACGAGTAGGCATAATTAAGGAACGTCTGTCCGGGCACACTATCCATCCAGTGTTGCAAGCGGACTACTATGTTAATCTTGCTCATTATTTCTTCTTCTTGCCATTGTTAGTTGCACTTGTCGTGTTAGCCTTCGACCTCACGCAGCGGAAACCGATGTACGAGCGCGGCTGGTTTTGATACTCCCACGTGCGCCATGCCGAGCGAATGTACGACATGGGGTCCTTCCACGAACCGCCGCGCACACTCTTGCGCTTCAGCACATAGGGGTCCTCCTTGGCAGCGTTGTAGGTCAGTTGCGGATTGAGGTCGGCCATGGCGTCCACACCCGCCTCGGTGTACACCGTGCTGGTCCATTCTGCCACGTTGCCCGCCATGTCGAACAAGCCGTTAGAGTTGGCACCATAGATGCCCACGCGCGAGGTAATAAGGTTGCCGTCGTCGGTATAATTGCCGCGGTCGGGCTTAAAGTTGGCATAGTAGCAGCCGTCCTGGCTCTTCGACTCCAAGCCCTGCCACGGATAGGGGTTACCCTCCTTGCCGCGTGCGGCATATTCCCACTCCACCTCGGTAGGCAGGCGGTAGCGCTGAATAAATTTGGCCTGTGGCCCCATGCCCTTGAGCAGATAGTTGGTGCGCCAGGCGCAGAAAGCCTCGGCCTGCTCCCACGACACACCCACCACGGGGTAGTCGTTGTAGTTGGCCGACGAAAAGTAGAGCTTCATGTACTGCTCGTTGTTGGCATTTGAAAAGTCGTTCACCCACACCGTTGTGTCGGGGTACACGGGCACGATGTAAGTGTTCAGAAAGTCGTAAAGGCTCGAGAGCGGCCGTTCGATAGTCTGTCGCACAATCTGTCCGTTATCGTCCACATAAGCCGTATCCTTCGATATCATCACCACCTCATCGGGGTCGGTAGGGTGGTCAGTATTGAGCGAGCGCTCCTTAGGGTCGAGCCGGTATTTGCGCAGCGCGGCCTTTTCGTAGTCAAACACCTCGTAGCGGTAGTTAAGCTGTTTGGTGTCAATCATGCGCGTGCCGTCAATGGGGTGCGTGTAGTACACACTGTTAATGGCGCGTTCCTGGTCCTCGTTAGGTTTGCGCGGCAGCGGTTTAGCCCAGTTAAGGTGCGGTTTCACGGGGTCGCCGTTTCTGTCCACCTCAATTTTGTACGTTTCGTCGCCGCCATATTGCGGGTCGGCCAGTCTTTCGCGAATGATAGAGTCGCGCACCCACTCCACAAACTGTCGGTACATGCCGTTAGTCACCTCGGTTTGGTCCATCCAGAACCCGTCCACCGAGATGTCCTTTTGTGGTGTCACCGTGCCCCACAGCGAGTCATTCTTTTCGAGGCCCACCTTCAGGTAGCCGCGTTTCACCTCCACCATGCCGTAGGGTGTCGGTTCGTTAAACGAGGCGCCGCGTGCGCCGGTCACCTCGCCGCCGCTCATCATGGCTCTGCCGCTGCCCATGCACGATGCCATCAGGCCGCACAGGGCAAGAGCCGCGAGTATATTTGCTATTTTGTGTAACATACAGTAGTTGTAAGTACTAATGGTGTTTATGTGTATTATATAGATATTGTGTGCTTGAAGAATCTCCTGCCCACTTATATTGTAGCTCTATCTACTCAAGAATCGGATATAGCTTGTGCGGGCTGAAAGCCCAATGTAGCACATAGCCCAGGGCAAGCGTAGCGACACCCTGGGTGTCCTGTGTTGGAGCAGTCGCGCCCTGTAAGGGCAAAAGCCTTAATCATGTACTCCTTTGCCGCTCTATTTATGCTTTTGCCCTTACAGGGCGCGTCAATAGAGGTTGCGCGGGGACCCAGGGTGTCGCTTCGCTTGCCCTGGGCTATGTGCGACATTGGGCTTTCAGCCCGCGTAGGGTGTTTGCCCATCTACAGATCAGCGAGCACAGTTCGTTTCGCTCGCTACGGCGTCAGCCCTTATGTTTCTTGAGGCCACCCGGACGTTAGTCCGTGGCCGTCATCCGCGCAGCGGCCTTGTGTGTATCTTATGTAAACTTATGTTCTTATGTTCCCGCGGTAAGCGCTTCAACAGCCGCGCAGCGGCCTTATGTCCTTATGCTCTTATGTTCTTATGTTTTCCGCGTTAGCGGCTGCAAGGTTTTGCTACAACCACCTCACCGAACGGTGCAAGTTTCGTCCCTTCTTGCCAAGGTTAAGGTCCAAGCGGTAGCCCAGTGTAATTTCGTGCTGTCCGGCGCCCAGCCCCATGCCCGAAGTGTTAGCCTCGTACGAGTAGCCAAGGTCCACACCATGAAACATGCCGCCCACAAAGCCCGTCACCGAGTGTTGCGGACTGTAGCCAAGACCGCAGTACAGCCGTTTCTTTTGATGCGCATATTGCAGCCGCGCCGTAATGTCCGCCCTGAAAGCCGTGCCATCGTAGCGCAACATGGTAGAGGGTGTTATAGTAAATAACGGACTTCGCAGCCGAATATTGTATGCCGCCGTCAAATTATATAAAGCTTTTACCTTCAGTTCGTTCGTTTCGCCCATCGTCACCGTGGGCGAAGTCACGTGCTGCATGGCCAGTCCCACCTGCCAACGCCGGTGTGCGTAGTAAAGACCCACCGAGGCATCAAACTTCGACCCGTCGAGGTCGGTGGTCGGAAAGGCCGGGTCGTTGGCGTCGCCCAGGTCAGCCTTGGAACCTTTAAGACTCTCGTTCAGCATGTCCGCCTCGGCACCGATGCTCAGTGTGCCGCCCCACAGCTTAAAGTGGTAAGCATACTGCACGCTGAACCGCTTGTGGCTGAACAAGCCGAAAGCATCGTTCATAAAGTACACCCCCACGCCGTGCCGTGTCTTGCCCAACTGAAAAGCCATGTCGGCCCCGGCATACATGGTAGAGCCGCCATCTTCGTAGCCAGCGGCATGAGTCTGCATGGCCGCGTTGATGTTGAGTTGCGGAGTGCGTCCCACGGCGGCGGGGTTAAACTGCGGTTCAACCAGCCAGTAGTGCGACAGTGCAGGGTCCTGCTGCGCCCATGCCACATTGCCCGTGGCCGCAAGGGCTACGAGCACACCTATAATATATATATATGTGTGTGTGAGGCGTTGGTGCATCTCAGTTTAGTTGCGGGTGTCAGCTCTATTGTTTTATAATTTTTATTGTCACATTTGGCACAGTGCTTTGTCAAGGCCGTACCATGTGCGCTGCAAAGTTAATATTAAATGCCGAAGTATGTTGTGCGCGGGCGGATTTTCAGTTGCGGGAGTGCGGATTTTTTGTTGCTCCGTGTGAAAAATCGCTCGCTCGGCTCGCTGTGGTAATGTGGGAAGGAGCTAATGCTTGGCAGCCGCTAACGCGGGAAACAAAATGATGAAAGGGCTGACGCCTTAGCGTTGCTTGGCAGCCGCTAACGCGGTAAACATAAGAACATAAGGACATAAGAACATAAGGCCGCTGCGCGGCTGAAGGCCACGGACTATCGTCCGCGTGGCCTCAAGAACATAAGGGCTGACGCCGAAGTTGGGACTTTTAAGGCGCTTACCGCGGTAACATAAGAACATAAGCTACATAAGAAACATAATTTGGACGTCCGGGAACTGCGTTCCCAGACTTTAAGAGACATAAGGGCTGGCGCCGTAGCGCTACTATATGTAATACTACGGCGTCAGCCCTTATGTCCTTGAGCCACGCGGACGTCAGTCCGTGGCTGTCAGCCGCGCAGCGGCCTTATGTCCTTATGTTCTTCTGTTCTTCTGTCTCCCGCGTTAGCGGCTAACCAGTCACGCTACGGCGTCAGCCCTTATGTCTCTTGAGGCCACCCGGACGATAGTCCGTGGCCGTCAGCCGCGCAGCGGCCTTATATGTTTCTTATGTAGCTTATGTTCTTATGTTCCCGCGGTAAGCGGCTAACACAAACGTCATATCTTATGTTCTTATGTCCTTATGTTCTTCTGTCTCCCGCGTTAGCGGCTGACCATCAGCCCATCAGCCCACATGCCATTTCCCACAAAAAAGCGGTAAATACCGATTTTACCGGTATTATCCGCCTTGATTATCAGCACATATATACTCATTAGTATTTTTTTTGTAACTTTGCACCCGGAGAAAAAGGGGATAGCACGCGTTGTGCCTGTAAACCGACATAACGTACAAAATCTTCTACTTAACTACACACGATTACACATTACACACATACAATTTTGACTGACTGATGAAACGCATAATACTGTTCATGCAGGCGGCGCTGCTGCTCTGCACCCTCAACTCGTGCATACAGGACGAACCACTCAACGCCGAGTGCGACATAACGGGGGTGGACACACTGTGGCTGCAGCAAAACCGCAGTTTGATAAAGGGCAACCCGCGCATAGACAACAACCGCGTGTCGTTTACTGTGCCTTATGATGCCGATCGTTCGGCCCTTGCCCCCAAATTCTATCTTACCCCTGGCGCACACCTTACGGCTGTGGTTGACGGGGTGGAAGTGGCAGATGCTAACGGCATGACGCGCGACTTCAATACACCGCAAACCTACACAGCCCATTCGGAGGACGGCCAATGGAGCAAGCCCTACGAGGTGACCTTTGAACTTGAAGCCCGGCCGGTTGAGAAGTGGGCACTCGACTTTGAGAACTTTGAACTCGACCCCTCGGGACGTTACCAAGTTTGGTTCGAGATGGACGCCAACGATGCCAGCAATCCGCGCCGCAACTATTGGGCGTCGGGCAATCCGGGCTACAACCTTACGGGTCTTGGCTCGTCGCCAGAGGTGTTCCCCACCACTGCGGCAGAGGGGGGCGTGTCGGGCAAGTGTATAAAGCTCGAGACAAAAGACACTGGTATGTATGGCATGAACACCAGACCCAAAATGCCTATTGCAGCCGGCAACCTGTTCATTGGCGAGTTCGAGCTGAGCAAGGCGTCGCGCTTCCCGCGCAAGGCCACCAAGTTTGGTCTGCCATTGGTGCGTAAAAAGCCCGTCACGCTTGAGGGCTACTACAAATATAAGGCCGGTGCCAAATTTACCGATGCCAAGAAAAAGGTGCAGCCCACCATGCACGACACGGCCGACATCTATGCTGTTGTGTATGAGATTGACCCCGACAATTTTGTGCCACTCGATGGCGACAACATACTTACTGCCTCAAACATAGCCCTTATGGCACGCATCGACAAGCCCGCAGAATTTGAGGGCGACATGTCGGAGCTTGCGGCTGCAGACTGGGTGCACTTTAGCGAACCCTTCAAACCTGTGAACGGTAGGGAATTTGACGCAGAGCGTTTGGCCCGTGGCGGCTATGCCATAGCCATTGTCATGACCTCGAGCCGCCAGGGTGCCTACTTTGAGGGTGCTATTGGTTCAACGCTCTATGTAGACCAGCTGCGCGTGGTGTATGAGTAATTGCGAGTGTGTATAATGGCGAGAGAACTCGGAATATTTCAAAATTTGTAATTATGACGACAGATACATGCAGTGACCATCAAGAGTGGTGTAAATATAGCATAGAGATGCCTAAAGAAGATGTGCGCTTTTTCAGAACCTTGGCAAAACGTTTGGGCTGGGAAGTAGGGCGCAAGCAGCGTAGTACGAAAAATGGCCAATAATATTACAATATCATCATTCGTTCAATGAAAAAGATACTACTCAGCATACTCCTGCTGCTGACCCTCATGCCCGCTGCCCAAGCGCAGAAGATGGGCGAGGCCAAAGAAACGGACACTAACTTGATAAAGGCTGCCCTGAAGGGCTGGCACGTGCGCATAGGCGCCGGTGTGAGTCTGGGCGGCACATCGCCCATGCCGCTGCCGGCCGAGATACGCAAGATTAACAGCTACAACCCCACGCTGTGCATTCAGCTCGAGGGCGCTGTGCAACGCAAGTTTGGCCCGCACTGGGGCACCATGATAGGCGTGCGCTTCGAAAACAAAGGCATGAAAACCGACGCCAAGGTGAAGAACTACCACATGGAGGCCACCAACAACAATCCGGCCGAGGGCACATCGGGCCAGGTGATAGGTGCCTGGACGGGTAATGTAAAGACTGAGGTGAATAACAATTACCTCACCTTCCCGGTGCTGGCCGTGTATGAGTTCAACGACCGCTGGCAGGTGCAGGCCGGACCTTACTTTTCGTACCTCATCAATGGCACGTTCAAGGGCGAGGCTTACGACGGTTATATCCGCGATGGCGTGCCCACGGGCAACAAGGCCGAGATAGAGAGCGCCACTTACGACTTCAGCAACGACTTGCGCCGTTTTGCATGGGGCGTACAGTTGGGCGGCGAGTTCAAGGCTTACAAGCACTTGTCGGTGTCGGCCAACTTGACATGGGGTTGCAACAGTATTTTCCCCTCCGACTTTTCGGCTGTGACGTTCAAGCTCTTCCCCATTTATGGCACGTTAGGGTTTAATTACCTGTTCTAAACAAGTTGCCTGAAAGGTGCGGCAAAAAACGCAAGCACTAATGGGGGCGACGCGTCCCGCGTCGGGACAGAGAAAGGGAAGAAATACGAACCCTGCTAAATAATAGCTGCGTCTTTTCCCGACGCGAGACGCGTCGCCCCCATTAGAGGTTGCGTTGGGTGGTAGCGTTTAGTGCAGAAAAGAAACGCAAGCACTAATGGGGGCGACGCGTCCCGCGTCGGGACAGAGAAAGAAAAGAAATACGAGTTCTGCTAAATAATAGCAGCGTTTTTTCCCGACGCGAGACGCGTCGCCCCCATTAGTGTTAGCGTTTAGTAGTAGCGTTTATTGTAGTGTTTGGTGCTGCAAAAAAGCGCAAGCACTAATGGGGACATTATAACCGACAACAATAACAAATATATTCATACTTTTTATGAGAAAACTTTTACTTATGGCTGTGGCCGTGTGCTGCAGTGCGCCCACTTTTGCACAGACCGACGTGCAACCCGTGGTGGGTGGCTATGAGGGCAACCTCTACGTCAATGTGGGTAGTGCCGACTATGTGGAGGACAAAGACCTGCGTATGTACGCCAAGGTGTTTGTCAATGCTTCGGAGGACGCTACCGGCAAGGTAGACTTCAGCTTGCCCAACTTCTCGTTTATGGGCATAAAGCTCGGCGACATCTTTTTGCCAACTATCGGCCTGAACGAGAATAATGGCGTTTACACCTTTGGCGAAAACCCCAAGGTGCGCCTGAACTTCAAAATCACGGCAACAGACAGCATCTTGGCTGATGCCAAGCTCGACGAGGCCCTCTCGTATGTGAAGGGCGACAGCATCGTGGCCTACATACCCGTGCAGTGGGTGGCAGACTCAACGACCCAAGTGCCCATCGCCGTACTGTTCAAGGGCGTGCGCGTGAACCCTTACGCCTTGAGCAATTACAACTTTAACGATGCCACACGCTGGACGCAGAGCCGTCCGTGGGACAGCAAGAATGGTTATTTTGACTGGACAGCGTTGCAGGACAACGATGAATATTGGGAGAGCTCAAAATGGCAGATGGAAGACTATACCACCCCCGACGCTTGGTGCATTTCGCACGTGATGGGCATGAACGGCCTCGGTGCCACTGTGGTGGGCGCTAAGGAATTGACCAACGGCGACGAAGAAAATCCCGAGTACGCGGTACGTTTGACCAACACCCCCAATCCATTTATGTCCACCCAGGTTGTACCCGCCTATATGACCCTCGGCACGAGCTTTGCCTCGGCCAGTGTGTCAGACCTCGGCAAGGCCGACGGTGGTACGTTTGGCGGTGTGGCCTTTACTGGCAAGCCCGACGCCATACAGTTTGACTACAGCCGCTCACACACACAGGCTGGCGACACACTCTATGCTGCTGAGGTTATTAACAGCGAGGAACCTGCCACTGTGGTGGCTTACTTGTGGAAGGGCCAGTACAAGCAGGAGACTGTGCCGGGCGAGACGGCTTTTGCCGGTCCTTCGACAGTGACCATGTATGGCCGCGAGCGCAACATACTCGACATCAAGACCACTACTGGCGGTGCAACAACCAAGAGCGACGACGCGGCTTGCATAGCCAAGGTGGTGAAGAGCATTACTGGCAATGTGGAGGGCAAGCTCGAAACGATGGTTGTGCCCCTCGACTATGGCAAGTATGCCGGCACTGATGTGCAGCCCGACTCGCTGAACATCATCTTTGCGGCCAGCGACTATTTTGGCCAGCGCAGCAAGGTGGGTGCAGGCAATGCTTTGGTGGTGGACAATGTGAAGTTGCTCTACTATCATGACATTAAGGATGCCAGCTACAACGGCGAGGGCTTTGAGTTCGGTCCCAGCCATGCTGCCGACTTCAGCACAGAGGCTTATGTGCCTGCCAACTTGCAGTTTACCAAGGTGGGCCAGGGTGCCACTGTGGAGCAGAGTTATAACGACGAGACTGGTGTGTTGACCATTACGGTGAAGGGTCAGGACGTGCGTTTCAACCCCGAGTCTGTAACGGTGTACACCATTCAGTTTGACGCTGCAAAGACCGCCGTTTCTGGTGTGAAGGCTGATGCCGCCACTAAGGCTGCCCCTGCCGTTTACGGTATCGATGGCCGCCGTTTGGCTGCCCCTGTAAAGGGTGCCAACATCATTGGTGGCAAGAAGGTTATCAAGTAATTAACAACGAAACAATAACAACAATGGGGCTGTGCCGTGCCTGTGCAAACCTTGCGCTTGGCGCAGCCCCCTTTTAACGCAAAACAAAACAATGAAAAAACAACTTTTGACGCTCGCGCTGCTGGCTGTGGCTGGCACGGCGGGGGCGCAGTATCAGCTCCCTAATGGTAATTTTGAGGGGGGATACGCTGATAAAATCAAGATAGGCATAAACAGTGGCAACCAAGTTCCCAATAATTGGCATTGGTTCCATGACAGATCTGGCACAATAGGAGATGGCCTGCTTGCTATGGCTGGTACGAAAAATTATGTAGTTACTGATGGTAGCAATCATTATGTAAAACTGGTGCAGGGAGGTTCGGGTGGAAATGGTAATCTCACTACAGGTATTATAAATGCTGGCAGTCCTTCACCAACGACAGATGGCGGTTTAAGTAATTATAATTGGTCTGATCCTACGGGCAAAGGTGACAATACAACTAAAGTGCCTACAGATCGAAGCGGGCAGAATGAGACAAAATCTGCTGGACAAACTTTTAGTGGAAAGCCAGATGCAGTAAAGTTTAAGTACGCTGCATATTTGAAAAAAGCATCGCAAAGAATCCAGTTCCGTGCAGTGGTGCATGGCGAAGGCCGTTACAGAGACCCTGAATATTCAAAGGACAATTATGATGATATAAAATGGGGCGTGGCAACTTTCAATGACACACGTACATTGTCTTCTTCGACTGATGCTGTAGTATTCAAAGAAGCTGTGGCAGAGTTTGTGGCAGGTGCAAACCAATCGCGCATTACTCCAGCGGCAGTATTGGTGTCTCTTACCACTAATGAAAATCCAGGTGCTGGTGATAAAGGTAACTTTGCTTGCTTTGACGACATCGAATTTGTTTACTACCACGCTCTCAAGTCTGCTACATACAATGGACAAGCAATAGCAAACTTTGCTGAGAATACATTGAACTATGACCTTTCATCACAGGTTTATGACGAAAAGAAGTTTGATTGTACTGTGAAGGGTATAGGTGCAGAGGCTGTAAAGAGCTATAATGAGGCAACGGGCTTGCTCACCGTTACTGTAAATGGCAACAACATTTCAGCTGATGCTACAAGCAAGACGGTGTATACCTTCCAGTTTAAGAAGATGGATTACACAGGTGTGCTCTCAGCCCTCAGTGTGAATGGAAAGGACATAGAAAATTTTGCCGAAGGCAGTTACCACTATACCGTAGTAGGCGACTATACCGATGGTTGTGTGACGGCTACTGCCAAGGGTACTGACGATGCGGTGACTATCAACTATGATGAAGCTACTCGTATTTGCCGCATTAACGTGGTAGGTGGCACTGAAGAAAACACCTATTTCGTTAAGTTTGCAAAAACCACTACTGACTACAAGGGCAAGATGAGTATCGTTATGGGTGAAAGCCCAGACCTGCTGTCGGCTGCTACATCAACCGTTGGTATTACGACCCCTGTTGATGGCAAGGCCGACTTCCAACTCCTCGGTTTTGCCCTTGGTGGGGAACCCATCGGTGACATTTTTGTAACCGATGTGCCTTATGCAGAGAAAAATGGTGTGGTAAACCTTTATAAGGAGCAGACCATCACTATATTTGGTGACAATGGCGCAGGCCTTGGCCCGCTCTCCGTAGTGCTCAAGGGTGCACTGAAGGACGGTAAACTCACAGCGAATATTGGCATTGCTTCTGTTGGCGTCACCGTGGATATCGTTCCGCTTGATGCTACAAGCCTTGACTTTTCGTCAAACGCCGTAGATCTTAGTGGCACTTCGCTTGCCGGCATGAAGGCCGACATGACCAACAAGAATTTGACCATCTTCTTGCCCGAGGGTACAGAGGGTGTAGAAGCTAAGGAAAAGAACGTCGTAGTAGGCACCGCCGCCAACAGCCTTTCACTCGCTGATGGCAATGACTGGGGTGTGACCAAGGACTTCACTGCCACAGCAGTAAGCTATGACCGAGCATTTAACACAGAGGACAACTATGTGCAGAGCTTTGTATTGCCCTTCGGCTTTACTGTGCCCGCAGGTACTACGGTGGCTGAACTCAGCAGCGTGAATGGTGACAACCTCGTGTTCAAGCCCGTGGCTACGACTGAGGCCAACAAGCCTTACTTGGTGGTGACTAATGACAAGGACTTTATCAACAAACTGACAAATGTGCAGGTGAAGGCTACTACGGGTGCCGACCTGACTACTACCGTGGACAATGTAAGCCACATTGGTTCGTACACTGCCCAGAATGTTGAGAACGTGTATGGCTATGCCAATGGCAAGTTTGTTAAGGCTACCACTGGTTCGGTGAAGCCCTTCCGCACTTATGTCAAGGTGGCTGGCTTACAGGCTGCTCCCATGGCTTTCGGTGTGAACATTGAGGGTACTGTGACGGGCATCAACAATGCCACTACTGCTGCCACTGCCAAGGAGGCTATCTACAACCTGCAGGGTGTGCGCGTGAGCGGTGACTTGAAGCACCTGACAAAGGGTGTGTACATTGTGAACGGCCAGAAGGTGGTAGTGAAGTAACACATAATAATATAAAGAAAGACAATGAAAAAGACATATATGCGCCCCGAGGGCACTGTAATACAGCTCTGCATGGAGCAGCACATTCTTGACGGTTCGATTACGGCTAACACTTCAAAGGCCGACGCCGAAGCCCAGGACGATGTGGAGTTTGAATCGGCCGCCAAGGGGCTGGGGCAGCGAAAGCTGGAGCGAGGAGTAAAGGCGCTCATCAGGCTTAAGCTCAAAACTCGAGCATAAATGGGGGCGATGCGTCCCGCATCGGGGTAAAAGGGGGTTGTGCTCTCTTTGCCCCGGCGCGAGGGGTGTCGCCCCCATTGGTGTTTTTGGGGGTGGGGGGCATAATAGGCATAATAGGCATAATAGGCATAATAGGCATATTAGGCAATAGACATAATAGGCTTGATAGGCATAATGGGCTTGATAACACAGCCCGCTCGCACATTTTTTTTGAAAAAAAGTGCGTGCGGGCTGTAACTTTTTGCCGCTATGACCGTCTACATAACAGAGAGCCAAAAATGAAAGAGATAGATTTTCGACAAGACCTCCTTCCGCTAAAGGATAAAATATACCGTGTGGGCCTGCGCATCACGCTCAACGCCCAAGAGGCGGAAGACTTGACGCAGGACACGCTGGTGCGTGCCTGGACAAGGCGCGCAGAGCTGGCGGGGGTGAAGAACTTGGAGGCTTTCTGCATAACCATTTGCCGCAACCTTGCGCTCGACCGTATGGCACGGGCCGAAAATGCTAACCAGCCGCTCGAGGCTGCGGGCACGGAGGCTTGCGACACGGCTCCGGGGCCTGACGAGAGGCTGGAGAGGGACGAGAAGTTGCAGCGGGTGCACCAAATATTCAACGCTCTGCCCGAAAGGCTGCGCACGGCGCTGCAGTTGCGCGATATTGAGGGTTTGAGTTATGCCGAGGCCGCCGGGGCAATGGAGCTGACGGAGGCCGCCTTTAAGGTGACGCTGCACCGCGCTCGCAAGGCTGTTAAGACACAATACGAAAAAATTGAGAACTATGGACTATAAGTATATTGAACAACTCCTTGACCGCTACTGGGCCTGCGAGACCTCTGAGGAGGAGGAACGCATACTGAAGGCTTTTTTCAGCCAAAAGGACGTGCCGGCCGCGCTGGCGCGCTACAGGGCTTTGTTCGTATATGAAACCGAGCAATGTGCCGCCAGCACGCTGGGCGACGACTTTGACCGCCGCGTGATGGAAGCTGCCGGTGTGGCTGACGGGGCTGAGGCTCCTGCCGCAGGGCGTGTGGTGTCGGTGCACCACATTACGCTGGGGCGCAGGTTGCGTCCGCTGTGGCGCGCCGCTGCTGCTGTGGCCATAGTGACGCTGCTTGGCACGGCTGCGCAGCACTCGTTTATGCAGCCTTCGGCCACGGACCAGGCTGCTGGCTGGGACTATAACCAGTCGGCTTACAAGGACTCGTACCAGGATCCGCAGAAGGCTTACGAGGCGAGCATGCGCACACTGGAGATGTTTAAGGAGGGCGCACAGACTGCTGTGAATGACTCTGCTACTCATAACGCGGCTGGCAAGGCTGCCAAGAACTGATGGGCGGGGCTATGGCACTGAAACATTGGTTTGTGACTTTGCTGCTGGCCCTTGTGGCTGCGGTGGCCGCCCGTGCACAGGGTGGCGGCGAGCAGGATTTTGCCTCGCGCTTTATGTCGCTCTATGGCAAGGGCCGCGCGGTGGAGTGTACCACGGTGTCGCCGCTGATGCTTGAGCGCATGATGCAGCTGCCTGATGTGGAGGGTGACTCGCACACGCGTGAGGTGCTGAAGCAGCTCAAGTCGATAAGGCTGGTGAGCAGCACGGCGGGGCATGATGTGACGCACCTTTATGCTAACGCGCGCCGGCTGGCTGAACGTAATGCCTTGCGCTACAAGTTGTACGCCGAACGGGCTGGCAAACGCCTGTATGTGCGCCGCAGGGGCAAGTATATTGTGGAGATGGTGCTGATGATGAGGCACTCGGGCCGCTTTGACTTGATTAACCTGACGGGTAACATGACGAACGACTTTCTGGACACGCTGATGAGGCGCTGAGGCGGGCTGTTCTGGCTTTGGTCTCTCGCTCTTGACTTTTGACAATCAATTTGCACTTTATCATAAAACAATCAAACGCTCCCGCCCGTGCCACGGGGTTGAAATAATGGCGCAAGCGATCTTTAATAAAACAATCAACTTTTGACTGTATGCCTCTGGGCGCGGTGCACGACTTTGCCTTTTACCTGTGTGCTGCATGGCTGCTTTTGGCCCCCGGAATAATGGTTTCAGTTTTCTCTCTCAAAAAGGGGTGGCTGGGTGGCACTAACTTGCCGGCAGGCGCTCTATGCAAGATAAACAGGGGAGCATGTTGCTCGCACACAATGTGGTGGGCTGCTTGCTTCCCTTTATCTTTTTCGGGGGGTGGTAATGATGGGCATAATAGGCATATTAGGCATATTAGGCACAATAGGCATAATAGGCATATTAGGCATAGGCAATAGGCATAATAGGCAATAGGCATAATAGGCCTAATAAAAAGGGCTGGCGCCTTAGCGTTACTACTTGCAACGTTAAGGCGCCAGCCTATTAGCACATTAGGCTCGCGGCAGCGGGCTTTTGTGCACACAAAAAATATCCCGACGCTTCACAGCGGCGGGATATCTTCTTCGTGGAGTCTCCTCTACGAATATTTGGATTTTAATGGAAAAATGAATGGAGAAATGAAATTCAGTCCATGTATGAGTATGTCATGAATTACAAGTTGGGGTTATCCTCGCCCCACTTCTCAACGGGAGGTACGATGCCGAGTTCAACAATCTCGTCGCGCATCTTGCAGAGGTGCTCATACGACTTGTTGAGGGCAGCCATTTCCTCTTCGGTGCCAGTGGGCTGTGTAAAGTGCACACCGGTCTTGTCGATAGTGGTAGGCATGGCCATCATGACATTTTTGTAACCACACTTGTCGCAGTTTACGTAGCAGCCTGCGGGCAGAGTGAAGGGTTCGCCGCCCATGGCAGCTTCGATCATCTTGACAGCGTTGTAGGCAGGGCTCTGGAATGAGCTGCGGCCGCGGAGCTTGATGATGTTTGAACCACCCTGTACGGTGTGGTGCTTGATTTCCTCCCAGCGCTCGGCAGAGAGTCCCATCTCTGAGAGGGGCTTGCCGTCAACCTTTACCTGTGAGGCAAATACGGCCATTTGTTCGCCGTGGCCGCCATAGGTGTGTGCGCCGGTCACCTTGTCCTGCTGTACGCCGAACTCGTGGGCGAGAGCCTGCTGCAAGCGAGTAGAGTCGAGTGCAGCGAGTGAGGTGAGCTGGTTGGGCTTGAGGCCTGAGTGGATAAGTGCTGTAAGGGCAGTAACGTCGGCAGGGTTGAAGATAACGACTACGTGCTCTACATCGGGGCAGTACTTTTTGATGTTGTCGCCAAACTCGGCAGCAATTTTGCAGTTGCCTTTGAGCAGGTCCTCACGTGTCATGCCGTCCTTACGGGGTGCACCACCTGATGAGATGATGTACTTGGCACCGGTAAAGGCCTCTTTGGGGTCGACGGTGTAGGTTACGTTGGCTCCGGGGAATGCGCACTGCTGTATTTCGTCGAACACGCCGTGTACGCCCGGTTCGTAGATATCGTAAAGACAGATGTTGGGGGTAAGGCCGAGCATCAAGGCGCTCTGTACCATGTTTGAACCGATCATGCCGCCTGCGCCGACAATGACGAGTTTCTCATTGCTTAAGTATGCCATAGTTGTATTACTATATATATTGGTTATATATGTGTGTCTGTATGGTGTGTACGGTTGCACACCGGAGGGGGTGTGTGTCGTATCACGCCGCAAAATTACAAACTTTCGCGAATTATGGTATATGCGACGCGTTATTTTTTTGATACATCTTTCGGCTTGTGCGCTTTTTTAGGTTTTTTGAACTTTTGCGGTTGGGAGGTGGCAAGCAAAAAACGGGTATTGCTGGTTGGTAAAACATGAACATGCGATAGAATTCAAGCACCAAACGCAAGCTCTAAACTCAACCACCAAACTCAAGCACTAAACGCAAGCACTAATGGGGGCGACGCGTCTCGCGTCGGGAAAATAAAAAGGAAAGACACAAGCTCTACTAAATAACAGTAGCACTATCCCCGACGCGAGACGCGTCGCCCCCATTAGTGCTTGCGTTTGGTGCTTGAGTTCGTTAGCATGTTTGCGGTTCGGAAGTGCCAAGTCGAAAGTTTTAAGAACTTTCACTTTGCACTTCACTCACCTTGCACTAATTTTTTAGAAATTAGGCTGCACCTCAGCCATGCAAAGCAAAAAACAAGCTTTTTGCTTTGCATGGCATTCGGTTTGCACTAATTTTGCACACAGAATATAACGCAAGGACAATGACACAGATTAAAGATAGCTGGAAAGCGAAGGGCTATGTTGACGAGCCCGTGCCGCAGGGCGTTGACCTCAAGGCCGAAATTCGACGCATGTGCAAGGAGAAAAATGCCATCATTCTGGCACACTACTACACCGAGGGCGTGCTGCAGGATATTGCCGACTTTGTGGGCGACAGCCTCGGACTGGCCCAACAGGCGGCTAAAACTGATGCCGACATCATCGTGATGTGCGGCGTGCACTTTATGGGCGAGACTAACAAAATTCTCTGTCCGCAGAAAAAGGTGCTCGTGCCCGACCTCAATGCCACATGCTCGCTGGCCGAAAGCTGTCCGGCAGACAAGTTTGCCGACTTTGTAAAGGCGCACCCCGGCTACCAGGTGGTGTCGTATGTCAACACCACGGCGGCCGTCAAGGCGCTGACTGATGTGGTGGTGACGTCGAGCAACGCCAAAAAGATTGTCGAAACCTTCCCCAAGGACGCCAAGCTCATCTTCGGTCCCGACCACAACCTGGGCAACTACATCAATGCGCAGACGGGACGCCAGATGGTGCTCTGGAACGGCGGTTGCCATGTGCACGAGCGTTTCTCGGTGACGAAACTCGTGGAGCTTAAAAAGGAGCACCCCGGAGCCAAAGTGCTGGTACACCCCGAATGCCGCGGCGCAGTGGTGAAACTGGCCGATGTGGTGGGCTCTACGGCCGCACTGCTGAAATATGCCATCGACTCGCCGTGCAACACCTTCCTGGTGGTGACGGAGAGCGGCATACTGCACGAAATGCAGAAGCACTGTCCTGACAAGCACTTCATACCCGTGCCGCCCGACGACAGCACCTGCGGCTGCAACGAGTGTAACTACATGCGCCTCTGCACGCTCGAAAAGGTGTATAACACGCTGCGCTACGAGTGGCCCGAAATTGAGGTGCCGGCCGAGGTGGCTGCACGCGCCATCAAGCCCATCGAGCGCATGCTCGAACTGAGCAAATAGGTTGTAAATTATTATACCCATGACAATATCCCAACGTGTAGAGGCTCTTGGCCAGTGGCTCGTAAGCCATGCCGGGGCCGAGGGTGGGGCAGTAGAGGCATACATCGTGCCCACTGCCGACCCGCACAATGATGAGTACATACCCGTGCGCTGGCAGTGCCGCCAGTGGCTCACGGGATTTGACGGCTCGGCCGGCCTGGCCGTGGTCACCACCCGTGGCACTGCCGCACTGTGGACCGACTCGCGCTATTGGCTGCAGGCCGCCACACAACTCGACGGCACACCCTTTGCACTGATGCGCGAGGGCAACCCCGACACGCCCACCATGGCCCAATGGCTAAAGGCACAGGGCATCACCCGCGTGAGCGCACCGGCCGACATGCTGACGCTGTCCGACGTGGCCGCACTGTCCGCCGACGGACTGGAATATGTGGCACTGCCCGACGCCTTCGACACCCTGTGGACCGACCGTCCCGCCGTGCCGGCAGAGCCCATCGTGGTGCAGCCCGCCACCTATGCCGGGGCCACCATGCAGCAAAAGCTCGAACGTCTGCGCCAGCACCTCAGCAAGAGCGGCATGACCGACGCCTGCCTCTTTACCGACCTGGCCGACCTGGCATGGCTGCTCAACCTGCGCGGGGCCGATGTGGCCTACAACCCCGTGTTTGTGGGCTACCTGGGCTACGAACCCGCCACGGGCCGCTTCACCCTCTTTACCCACACCAGCACCCTCACCGCCGAGGCCAGCGCCCAGCTGCACGAGGGTGGGGTGGCCGTGCAGCCCTACGAGGCTGCGGCACCCTGGGTGGCCACCCACACCACACGTCTCGACCCCTCGCAGGCCACCATGTCGCTGTGTGCCGACCCACGGCAGCAGCCCACCTTCAGTTCGCCCCTCGAGGGCTGGCGCGCCATCAAGACCGAGGCCGAGGCCGAAGGCTTTCGCCAGGCCATGCTGCGCGACGGTGTGGCCATGGTACAATTCCTGCGCTGGCTCGACGAGCAGCAAGCCGCCGGCAACGAGGTTACCGAAATCTCTGCCGACGAAAAACTCACCGCCCTGCGCGCCCAGCAGCCCGGCTATTGCGAACTGAGTTTCCCCACCATAGCCGCCTGTGGCGCCCACGGAGCCATAGTACACTATGAGGCTACCCCCCACACCAATGTGCGCCTCACCCCCCACGGCCTGCTCTTGCTCGACAGCGGAGCACAGTACGACTGCGGCACCACCGACATCACCCGCACCATAGCCCTTGGCCACCTCACCGCCGAGGAGCGCCGCGTCTACACCCTTGTGCTCAAGGGCCATCTGCGCCTGGCTCACCTGCAGTTTCCCGAGGGCACCACGGGTCTGCAGCTCGACCTTGCCGCACGCCAGGACATGTGGGCTGCCGGCTACGACTTTGGCCACGGCACGGGTCACGGCGTAGGCTCCCACCTGTGTGTGCACGAGGGCCCGCACCAGATACGCAAAAATGTGCGTCCCTGCACACTCATACCCTTCGAGCCCGGCATGACCATTACCGACGAGCCGGGCATCTATGTTGAAGGGCGCTTTGGCGTGCGCATCGAAAACACGCTCCTTTGCGTACCGTCGCGCGAGACGGATTTCGGCCGTTTCTTGCGTTTCGAAACCCTCACCCTCTGTCCCTACGACCTGCGTGCCGTAGAGCGCGACATGCTCTCCCCCGACGAGGTGGAGCAAATCAACGCCTACCACATGGTGGTGCGCCGCCGCCTCATGCCGCTGGCTCACCGACGAGGCCGACAAAATATGGCTGGCCCGCGCCACAGCAAGCATCGAGGACGACCGCGGGTAGGGGGCGACGCGTCCCGCGTCGGTACAACTCAGCCACTAACCGCTAACGCGGGAAACATAAGGACATAAGAACATAAGGACATAAGATAACGTTTGTGTTAGCCGCTTACCGCGGAAAACATAAGAACATAAGTTTACATAAGAAACACATAAGGCCGCTGCGCGGCTGTCGGCCACGGACTTGCGTCCATGTGGCCTCAAGAAACATAAGGGCTGACGCCGTAGCGTGCTTGGTGCTTTTGCTTCCTTACATATATAATATGACGCTCGAGGTTGTAACGGCGTAGCCCTTATGTTCTTGAGGGCACATGGACGCAAGTCCATGCCCGTATGTCTTGAAACACTTATGTCCTTATGTTCTTATGTTTTCCGCGTTAGCGGTTAGTGCCTGGGTGCTTGAGTAGCACCGACGCGAGACGCGTCGCCCCCATTAGAGCGAGCGTCTTGTGCTCATATCCAGAGCTTGCGTTTGGTGCTTGACTCCCCCCAAAAAAAAACTCTTTACCCCCAATCAATAACACACACTTACAAATATGGAAACAACAAGACAACAAAAGATAGCTCGATTGATACAGAAGGAGCTAAGTGACATATTCCAGCGTCAGACACAAGCCACCCACGGCGTACTCGTGTCAGTAAGCGCCGTGCGCGTAAGTCCCGACCTCAGCATAGCCCGCGGCTACCTGAGCATATTCCCCTCGGAGCGCGCCCACGAAATACTCGACAACATCAACGCCAACACCCGGCAAGTGCGCTACGAACTCGGCACACGCGTGCGCCACCAGCTGCGCATCATACCCGAGCTCAAATTCTTCATCGACGACTCACTCGACTACCTCGACCACATCGACAGTCTGCTCAACGAAGGCACACACAAACCACAACCCGACGACACCACCCCGAGCCATGCTTAACAGCCAACGCCTGCCATGGTTCATGGCCTTGCGCTACCTCTTCTCGCGCAAACGCGTGGCCAGCATCAACATCATATCCGGCATAGCCGTCACAGGCGTAGCCTTCGGCACGGCAGCCTTGCTCTGCACCCTGAGCGTGTTCAATGGCTTTCACGACCTCATCGGCTCCCTCTACACCGCCTTCGATCCCCCCATCGAGGTAGTGCCCACACAGGGCAAACTCGTCACCGCCGACGACCCCGCCCTGCAGCGCATGGCCGCTATGCCCGAGGTGGAGGCCGCCTCATACTGCCTTGAGGACAACGCCCTCATACTCTTCCGCGGACGTCCCACCATCATCACCCTCAAGGGTGTTGACGACCATTACGACCACGTCACCGGCATACGCTCCATACTCTACGGCACAGGCACCTACCAGCTCCACCGCGGCACCATCGAGTATGGCATACCCGGCATCGGCCTGGCCTCCGCCATGGGCAGCATCGACTACGGCACACTCCAGATATGCGCCCCCCGCAAGGGCGAGCGCATCAACCTGGCCAACCCCGGCGAGAGCATCAACGCTCTCGACATCACCTCCCCCCGCGTCTGCTTCAACGTCAACCAGCGCAAGTACGACGACAACTACCTCATCACCTCCCTCACCTTTGCCCAAGCCCTCTTCGAGCAGCCCGGTTGCGTGAGCGGTCTTGAGCTCAAACTCCGTCCCGGGGCCGACCTCCAGACCGTCAAGTCGCGCATGCAGCAGGTGGCAGGCAGCCGTTTCAAGGTGCAGGACCAGCTTGAGCAGCAGCAGGACGTGTTCAACGTCATGCAAATTGAAAAGCTCATGGCCTACCTCTTCCTCACCTTCATCGTCATGGTAGCCTGTTTCAACATCATCGGTTCAGTGTCCATGCTCATCATCGAAAAGCGTGGCGACATGGCCACCCTGCGCCATCTTGGAGCCACCGACAGCATGATATTCCGCATCTTCCTCTACGAGGGCCGTCTCATCACCCTCCTTGGCGCCGTCATAGGCATCGTGCTCGGTCTCCTGCTGTGCTGGCTGCAGCAAACCTTCGGTTTCATCAGCCTCTCCTCGTCGGGTGGCAACTTCATCATCGACGCCTATCCCGTCAGTGTCCATGCCCTCGATGTGCTCATCGTCCTCCTCACCGTGGTCGTGGTAGGCTCCCTCGCCGTATGGTACCCCGTGCGCTACCTCAGCCGCCGCTAACGCGGGAGACATAAGAACAGAAGATATGACGTTTGTGTTAGCCGCTTACCGCGGGAACATAAGAACATAAGCTAC
>OGJE01000254.1_pt1 | contig 26238 bp, 22 predicted proteins | sample 1571981 | NCBI WGS metagenome assembly OGJE01 (sample SAMEA2582118, study PRJEB24529) | metagenome | biome: Human gut stool | place: China | collected 2011
AGCGTATCTTCCCTATCGAGTCACCAGCTATCGATTCTATCGAGGTGAACAAGCACGGTAAGGTACGTCGCGCTAAGTTGTACTACTTGCGTAAGCTCACAGGTAAGAAGGCTCGTATCGCTGAGAAGAAGACCATCGCTAAGAGCGCTGAGTAATTTTCTTAGTTACCTATTAAAAATTAGAATCAGAAAAAGGGCATCCGATCTCACAATTGGATGCCCTTTCTGCATATCCTTATTCTCCGGCGCTGTAGTTGGTCAGCCCGTCATCGGTGCCGTGCAATGCGCCCTGCAGATCAGCCCAGCTCTGGAATCCGGCAAGCAATGCCAGACGGTTGAGTGTCTGCTGTGAAGGTTTCTCCTTTCCTTTCATTATTTCCCACACCTTGTGCAGCAACTTGTTGTTTCTATGCTTCTCTTCGTGCTGCAGGTGTTCCCTGCCTAGCTTCTTCTCCAAAGCTACAGCGAGGATTTTCAAATCATTTTTCATTGTGATTATCCTTCCTCAAATTCTCAATTCCTTTAATTTCTCAAATTTTCATTTTTCATTCCTAACTGTGGGCAAAAGTACACAATATTTTTGAAACGGAGTCATGTTTGGGAGATTATTTTTGAATTTCGCACGAAAAAAATGGTTTTCTCATATTTTTTTTGTAATTTTGCAACCAAATTCTAAATACATTTCTTAATTAAGATGAAAGAATTAGCACTTAAGTACGGATGCAATCCGAATCAGAAGCCTTCTCGCATCTATATGGATGACGGAAGGGAACTGCCTATCGAAGTTATCAACGGCCGTCCTGGCTACATCAACTTCCTGGATGCTTTCAACTCTTGGCAATTGGTCAAGGAACTGAAGGCAGCTACAGGAATGCCTGCTGCCGCTAGTTTCAAACATGTTTCTCCTGCTGGTGCTGCCATCGGCCTGCCACTGAGCGACACATTGAAGAAGATTTACTTCTGCGATGACGTAGATTTTGAACTTTCTCCTTTGGCTTGCGCTTATGTTCGTGCTCGTGGTGCAGACCGCATGTGCTCTTACGGTGACTTTGTTGCCCTGAGCGATGTATGCGATGAGGCTACTGCCCTCCTCATCAAGCGTGAGGTGAGCGATGGCGTGATTGCTCCAGGCTTTACCCCTGAGGCTATCAAGGTGTTGAAGGAGAAGCGCAAGGGTACCTACTGCGTCATCCAGATTGATCCTGACTACGTGCCAGCTCCTATCGAGCACAAGCAGGTATTCGGTGTTACCTTCGAGCAGGGACGCAACGAGGTGAAGCTCGATGATCCAGCTCTCTTCGAGGATATCCCTACCAAGAACAAGAACTTCACTGCAGAGGCTAAGCGCGACCTGATTATCTCGCTCATCACCCTGAAATATACCCAGAGTAACTCTGTATGCTACGTGAAGGATGGTCAGGCTATCGGTATCGGTGCCGGTCAGCAGAGCCGTATCCACTGTACCCGTCTGGCTGGTTCCAAGGCTGATGAGTGGTGGTTGCGCCAGTGTCCTAAGGTGATGAACCTGCCTTTCAAGGAGAAGATTCGCCGTGCCGACCGCGACAATACCATCAATGTCTATATCTCTGACGAGTGGGAGGATGTATTGCAGGATGGCGTATGGGAGCAGTTCTTCACAGAGAAGCCTGAGCCACTGACCCGCGAGGAGAAGAAGGCTTGGATTGCCCAGAACAAGGGTGTATCTGTAGGTAGCGATGCTTTCTTCCCATTCGGCGACAACATTGAGCGTGCTCACAAGAGTGGTGTAGAATACATAGCAGAAGCAGGCGGTAGCATCCGTGACGATAATGTTATCGATACATGCGACAAGTACGGCATCGCCATGGCGTTTACTCACGTTCGCCTCTTCCATCATTAATTTATATAATATAAAAGGTATATGAGCGATATTGACGATATTATCATGGGTGGTATGGTTTTCAAGGGCGGCGGCGGTCCGAAGAAGGACGACGACGACAAGGTGAAGACCAAGGCCAAGAAGAAGAAGTACATTACGGGTGCTCACGGAAGCGGCTCTGCCCGTCAGAAGGCAAAGTATCGCCAACAGAGAGCCAACCGTAAATCGCAGAAGAAGAAGTAATTCTTTTCTCCAGAGAATAAAAAATAAATCCCCATCGACAGGAGCAGTCCAGTCGATGGGGATTTTTCGTATTTCAGACATCAGTCTTCATTGAGCCTGATGCCCTGCCAGGTGGAAACCAGGTCGCCCGATACGGCTATGGTTGGCGTCTGACTCTTCTCATTCACCACTACCGACTTCTGCGCCACATTCGTCTTCACATAGTCGAAGAGATCGCCATAGGTAACCTTGCCCTTACTCTCCTGCAGTTTCTTCAGGAGAAAATAGGTAAAGAGTCCGTGCTCCTTCTCCTTGTAGGGATAAGCCGTCTCGCTACCCTGGGCAGCCGTCATCACGAGCATGTTGCCCTTCGGAGCCTCAGCCTTCGCCTTGAGTGCCACGCCTCTGGCAGAAGCCAGCATACCCTCGCCTCGTTTGCTGCCACTGAAGCAGGCATCCATCAGCACCGTTACGCAGGCTGCGTTCAGACCGTTGAGTTCAGCATACAGCCTGCTCATACTGTAACCCGTTGCCAGAATATTGCTCTTGCCATCTACGGGCAGGAGATAGGAGGTGCCGTTACTCTCATCGGGCATTCCATGTCCGGCATAATAGAAGATGAATCTAGCCTCAGCCCCATAAGCCTTGGCGATGTTCTGCATCCAGTTGATTTCCGCCAGCATATTGTTGAGGGTGGCATCCTTGCGGACATGCAGGTTGCTTTCCGGAATGCCGAGCAGCTTGATGCAGTATTCCCTGAAAGCCATACCGTCGTTGAGGGCAAACTCCACGTTCACTTCCTCCTGGTAATTCTCGTTGGCGATGATTACGGCAAAGGTCTTCTCCTGCTTCACCTTCGAAACGGGAATGTTCAGATCCACGTCCGATTTCAGATAGTTTGCCAGCGTGTTCACGCCTTCAGCGGCTCCCGCTGCCTTCGCCGTCTTCCGGGTAGCAACAGACTGATGTTCATCCCTTACAAATTCCTGGGCACAGGTGGAGTCGGTTCTCATTACCTTCACCAGTCCTTTCTTGCCCACAGAGATTCTCTGCGAATTGACAGGTAGCGAGAACCAACATCCTGCTGCCATCATCACCATCATCATGATATTCTTCCATTTCATACACTAGCGGTTTTGATGTTTACACCTTATTATATATATAGAGTTTGATAGATTTCCCTTAACTTCTCTCTAACTTCCTTTAACTTCTCTCTAACTTCCCATTTACCAGTCATCCGAGAATCCGTCGGAAGAATCGGCGAGAAGTGCCTCTTTCAGAATGTCGATAATGGAGTTCTGGAAAGCCGAAGCCATCACGAAAGCCTTGCTCGACGCCAGCTTATGTTTGTCCTTTTCTACATAAGGATAGCAGGAACTGATGTTCCACACCTCATCCTTGCTCTCCACCTGTTCATCATCCGCCTCGCCGGTAGCAGCCGCAGCCAGCACACTGGCGATGGCACTTGTCCATCCGCCGCCCGATTTCACGGTCACTTCGTAGCTGTCCATATAGACGCTCACCCTTGCCTTCTCCTCCTTCACGTCCACACGGATATACGGCATCATATCCACCTGATAATGGTTGACTCCGGCATTCTGTCGGGCGATGTTCTCGATATAAGCCTGGGTAATGATCAGTCCCTGTTCAGCATTCTGCTCTCTAATCACGCCGTGGGTATCCTTACTTTTAAATGCGCGGTTGAACCATTCGAGGGCTTTCTTGAAGATTTCTGCCTTCGACTGACCAGCGCAGGCGATGACCTCCTGGTAGTTCAGGCGGTTCTTGTTGTCCAGAGCTACTTCCTTACTCAGGTTTCCGGCAGCCTCTGTCCAGTTATCACCATATTTATCCTTGGCGTATCTCTCAATCTGTTCGGCTGTAAAGACCTGTGCACTTGCCGTAAGGGCAAGCACGCAGAGTGCAAGTGTGATAAGATATTTCTTCATATTATCATTTATATTTTAAGTGATGCTGCAAAGATAGCATTTTTTAAAATACAAACCCGTTCAGATGATAAAAACCCATGGTGCAATTCGTAAAAACTTGCAGTTACCGGCTTTTAATCATCCAAACGGGTGGATTTTTTCGATTAACAGGAGTAATTTTCGCTATTTGTAGTTCTTCACGCTCTTTACGCCCTTGCCCTTGGTAAGATGCAGGGTGGCTGCCTTGAGCTTGTGATTGCTGTGGTCGAAGATGATGGCTGGATCCAGGCGCTTGCCGTCGAAAGACACCTCGAAATGGAGATGCTCTGTGGTGGCCCTGCCAGTGCGGCCCGTAAGACCGATTACCTGGCCTGCCTTCACCTTATCACCCTTCTTCACCATGTTCTTACTCTGATGGCTATAGAGTGTTTCCAAGCCGTAGGCATGCTTGATGCGGATGCAGTTGCCATAGCCGTAGTAAGGTCCCGAGGCAACCACCTCGCCATCGAAGGCGGCATAAATCTCGTCGTTAGGCTTGGTCTTCAAATCCACACCCGAATGACGGCGGGCACCTCCGTATGGACTGATGACACGGGCATCAGGCAATGGATATGCCCATGCCTTCTCTTCTATCTTCTCCAGATCGAGACGGAAGGTGTTGGTGATGGTAAACGGGTCGTACACCTCGTCAGGGTCGAGAGTCATGGCATGATCGCCACGGCTGCTTCCCGATTTCTTATTTGTTTCCTTATTGTTTCTATCGTTCTTGGAAACGGAGGAATCCTTGCCACCAATCACCTTGATGCCGATGCGGTTGCCCTCCTTGCGGAACTGCACGGTCTGTCGGCGGAGCTTATGGCTCTTCAGTTCGATGATGGTCTCCGGATTGATGCGCGCACCGTTCACCATGATGGAGAAATCGCAATAGGTCTCTCCCTCTCGGGTGCCCACGATGGCAATGGTCTGTCCTGCATCTATCGACTGTCCCACCTTCACCAGGTTCTCGGCATTGTTGGCATACACGGTTTCCAGACCGTTGTCATGTCGGATCACAATCACGTTGCCCATCGACTCGGTCTTGCGCGAGAGACGCACATAACCATCAAACATAGCCTTCACAGCATCGCCCTTGGCAGTAGAGATGCGCATCACGCTGTTGCCATTGATAAGGCTAGCCTTGCCCACAGGAAGCGGGAATGAATATTCCTTGGCACGGAATATCTCAAAGTCAACATTGAAGGCTTGACTCTGGGCAAAGAGACCTGGCGTTGCGATGCTCACCTGCTGTTGCTCGGCGGCAGTAAACTCATTCTTGGCGGGCATGAAACTACTCAGCGAAAGCATCAGCATTCCCGAGACGGCAGCCAGCCCGATTCTTCTTCTTAATCTTCTGTTTACAATCATTCTCTATTCTTTTAGATTCATTTTTTAAATTTAACCATTAAATCTTAAAACATAAAAACATCCATTTTTCCCTCTTCGTTCATAGAAAAGAGAAAAATGGATGTTATCCTGAAAACTTACTTCATCAGAATGCCGGTATAGATTCTGCCACTCTCGATGCCCAGCTTTCTTGCCGAGAAGAACTCGTCGCTATGGGCAAAGGTACAGATGCCGCAATCCTGGATATTCTCCTCAGCCACACCGCAATGCAGCAGGATCTGCTTGTTGCAGAGCGGCAGGTTGATGTGCCACTTCAGCGGCTGCACGATGTTTCCTTCTGCAGCCAGGCGCTCACGCTCGGCAACATCTACCGAAAAGGCGGCATTGGGGCGCTGCTCGGCAATCTCTTCCATCGGGAAGGCTGCCTGCTCGAAAGCCTCATACACCTCATCGCCTACCTCGAAATGCTCCAGAGAGATACCCGGACCAATCACTGCCTTCAGCTTCTTTGGCTCCGTATGATAGGCGAAAGCCATCTCCTGGATGGTCTTGTGGACGATGCGTGCCAGCGTGCCTCGCCATCCGGCATGGATGGCTGCCACGGCATGGTGCTCCTCGTCATAGAGCAGGATTGGGATGCAGTCGGCGGTGGAAACGCCTATGCATACGCCCTTCTCATTGGTCATCACGGCATCTACGCCCTCGAGAATCATCTTGCGGATGTTCTCAGGCATTGAGAAATAATCTCCTGCCACCTGACGGACCTCTACTCCATGCACCTGATGCGGCAGGATGATGTGGTCGGTGCTGATGCCCAACTCATCCGCCAGCTTCCTGCGGTTCTCTGCCACGTGTTCGGCACAGTCGCCGCAATAGTCATTGATATTGAATTCGCTGTAGTTGCCCTGGCTTACTCCTCCCTTTCGGGTGGTAGAGAAAGCAGTGACGCCCTCAGCGATATGATATTCCTTATTCATATTCGAAATCATCTAAGTCATCTACATCCTCGATTTCATCCTCGTCGATATACTCCACGACGTCCTCGCCCTCAGCCTCGAGTTCCTGCTGGAAGCGGCTCATATCCTTGTCACGGTGAACGAGGGTATCTTCTGAAGTAATCTCCTGCAGCTTGTTGCTCTCAGAATTCAACTCCTTCCAGAGCACATCCTTGAGTTCCTGGATGCCCTGTCCGGTAACTGATGAGATGAATACCACCGGAAGATCGGTTGGCAGGGTCTCCTTCAGCATCTCGATGAGCTCCTCGTCCAGCAGGTCACACTTGGTGATGGCGAGCACGCGATGCTTGTCGAGCATCTCTGGGTTGAAGTTCTTCAACTCGCCCAGCAGTACCTCGTATTCCTTCTTGATGTCGTCGGTATCGCCTGGAACCATGAAGAGGAGCAGCGAGTTGCGCTCGATGTGTCGCAGGAATCGCAGTCCCAAGCCCTTTCCTTCGCTCGCTCCCTCGATGATACCCGGGATATCAGCCATCACGAAACTCTGATGGTCGCGGTAATCCACGATACCCAGCGATGGCTCAAGGGTGGTAAACGGATAGTTGGCTATCTTTGGACGGGCACTGGATACGGCAGAGAGCAGGGTTGACTTTCCGGCATTAGGGAAACCCACAAGACCCACATCGGCAAGGAGCTTCAGCTCCATGATGATGGTCATCTCCTGCATCGGCTCACCTGGCTGCGCATAGCGTGGAGCCTGGTTGGTAGAGGTACGGAACTGGAAGTTGCCCAGTCCGCCGCGTCCGCCCTTCAGGAGCAGTACTTCCTGACCGTCGTAAGCCACGTCGCAGACGAACTTACCGGTTTCGGCATTATACACCACGGTACCGCAAGGCACATCGATATAGATGTCCTTACCATCAGTGCCGTGGCACTTGTCACGTCCTCCATTGCCACCATGCTCGGCGAAGAAGTGGCGCTGATACTTCAGATGCAGCAAGGTCCAGTAGTTGTGGTTGCCGCGAAGATAGATGCTTCCTCCACGTCCGCCATCGCCACCGTCAGGTCCACCATTCGGTTGGTACTTCACGTGGCGCAGGTGCATGGAGCCTTTACCACCCTTACCAGAGCGGCAGTTGATCTTTACATAATCTACGAAATTGGATTCAGCCATTGATTTTTCTTTTTAATTTGAACGTTGAATCTTCTCTTTTTGAACGGAAGATTCTTCTTTTTTTAATGAATAAATCTTCCCCGCAGCCTTGCGGGGAAGATTATTATATCTTGATTACAAGTTGTCGATCACATTGCAAACACGAGCGAAGATCTCATCTACAGTTCCGAGACCCTCGATGTGATGGTGGATACCTTCCTTCTCATACCAGTCGATGAGAGGAGCAGTCTGTGTATGATATACGTTGAGACGCTTCTTGATAGTCTCCTCGTTGTCATCAGAACGGCCACTCAACTTACCGCGGTTGAGCAGACGAGCCATCAACTCATCCTCTGGAACGGCAAGCTCAATCATGGCAGCGATCTTGTGACCACGCTCAGAGAGCATCTTCTTCAAAGCCTCAGCCTGTGGAGTGGTACGTGGGAAACCATCGAAGATCACACCTGCGTGATCCTTGCCGAAGCTGTCATATACGCTTGCGAGGATGTCGATCATCAACTCGTCTGGAATCAACTGACCATTGTCGATATAACCCTTAGCTGTCTTACCAAGCTCAGTACCATTCTTGATTTCGTTACGAAGTACGTCACCTGTTGAAATGTGACCGAGACCATACTTCTCGATCATCTTGTCGCTCTGTGTACCCTTACCAGCACCTGGAGCACCGAAAATTACGATATTTTTCATTTTTACCTTAATATATATAAATTGTTTTATGTTGTGTCTCCCACATGCTTTACCCCCTATTCTTCTACAATCGTGTAGATGTCGCGGAGGTTTCTGCCTTCTTGGTCATAATCTAATCCATATCCTACGATGAAATCGTTAGGGATTTCCATTACGGCATAGTTGATGTCCAGATCCACCTTCAGATTGCCCGGCTTCACGAGGAGTGAGCAGACCTCGATGCTGGCTGGATTCTTCTTCTTCAGATCCTCAATCATGTGAGCCATGGTAAAGCCGGAATCCACGATGTCCTCCACGATCACCACGTGGCGACCGGTAAGATCCTGGTTCAGACCCATCAGGGTCTTCATGCTGCCGGTAGAGCTGGTGCCCTCGTAGGAAGCATACTTCACAAAAGAAATCTCGCTTGGTACCGTAATCATTCGCATCAGATCGGCAGCGAAGATAAACGAACCATTCAACACAGCCAGGAACACCGGAGTCTTGTCCGCATAATCCTGGTTCAATCGGTCGGCAACGACCTGTACCTTCTTCAGAATATCTGCCTCTGGAATGGAGGTCTTGAAGGTCTTATCCTTGATTTTTACTATGCCCATAGTCTTGATGATATAATATTTTCTGCAAAATTACGAAAAAATCGTGAAACTTCATCCATTCATCGACTTTTTTTAGTACTTTTGCATTAAAATAATCAGATAATCGGACATAACATACATTAATATATGAAAATATTCACTAGTGCTCAGATACATGAGCTGGATAAATACACCATTGAGCATGAGCCAATCACATCGCTCAACCTGATGGAAAGGGCGGCAAAGGCGCTCACCCGTGCCATCGAGCAGGAATGGTCTAACAGAACGCCGGTCGTGGTCTTCGCCGGACCGGGAAACAATGGTGGTGATGCACTTGCCGTGGCACGCCTTCTCAGCGAAGACGGCTATGTGGTGAGTGTATTCCTGTTCAATGTGCACAACAAGCTTTCTGCCGACTGTGCCACCAACAAGAAACGACTCATTGAGGGTAAGCGCGTCAAGCAGTTTACCGAGGTCACCGTCAACTTCGACCCTCCTCAGCTCGAGGCGGGAATGCTCGTGGTGGATGGTCTCTTCGGCAGCGGACTCAACAAGCCGCTGGCGGGCGGATTCGCTGCCATGGTGAAATACATCAACCAGAGTGCGGCACAGATCGTGAGCATCGACCTGCCTTCCGGTCTGATGAGCGAGGACAATTCCTACAACATCAGCGCCAACATCATCCGTGCCGACCTCACCCTCACCCTGCAGCAGAAGAAGCTGTCGATGATGATGGCAGACAACCAGCAGTACCTGGGCAGAATCAAGGTGCTTGATATCCGACTCTCTCCAGAGTTCATCCAGCGCACCGAGAGCCGTTGCAGCATCCTTGAGGAGAAGGACATCCGCCAGCTTCTGAAACCTCGCGGCGACTTCGCCCACAAGGGCAGCATGGGCACAGCGCTCCTCATCGCAGGCAGCTACGGCATGTCGGGCGCTTCGGTCCTTGCCACCAGAGCCTGCCTCAGAACGGGTGTGGGAAAGGTGATTACCCATACGCCTAAGAGAAACTACGAGATCATGCAGATTTCCGTGCCCGAGGCGGTACTGCAGATGGATACGGAGGAAACCATCTTCAGCGAACCGGTAGATACGGAAGATTACCACGCCATGGGCATCGGTCCGGGACTGGGAACCAGCGAGGCGACTGCCATCGCCCTGATTGCCCAGCTCAGAAGATGCACCTGTCCGGTTGTGGTGGATGCCGATGCACTCAACATCCTTGCCAGTCACCGTGCCTGGATGCAGCAGTTGCCTAAGAACCTCATCTTCACTCCACATCCTAGGGAGCTTGACCGTCTGGCTGGCATCACCAGCAGCAACTGCACCGAGCGCCTCTTCAAGGCATGCGAGCTTGCCGACCGTCTGCACGGCTACATCCTGCTGAAGGGACACTTCTCTGCCCTCTGTCATCCGGACGGAAAGGTTGAGTTCTGCTCTACGGGCAACAGCGGTATGGCTACGGCGGGCAGTGGCGATGTGCTTACAGGCATCATCACCGCTCTTCTGGCTCGCGGCTACAAGCAGGTAGATGCCGCCCGCATCGGTATGTACCTTCATGGTCTTGCCGGCGACCTCGCCGTCAAGGACCTGGGCAAGGAAAGCCTCATCGCCAGCGATCTCATCAATTACCTGCCGAAGGCATTCCTCAGAATGGAAGAATAAGATTGGAAAAGTATAAGAATGCAGAAAGGGTGTGCCCGTGTGAGCACACCCTTTCTGCATTCTTATGTTTATACTAGGCTTCCAATGAATTTCTGGCTTCATAGAAGCGCTTTTCCAGTTCGCGTCGCAGGTCGTCCTTGCGGTCCATATTCAGTTTCTTGCGGATATGGCTGCGCTGACTGGTGATGTTCGATTCACTCTTGTTCAGTTCGATGCAGATTTCCTTCAGCATCTTGCCTTCCAGCACCATCTGGCAGATCACTCGCTCACTGTTGGTGAGGTCGGCACATACCAGATCCCATGCCTTCTTGCTCAGTTCGCTGGTCTTCAACTGTTCTGCGGCACGCTCCAGGATATTCTTCTGCTGCTCCGGGCGCAGTCGGCTCAGCAGGTTTACCGCCATATCCTTCTCTTCATCCTTCAGGTCGGCAAGCATGTGCAGTGCCTTCTTCTCTTCTTCCCTCATCTGCTTGGGTTGTCTGAGTTCCTTGACGATGACAGGCTCCCAGTTATAGAGCCATACATACAGAATCATCAGGAAACCTACCAGAACAGCCTTGATGCTGAAGAGCAGCACGGAAATCTGCGTATGCGAGAGGGCTACCGCTACCACTGGCAGCAGAGCGACGGCAAAGCCGAGAGAGGTTCGGTTGAGCTGCTGGCTCTGGGCGGTAATGGCGAGTATAAACATGATAAAGATATTGCTCATCACGCTCAGGTTGTCCCGATCGCCCTGATAGTGCAGACAAAGCATACTGTCTATCGCCAGCTTGACGAATACGAGGATATAGAGCAGGGAGATGCCGGTCTTGAATACCACCTTGCGCTTCAGCACCACATACGTCAGCAGCACCAGTGCGAGGGTATGGACTATATTATAGAACATGCCCCCCCCAGGCTTTCATCATGTAAAACAAAAGGAAGTGATAGGGAATAATGAGTATCTCTACCAAAGTCAAAAAGACGAAGGCGATCACCCTCCGGCGATCCACCACTCCACAATAGTCAGGGCATAAATGATGTTCCAAGCGCAAACACCAATCCCAAAGTTTGTTCTTAGCTTTCATTATTTGCTTTCAATTTACTTATAATTTAAACTGTCGTTTATATTTATTATAATCAAAGTCTTGCCCGCTTGGGGCACTTTGCATATCTTTCAGGACCTCTGAGTCCTGAATTCATTGATGGTTTACCAACTTATTCTTCTCAGTTGCAAAATTACTACTAAAAATCGAAAAATTCTAAGAAAACAGATAAAAAAGTGGCTAAAAAAGCAAAAAACAGATGAGAAAAAGCATTTTTCAGGGTTTTTCAGTGTTTCATTTATGCGGTTTTTATTCAGTATCAGCATTTTTAGGCGCATTTTTCTTGGCAGCAATCGAAAAAGACGCTATCTTTGCAATCGTAAAAACAAAGTTCGCGGTTTCAAGCCCGAGCTTCCAATCAAACCCCAAAGTTGCCAACAGGCATCTAAGAACAATGGAGTAGATGATAAAGATGATGATGAGTAGAAGAAGAGTAAATGATAGACTTACTATTCTTTAATAAATAAAGTCTAGTTTCAAGCCTATTGAATGGAAGGAAAAGGAAATTAAGAAAAAGAATAAGTATAAGTATAAGTATAAGTAAAAGATGATGATGCGTTTCTCTAGAGAGACCATTTGTCATTCTTAAATCATTAAAAGATTTTAAGTATGAACAGAAGGATTTTAATTGCGCTACTGGCTGTTGGTAGCTTCATCTGCCCAGCCGTCGCTCAGAAGGTGGCCTTGAAGACGAACCTCCTTTATGATGCTACAAGCACCATGAATCTCGGCTTCGAATTTGGCCTTTCCCCAAAATGGACCTTGGATGTATCCGGCAACTACAACCCGTGGACATTTTCCAAGAACAAGAAGTGGCAGCACTGGCTTGTTCAACCAGAAGCTAGATACTGGTTCTGCAATAAGATGATGGGCTCCTTCATCGGCTTCCACGCCCTCGGAGGTTCTCATAACATAGGTAACGTAGATCTTGACTTCAAGTTCCTCGGTACCGACTTCTCCAAATTGAAAGATTACAGATACGAAGGTTGGTTCGTAGGTGCAGGTGTTGCATACGGTTATACCTGGGCTCTCTCCAAGCATTGGAACTTCGAGGCTGAACTCGGAGTGGGATACGTTTATTCGAAATCGGATAAATATGAATGCCCACAGTGTGGTGAGAAACTCGAGAAAGACAAGGCGCATCACTACGTAGGACCTACCAAGGCGGCACTCAATCTGGTGTATGTCTTCTAATTCATGATACATTATTATATTAATAAGTAAAAACTGAAGATTATGAATACATATAAGATTTTAAACAAGACACTTGGAGCCGTCGCCCTCAGCATTCTGTTTAGCACTAACGCTATCGCTCAGGAACAGGCTGCCAAGGATATGAAAGTCCTCAACAAGGAAATCAAGAAGAAAGGCAATAAGGTGAACGTCTATATGGACCTCAATCTCGATGACGTGAAACTGGCAAGCAACAAGGGTCTCATCCTTACACCTATTTTATATAAAGGTGAGGATACGCTCAAGCTCCCGGCTGTGGAGGTGATGGGTAACAAGAGATACATCTACTACCAGCGTACCAAGAAGACCGCTACCCAGAACCCACTCATCGTTGCCAAGCGTGAAAACAAGGAGCCACAGACGCTCCGATACGCTTACTCTACTCCTTACCAGGACTGGATGAAGAACTCCAACTTCGCCATCAGCAATGATGCATGCGGATGTAACCAGAAACTGCTGGCAGAAAACCTGCTCACCAACAATGGCGAGGCGCTCGTTACTCCTCAGCAGCTCTATCAGGCTTATCAGCAGCCAAAGGCGGAGGCAGTGAAGATCAGACAGGAAAACGGTTCGGCTAGACTCAACTTCCGCATCAACAAGTGGGATATCGTGAAGGATCTCGGCAACAATACCAATGAGTTGGCTACCATCAAGCAGACGCTCGACCTCGTGAAGAACGATCCGGATGTAACCATCACTTCCATTACCCTCCACGGTTATGCTTCTCCAGACGGCAGCTATGCCAACAACAACAAGCTTTCCCGCAACCGTACCCAGGCTCTCTACAACTATCTGTTGAAGACCTACCCTATCGACAAGAAGCTCTTCAAGGTAGAATCTACAGCTGAGGATTGGGAAGGAACACTGGAGTACATCAAGAGTCACAACATCCCTCAGAAGGAAGCTGCTCTCAAGATCATCAACAGCGATATGACTCCTGACCAGAAGGAACAGACGCTCGCAGCCAAGGCTGGTGAGGCATTCCGATTCCTCGTTGACAAGGTTTGGCCAGGCTTGCGCCGCACAGATTACACCATCGAGTACGACGTGAAGGCATTCAACCTCGAAGAGGCTCGCAGAGTGATCAACACCCGTCCGCAGAAGCTCTCTCTCCAGGAGATGTACATGGTGGCAAACAGTTATCCGAAGGGAAGCGAAGAGTACAACAATGTATTCGACACCGCAGTCAAGATGTTCCCAGAAGATAAGCTCGCCAATCTGAATGCTGCCCTTGCTGCCATTGACAGAGGTGACAGGGTAAGCGCAGAGAAATACCTGAAGAAGGCTGGCACCGGTGCCGAAGTAGATAATGCCCGTGGTTGCCTCGCCGTTCTCAATGAGGATTACGAAGCTGCCAAGCAGTACTTCCAGAAGGCAGTAGCCGGAGGCTTGAAGGGTGCTCAGGAGAATCTCAACAAGCTGAACAAAATTGTGGAGTAAGAGTTTGATTTTTAAGTAAAAGAATAAACAATAATATTAATATAAACTAAAAAATTTAATTTAAGAACAAGAAAAGAAAGAATAGTATTTGATTACCCCCGGGCGAAGAGAGTGATGAGGTCTGAGAGACCCGTCCATTTCGCAACTCAAACTAAAAAATTTGTATAACACTTAATAAGTAAAAGATTATGAAGAAAATGAATTTGCTCGTTATGAGCTTGGTATCAGCAGCAGCGTTATCTTTCTCAAGCTGCAGCAGCAATGATGATTTGACAGGTGGTGGCGCAGGTACACAGTCACAGGTAAAGGGTTTCTATATGACATTGGCTGTACAGACTCCTACTAGCAATGGTACAAGAACCTCTATTGTAAAGCCAACAGAGGATGCTACCGCAGAAGAAGCAGCTGTTAAGAATGGTACATTCTACTTGGTTGATGCAAATGGAGCCGTTGTATTTAGCAAGACTCTGTCCGCAGCAGATTGGGCAGGTGCTAGCGGTGCTATCAAAGATCCAACAACAGCTGCAAAAGATGGTAAGACTACACTTAAGATTGAGGTAGAAAATGTAGCTGCAGGTGCTACCTATAGAGTATATTTCAAGGCTGGTTCAACCCGAATGGATGCTGTAGAACCGATTACTATCGCAACTGGTACCAGCAAGACTGGCATATTTACTGCAACTGGCATTGCACAGACATTTACAGCTAATACATGTGCTGTAGCCAACGACTTCTCTATGTTCAACCAGAATGATAAGACAAACAAAGGTAATGGCTATACTGTCACATTCACAAATAAGAACAAGGAAGGCGCTGACAATTTCGAGCCAGCAGAAGTTAAGTACGAAGGCCAGGTAGCTCCTATCAAGATTGAGCGTGTAACAGCTCGCGTTGATGTTCCTACTAGTAAAGAAAAACTCGCAGGAGAATATCCAGCAAACGCTACACAGGCATTGAAGAATGCAATTGACGATGCAAAGAAGAAGGTTTCAAAGATTGAATTGGTTCGCTATGCACTCTCTAACGTAACAAACAAGACATACGTTATGCAGAATTGGGATGTAGTAGGTCAAGTGTGGAACCTTGCAATTCCTAAAGACGCAACATTGTCTCAGACAAAGGATGCATTCGGTGAGAAGTATTTGCTCAAGGATGGTGGCTTCAAGGCTTTGAAGGATGCAAAGAATGATTATATCTTTGAGAACAACAAGGATGAAGCAACTGCAATGTACTTCGAGTACAAGGTTACTTTGGATGGAACTAAGTTCGAAGGAACAGCAGACTTTGCAGATGGTACATTCTATCGTTACAACAACGTTATCTACACAAGCTTTGATCAGATCATGAAGGCTTACAAAGATGTAACAGGTCTCTTCGAGGGTAAGACTGCTACCGCTTTGCAGAAAGAATTGGAAGAGGCTAAGAAAAAGCCAACAGCTGAAACCGAGAAATCTGTAGAGACCAAGTTGTCAGAATTCCGTGCAAAGTATGGCATCGAGGTGTTCAACGAGGGTAAGACATACTACAAGCAGGTTATTAAAGATAACCAGTTGGACAAGAACGTTATCCAGCGTAATACAATTTACCGCTTGCAGGTTAACAAGATCTTCAACGTAGGTGCACAGGTTCCTAACGGTGAGATTGACAAGAACGGTTTGTTCTACCTCGACGTAACTGTAACTGTTAACCCTTGGGTTCTCAATGTACAGGGTGTTGAGTTGGGTGACTAATCCCAATCACTTCGCTTAATCAAGCATAAACAGAAGAAATAAGATGAATGATCCGGGGATGTACCCCATCCCCCGCTCTCAAGATAATTCTTGAAACAACAATACTCTCAATCTCCCGGGGGCAACCCCGCCTCCGGGAGATTAAAAAAGAAAAAGATGATATTGCCGCCAACAGATGGCGGGAACCCCTATCGTGCTGAATCAGCACCACTCAACAAGAAAAAAAAGATGCCGGAGGCTACCCCACTTCTTACGCCCTACGGCACACTAGATATAAGTATAAGTAAAAGAATTAATAAAACACAAACGATATGAAACATTTCATCATCAAAAACGGTTGCAAAGTGGTTTGTATCTCAGCCATCGCACTCTCTTCGCTTTCATCATGCATGAAAGACGATCTGACGAATTGTCCTGCACCTAAGGTGTCGCTCAAGTTCGATTATACATATAATGTTGAGAACGCTGATGCCTTCTCCCAGGAAGTGAAAAACCTCAACGTCTATGTTTTCGATAAAAACGGTAAATACTTCGATACCTATACGCAGTCAGCCGACAAATTCGAAACGGGTCACAGCATGGACATCACAGACTTACAGGAAGGCAAATACACCTTCGTCTGCCTGGCTCGTGACAAGAAACCTACAGGTAGTAGAGCCGACGGTGACGACGAGATGGAGTTCAGCTTCACCCAACTCACACCAGGTGTTTCTACCATCAACGACCTGCAGGAGGAAATGGGAAAGAAAGACGGAGAGGCTTCTGTCAACAACAAGAAGTTCACCGCTCTCTACACTGCCCAGACATCTCTCGACTTCAAGGGCAAAAAGGACACATCCGGCAAACTGAGTCTGATGAAATGTACCAAGACCTACCGCATCGTGATGCTTCCATACGATAACGACCAGCAGGGATTCGTGGCAGAAAACTTCGACGTAAGAATCAAGGGTTCGGCTGCCCTCCTCGACTACAAGGGCGACAAGGTAAAGGATGCCAACGGAGTAGAACAGAACAAGCCGATTACCTACGTGCCTTACAACGAGAAACTGGTGGTGAACTCCAGCGGCAATACCCAGGTAGAAGGTGAAGAAATCGACAAGGCTCTGGTTTACGACCTGTCTTCTTCCAGAATGTTCGAGCGCAAGGACGATGTAAGCACCCGCAACACCGAAAGCACGGAGTACGACGACAAGCGAATCGTAATCACCGACAAGCGCACAGGCAAGGTAATCTTCAACCACTCACTGCCATGGTTCCTCGCTCTCTGCGGCGAGCGCACCGACAAGGGCTGGGAGGATCAGGAATACCTCGACCGCCAGGATCACTACACCCTCGTATTCTACGTTCCAAGTCCAGGTTCCGACTACCACATGGATGCAAGAATCAAGGTGAACGGCTGGGTTCTCAATCTGCAGAATGCAGACCTCGGAGCCAAATAAGAAAACAGTGCTACCCACACTGTATAGAGAGAAAGAAAAGTATAAGTATAAGTAAAAGATTAAAAAGATGAAACGCTATAACTCAACTTTGATCAAGATGACACGCCGGCTAGGCATGGCTATCGCAGCCTTGCTCATGTTGAGCACAATGGCATCTTGTTCAGACCAAGATTCGCAGGCACCTGCAACTGGCGATGAAGCTTACCTCAACCTGAGCTTCTCTACCGCCAGCGCCACGACTTCCAGAGCAAGCAGAGCTGGGGACATCGGAAACGACGAGACTCAGGCTAATCCTAACCAAGAGAGCGACATTCATAGCATCAAGGTATGGGTGTTTAAATCAGGAACAGGAGCAAGCGCCAATCCGATTGCTTACAAGGAAGATAACCATACTGTTGTTGGCGGTGTTACCGCCAACGGCACCTACACGCTGAACTTGAGATTCTTGCGTAAGATCAACGGTGAAGAACTCAAAAACATCGACCTCTATATTCTGGCAAACTCAGAGAGTACCAATATGGCTGATAAGCTGAAGGGCAAGGATCTCCGCACCATCACCCGTGCAGACCTGCAAGGTGTAACCTTCGATGATCCATTCGGCATTACAGCAGAAGGCAAGGCTCAGACTACAGTGGTTCCAACCGGCAAGGGTCTCCCTATTTCCCGTGCCATTACCAACATAGCAATAGCCGATCACGTAGCTGATACCGAGGCTGGTGCAAAGAACAAAGGAATTTCGATTCCTCTGGTTCGCGCCGTTTCCAAACTTCACTTCTATTTCGCACGTAAGGCAGATGCTGATGCCTTGACAGAAAATGTGAAGGTAACAGGAATTGAAATAGATGGAAACACCTTCCCTACAGAAAGCTATGTCTTCCCTGATGAAGAGGATTATGCAACTGCTGATGCCAACAAGGCTGCAACAAGCAATAAGTACGGAACTCCTTCTTATGTTGCTACTCCCCTCAAACTTGACGGTGTAGAGAATGCCAAAATCAAGGCTGTAGCAGATCCGCTTGCTTATAAGCGTGATGAAAAAACCGAAACCGCTCAGACTTATATGAACCGCATGAATACGGATATCGGTGAACATAACTTGAGCTATCTTCGTGAAACCAACAAGCCTATCACAGGTAAGATTTACTATCAGTTGGCTGACGGCGGCAGCGTATAATCTCAGGGATTCACCATTCCATCCAGCGGCAACGCTATCCGCAACCGAGAGCTCGTAGTTTACGGCTACTTCCTTCAGGGTGGAGCCCTCTGCCTCGACTGGCAGGTAATGCCTTGGAACGTGGTAACTTCCGAAATCAGCTGGAGCAATGTAAAATGCGAAATGTTTGCTTGGCATGAATCATCTCCGGGTGCTAAAACGGGTGATGAAGAAGGTAAATACTGTCTGGTAAACTATCCAAGATATGAAACAAGCAAGCACAACTCTCTAGTAGCTAAGTCTTCAGGAGCAGCCTTCTACTTCAAGGTAGATGGTCCTACCGGACTGCTTTGGAAAGCTCATCTCACCAACCCTACAGAGTTTGCTTTCAACTATGCCAAATCTACAGAAAGCACCAACTGCGTTTCTACAGGCATCGCCCGAACTGCTCCTTATCAGATCAAGGTAGAAGCCTTGAAACCATGGACAGAAGGAACTTCATTTGATCAGTTGACTGACTGGGCAAAAGGTAAGGGCAGCAATCCTGTTGTATATACCGACCTCTACGTAACCGTATCGCTGGATGGAATCCATGAATACGAAGTGGAAATCAATCCAGATGGTGCCGGAGGTATGTATAAGAAGGGAAGAAAGTTTGCAGGAACCAATACCCGCATCCGCATCTTCCAGCTGCAGGCCATCAAGGATAAAGGCTACGATGAGCTCCAGAAAGAAAGTGGAAAGTATATTAATTATTTAGATAACTAAAGTAAGGAGGGCAAACAATGAAAGCAATATCAAAATACTTTGCGATGTGTGCAATCGCCCTCTTAGGGCTTGCAAACACATCTTGCATGAGCGATGATATGGACGGCACACCGAGTTGCGACTACGATGTGGTGCTGGAATATAAAGTAGGCGGTTCTGCTACTGAAACCCGTGCAGCTGTTACCCGTGCTGCAGTAGAGGATGGATCAGAAGATCTCAATGAGAACCTGATCAATCGCCTCGACCTCTTCGTCTTCGATGCAGCCGGAAAGCTCGTCAAGAGTCTTCCTCTTACAGATGCTTCTGTTCAGGGCAGTCCTACTACAGATTACAAGCACAAGAAGTTGGAAAGCAACCAGCTGAAGCGTTCGGAGATTACAGGCAACACTCTCTATCTGGTGGCAAACCTGGATAATATCAGCGGAATCACAACATTGGATCAATTGAAAGCTGCCACCATCAACAAGGCAGCCACCTTCAATCCCAAGGCAAAGCAGACTTCATTCGTGATGGATGCCAAGATGGAGGAGACGAAACAGATTGTGAACGGAATGATTCACATCCAGTTCCAGCTGAAGAGAGCGCTAGCCAAGATTCGCCTCAACGTACAAGATGACAAGGGCAACACAGTAGATCCTACAAAATATGCCTGTCAGTTGATACACTACTCAGCAGATGGTTCTATCCTCGCCGACGGCAACATCACCGACAATGCATTGAATACAGATGCTGCTGCCAGCAGTAAGGTAACTGCTCCTGCCGTCACACAAGACAAGAAGGCTGTGTTCTACTCATACGCCAACAGTTGGATTGACAAGACAAAGGGTAATGCATATGCAGAAGAGCCAATCGATGTCAACAAGCAGACCTACATCCTGCTCAAGGCAAAATACAATGGCAAGGATTACTTCTACAAGGTGCCGGTTAACAAGCGCCTCTACGAAAGCAACGATGCCGCAACAATAGATTGGACCAAATACGAGCCTCTCTATCGCCTCGACCGCAACACCATCTACGACGTAACAGCCAAGGTGGACAGAGAAGGAGGCAGTGATCCAGAGCATCCGGCGGAACTGAAAGTCTTACCAACAGTATTGCCTTGGGAAACCGGAGCAAATTACACCTTCAACGATGCTATCTCTATCAAGACCAACATCGAGAAGAATGGCGAGAACAGTAGTAAGATTGCATTCAACAATGCAACATTCGGACCAAAGATCTCATTCACGGAGATGAATACCAATGGTAAGAGCTGGGTGCTCCAGACAGATAGCCCAGACTACGGATTCATTTATGCCGACAAGGTAAATGCTGATGATGGTTCTTACGATCTGGCTGACGTAATGACCGTGATTACAGGCAACGGTACCACTACAGAGGTTAAGCCTTTCTATGTGGTTCCAAGATCGGTACTCGACTATACCCAGCGTGACAACTATACCTGCCGTGTATATATGGTAGCCTATAGTCCAAACATGAAGGTAATCATCAATGCTCCTTCTGATGGAAGCGAAGGTACAGCCACAGGAACGGGAACGAAGACCGATATGGAATTCACCCAAGTAAAGTAAACTAAGAGATATAAACAACTATAAATGACAAACATCATGAAAACGTTGAATATATATAAGAATACGACACTGGCACTTATGGCTCTCACCATGGGATTATCCCTTGTGGGTTGCGCAGAAGACTCTGAGCTCATCTATCAGGGAGCTCAGCAGTTGAGCGTGAAGCCTCTCATCCTTGACAACAAGGTTTCGAGAGCAACTACCGCTTCTGAAGCAAGCCTCAACGAGGATAAGCTCTATAATTTCAACATCAAGATGTTTGGTGAATATAATGAGTGCAAGGTAGATAAGACTTTCACTGGCGGCTTGAAGAGCGGCGAGGAGAAAGTGATTGCTCAAAATAACTGGAAAGTAGATAATGATCTGCAGGAAGGTAATACTTACAGCGTGAAATCTGTGGCTAATGCCACAGGTTCAGGCGATGTGCAGACCGACGAGGATATCTGGAAGCCATACGATGCTACCAGCAACAACAACAAGATGTTCCTGATGAGTAGCGAACAGAACTACCCGGTAACCAAGGAACCTACACAGACCATTCCAGTTAATCTGGCTCGTGCAGCTGCCAAGATTGCCCTTACCATTCATGTTGACGTTGAAGGTTATACAGCTGGTCAGGCAAAATGGCAGTTGAAGAACTACAATGCCAAGACTACTATCTTCGGCAGCAATACAGAATCTGAGTTGAAGGATGGTGAAATGGTGGAAACACAGGGTGGAAGTGGCGAATATACCGTAACCACTTACAGCTATGCCACTCAGTGGAATGACGACACCAAGGCACCAGCCATCTACCTCCAGGTTCCTCTTACAGCCGATGGCAATACGGAGATGAACTATTACAAGATTCCTGTCCGTGACCCTAAGGCTACCGGTGAGGATGCCAAGAAGCTGAACCGCAACACCATCTATACCATTGATGCAAAGATCAACAACAAGGGCGGTAGCTCTGAGATTGGTTACATCACTACTGGTAAGGTTGTCTATGATGTTCTCCCTTGGTCGGATGGCGGTACTACTGATATCGATGCCAATACTTCGTATCTGATGGTTACTCCAAAGGTTGTCTATATGAAGAATGTAGATGAGGATATGAGCGTGACTTATAAGTCTTCCAGCCCTGTTAAGATCCTTAGTAAAAAGGTGTACTACATCGATAATGAAGGAAATACTGAAGTGTATTCTGAGGGATACAAGGAGACTATCATCAAAAAAGAGAAAGTATGGGTTTCAGGTATTTTGGGATTTGGAGGACATTACGAATATAGGGTGAAAGAAGAAATTCCATTCTATCCATACCCAACAAAAATGGAATTGCAGAAAGAAAAGGATGGAGTAAATCTTGGTGGTAAGATCGCCATTAATTCTCCTATCCCGCAGAATCGCTTCTCCAAGTATATCGTCTTGACTCTTGAAAATGCTGAAGGTAAACAAGCAACAGTAAAATACAAGCAGTCACCTCTGATTGAAACCCAGAACTTCTTCGGAGACTATTCTTCTAGAAGTAAAGATGGATGGGCATATCGTACAGCTGCAGGTCAAAATGTCTATAACTCATATACTTATGATTATAATGGTGGATATAAAGCAAAATATTACGAGAATAGCTATATCCGTAGTTTTTATGACGACACTTCATTTGATAATTTGAAGAACAACCGTATGTACATCATACAAGTTTCAAGTACAAAAGATAGCAAATATAATATTGCTCATCCAAACATCGATAAATCTACAGGCTATACAAACGACGAAGTCGTATCCCCTGCATTTATGATTGCTTCACAGCTTGGAGCTGTAAGATCGACAAATTTTAATCAATCCAGAGCAAAGACGCATTGTGAAACGTACCGGGAAGTAAAGAAGGAAAACGGCAAACAAGTAAAATATGATGGTTGGCGTCTCCCAACAAAGACAGAGATACAATTCATTGTTGACTTCCAACAGGAATCATACAAGAATAACAAAGGTAAGACAAAACAGCCTATCAAGCCAGTTTTGGAAGGAGCGAATTATTATACGCTTAACAATAAGACGGTAGCTACCGGTGTTGAGTCTGGTAATGAAGTTTTCGTTCGTTGCGTTCGCGACCTCACCCCTGCAGAGGTTGATGAGTTAGATAAACAAATGAAGTAATAACATTTAAGGAAGTTACGAAATGAAAAAGATAAAGACATATATCGGAATAATGGCAGCGCTGTTAACAATGTTGACAGCCTGCTCCGACAGCATGGTGGACAATGGCGTTCCTTCCAAGAATGAGACAGGCACGTATCAAGCCCACTTCACCATCTCCGTTCCAAACTACTCGAAAGTAGAGAGCAGAGTAGCTAACTTCGCAACCGAAGGTATTGCAAGCGCTAACGATATGAAGCTGCTGTGCTTTGACAAAGATGGTTATTTCCTGGGACTTGCCAGAGATCTGAATATCCAGTCTGTGGCAACCAATGAAATCAAGGATGATGGCGGATCGGACAAGAAGAACATCACCGCAACGATTCCTACGGGAACCGCCCGCATCCACATCATGGCGAATGCCACTGCCGAAAATACAGTAACCGGCAACCAGGCGATTGATTTCAGCAAGTCTGCAGAATGGATTGGAAGACATGAGAACAACCTCATGACTAGCTTCGATAACAGAAACAACAGTCAGCAGCACGACAAGATGGTGTATTGGGGTTATGTCAAGAAGAATACTCCTGAAGAAATGACAGATTTCCTCACCAAGGATGCAGTGGCAAACAATGTGATCCATCTGCTCCGCAACCGTGCCAAGATTGAAGTGAAATGGGAGGATCCAAACATCCAAAACATCAGATATGCACTGGGCAACGTGATGCAGCATGGTACGGTAGCTCCATTCAATAGAGATAAGGAAAAGCTGACTTTCCCTGAAACCAATATGCTGACAGATGCAGCTGCGTGGAAAGCAGAATGCACCTACATTACTCCATCGCTGGATCCAACAAGATGGCCTTCTGAAGGAGAGAAATTCTCTGTAGGAAATGAAGAGATGTGGCCAAACAGCAGCAACCTGCCTATGCAATATACATTTGAGCAGGAAAACTCTTTGGAAAAGCCACTCAAGGTAATCATGGAGGTGACATACAAGGACGGAGATACAAAATGGTTCCAGGTTCTGCTCCAGAACGAGGGTGTTCAGATTCCTGTCAAGAGAAACCATCTCTACCGAATCAACATCAAGAGATTGGGCAAGAATCTGGGTTACAGCTCAGCAGAACTTGCATACAATGGTACTCCTGCCAACAACCCATGGATTACGGTAGAAGACATCATCCAGGAAATTTCTGATGGTACTTATACGATGAATATCGTAGATGGTACTTACCAGATGTTGACACAGGAATCAGCCAACAGCGAGCAGACCATCGACTTTGAATATAAGGGTGAGGCTAATCAAACTGCAGCCGACTTCAACGTCTCCTGGACAGAGAACAAGAACTTCACAAAACTGGATGGTGGAAAGCTTCCTGTACCTACAGTACAGTATAACGCAGCAACCGGTAAGGGAACCATCACATACAAGATTGGTGATATCAGTGCCGGTGAATGTAAGACTGCCACCATCAAGCTGGTAGATAAGAAGCATGGATTGACTAGAAACATCCATCTCTACAGTATCAGCAATGTGGACTTCAAGTTCCCAACTGAAATTACAATGGGTAAGAAGGTAACTTCAGAAGCCAAACTGACATTCACAATTCCAAGTTACTATCCTAAGGAATTGTTGCCAATAGAAATTGAGATTGCATCCAACGATGTGAACCCAATAGGCAGCGATGTAAAGGTAGCTTCCACATCAGAGGTTGATGGAGGCGATGGCTGGAACTGTTGGTTCGTCACCAAGTATGAAGTTCCAAGTGTGATTGGAGCTTCTCAAACCATCACAATGAAGAATGTACGTGCCGTAACAGGTACTAAAGGTACGTTCTACATCAAGGCTAAGCACTACAATAGCAACAAGCCTTGGAAGGTGACAATCAACTACCAAAAGTAAGCAAAATACAAAAGTTAAGAATCATATATCAGTAAGAGAGGAGGGAAGGAAGTTGGGAATACTTCCTCCCCCTTGTTTTAGTTATTATAAGACATTATTATCATTTACTATTATACAAATTTGCGAAGACTAGACTAGACTGGTCGTTGGAATTTTAGTTGCCGAGGTGACTCACCTTCTAAGATTCCACGACTTTTTTTGTGCCCTGAAAATTCCACCCCCCGCCAGCCGTCCCACACCCCGCTAGGCGTCCCGACGGATTTGAAATCCGTCGTAAAAAAGGTTCGACCTATCAAACCAGGGGATTTGTAATCCCCCTAATCCATAACATATTACAATCTCCCTGCTGCGGATTGCAAATCCGCAGAACATAAATAGGTTAGGTCATTTTTTAACGACGGATTGCAAATCCGTCGGAACGCCTGACGGAGGATAGGGAGGTTATCTAAAAAATATCGCCCAACAGCTGATATCCGCTTGCACAACAGGTGTTGGGCGAGCGCATATCAGCTGTTATGCAAGCGCACAACAGCTGTTGTGCGGCTGAAGACATAGGCATCTCCGGCTTATACCATTAATTCTTCCGGCAACAAGCAAAGGTTACTCCGAAGACTATTAACGTAAAAACGATGCTACAATGATAGTACTTACAAGCAACAGCGATAGTACTTACAAGCAACAATGATAGTACTTACAAGACGCAAAGCTGGCTTGTAGCGCTTATTGCCTCACTATGGCACAACATTGCCCTTTACCAGGGCTATAATCTGCCATTGCCAGGCACAAAACGATACGTCGGGAGCTTTTTTTATAAAAGCACCACTCTTCTTTTTACTCTTCACTCTTCACCAAATCGGCTGAAACCCCGATAAACACTGGGGGTGCGAGAGGTGAAGGGTTGCGCTGACCCTTCACCACCCTTCACCACCCTTCACCCACCCTTCACCTGGATATTTTATTCATCGGATAACGCTGAGTTAACAGAACATTCTGGCTCCACGGATTACGCACGGATTTTAAACGGATGATCGACCTGTTCGGTCTGGGGCCGAAACCACATTTTATGTCCCACAGATTTGGCTTTCCCTTCGGCCGCCGATTTTCAATTCACAGATTTTCACAGATTTTCCGGGTGAAGAGTGGTGAAGAGTGGTGAAGAGTGGCGCGCAACTCTTCACCCGTGCAAATTCCTTAGCTACAGACATTTATGCCATTCCTGTGAAGAGTGAAGAGTGTTTTTGAAGCTGTACGGGCAAAGTTTTTCGGGAAAAGTTTTGGAGATTAGGAGATAAAGTATTATCTTTGCCATCAGATTCAAAAACGAATAATCAAACTGAGTTATGATAGTAAG
>OGJE01000259.1_pt1 | contig 25627 bp, 11 predicted proteins | sample 1571981 | NCBI WGS metagenome assembly OGJE01 (sample SAMEA2582118, study PRJEB24529) | metagenome | biome: Human gut stool | place: China | collected 2011
AGAAAAATGCCCAATTCAGTTGTTTGCTTCCCTAATTAAGTTTTCGGACGGCCTCCCCCGTTTTTTTTGGAAGCTATCGGATTTTTTGCTACCTTTGCCTATGAATAAATGAAAGTTATACTAACTTGAATGGTATATTCTGAGCAAAATCAGATATATCCGACATAAAATATGGTATACCCGCACAAAATACGGTATATCTAAGAACAACAAAGAAGATTAAGAACAATTTAAAGAATACCGATTCATGATAAGAAGTAAAGAACTGCGCATGCTGCTCCTCTTGATTTCTACTCTTACGATGAATTCCGCGCTGGCACAAGACTGGCGATTGAAGACAAACCTGGCATACTGGGCTACAACAACACCCAATATCGCTGCAGAAACCAGACTATCTAACCGATTGTCGATGGATCTATCATTAGGATGGAACACATTTACGTATAGTGGAAACAAAAAACTAAAGCACATTGCGATACAACCGGAAATCAGATACTGGCTCGGATGCCCCTACATCGGACACTTCCTGGGAGCCAACATACTCTACTCGCATTACAATGCGGGTGGCGTACACTTCCCCTTCGGCTTTTTTCCAGAGCTAAAAAAGCATCGGTTTCAAGGTGACTTGGGTGCCATAGGACTGGTGTATGGTTACGACTGGTCGCTCGGCAAGAGCAACAGATGGAACCTGGAAACGGCACTGGGACTGGGAGTGGGATTCACTCGCTATACCAAATATAACTGTTATGGGAAATGCGGTACGGCTATCGAGAAAAAAAACAAGACTTTCGTGATGCCTACCAAGTTGGCTGTTTCGCTGGTTTACAACATCGGTCCTACCGACCGCATGGACAACTGCCGCCAGAAGGAGCCGCAGGAGATTATCCTTCCTGAAGATAATTGTACGCTCAACGAAATCCAGTTTACCCCTGCCCTTTCGTTCGTCAAGGACAACACGGGCAAGGCGGGCGAGTTACAGAAGAACAACCCTGTGCTTCAAGACATTAAGAACTATCGTCCTTACACCAAGGATTTGGTTTTGAGCCAGAAAGAAGGAGCACTCTACATCTTCTTCCCGAAGTCGAAGGCTGAGATTACGCAGGAGTTCCGCAATAATAACAAGGTGCTCGACCAGATTATCGACATCACCAAAGCCATCATGATGGATACCACTTCTTCGGTGAAGATTATCCAGATAGTGGGTCTCGCATCCATCGATGGTTCCGTAAAATTTAACGAACAGTTGGCTGATAAGCGAGCAGAGGCATTGAAGGATTATATCCAGCAGCGCACCTTGCTTCCCGATTCGCTCTTCGAGTGCAATAATGGCGGAGAGGCTTGGGCTGAACTTCGATATAGTATCAAGGAGAGCGACCTGAAATGCCGGGACGAACTGCTGAGGATTATCGACAGCGAGCCTGATGCCGACCGCAGGGAGCGTCGCATCAAGAGCATCGACCAAGGCAAGGCATGGGCAGAACTTCGTGATAAGATTCTGGGCAACCAGCGCAATTCCGGTTTCCTCCGCATCTACTACGATTACGTACCTGACGAGGCGGCGACCACCATCAACCTAGCCACCCAGTTGCTCAAGTCGGAGCGTTACCAGGAGGCGCTGAAGGAGTTACAGAAGGTAAAAGCCGACAAGCGAGCCGCCAATGCCCTCGGCATAGCCTACTACATGACGGGCAACCGAGAAGCCGCCCGCCGTTACTGGCAGCAGGCGATGGAGACTGGCGATGAGGAGGCGAAGAAGAACCTCATGCAATATGATAGAATTTTTAATTAACAAGATTATTTACATACTAAAATCTGACCAAAGTTATGAAAAGATTTCAACTATTTAGCTTGGCAAGTGCAATGCTTCTTGCAAGCGCAGCAGGATTCACTTCCTGCTCTTCAGATTCAGAAGATCCTCTGGACGGAGGATCAGGTGTGGCAGGACAGGTGGTGAAGACACAGTTCTACCTGAACATTCCGTATGCCGGAAATGATGAGGGCGGAAATGCCAGAGTTTCAACGAGAATGACTGCGGACAATACCCAAAACAATAATAATTTCTTGGGATTAGTAGATTTGGAAATGTTTGCGTTCGGGGAGGATCCTACTTCAGAAGCAACCTCTACCCGAACTATCAGAATTGGAAATAATTTAGGTAATTACGATACCGAAAATAAGCGCCGACTCTATAGTGACATTGCGATTCCGGTAGGTACAACTCATATGGTTTTGTATACAAGAGCTTCTAAGAAAGATAATAGTACCCCAAATACCAACAAGACTAACTTCGAAGCTGGTTCTTTGACAAATATTTACACCAAATTTACGGCTGAAGCAAAGCCAAAGCTATCGGAAATCAGTTTTAATTTGGAAACAATTCATAGTGCGAATGACTTTGATACTCAAGGCAAGACTATACTGGATGTGTTGAATTCTATCGCACAAACGCAAGCAACCATTAACGGAACAACTATTGAATGGTCAAAGATAAGCGAGGCTAACATAGGAAAAGCAGGAGAGCGTGAGATTCTGCAGAAATTATACAATAATTTCGTTAAATTAGAAGCTGGTTCGGAGGCCTCTGTTATACGTGCTATAGAAGACCTAAAGGCTGCTGTCAATACACAAAAACTCGTAGATTTCACTGCATTGACAAAATAACATTGAAAAAAATGTACAACGAGAGGTCTTAGCTATGTTAATGGATTCCCAAGAGGCATTGGCTTACCTGATGGTGCTGCAGTATTGGAATTTAACTCTGACAGCAAAGAATTTGCATATAAGGAAGTTACTACAGGAATACCAACAGGAGGTAATCTTGTTGACCACAAGACTATTACTTACCCATCAGAATTGGCATATTTCGTAAGTTCTCCTGTCGTAACATCTTCTTCACCAAAGAATAAACTTACAGACTTACCAGACTATAACGCATGGTTAGGAAATACAGCCGATTGGAGTTCATACGAAGACGTTGTTAAAAGCAACACCAAATTAGTGGTATTAAAGAATCCTGTACAATATGGTGTAGCATGCTTGAAATCCAAGATAACGTGTGCTACAACATTACTAGAAGACAATGCTAAGAATATTATAAAATCTGCAGCAAATAACACTCTAACAGTTCCTACAAACGGCATTGAAGTAAAAGGAATTCTGATTGGAGGCCAGCCTCAGGGAGTAGAATGGAATTTCGAACCTGCTTCTAGCGCAACATTTGATCATACGATTTATGACCGAGATATGAATAATGGAATAGCAGCCAAAATTTCTGAATCAAAACCAAACTATACTTTGGTTTTGGACAATAGAAATTCATCAACTACAGCACCAGAACAAAGCAAGGTGTATGTGACAGTTGAATTAGAAAATAACATGGGCGACTTCTATGGTGCAGAAGGTTTGATTCCTAAAGATACCAGATTCTATTTAGTAGGACAATTGGACCTTAATGCTCCTACAGGAGTCACCAAACCTTCTGAGACACTAGACCACGTATTCATAAAGGATCATACAACTGTAGCCAACTTCATCATCAAGAACTTACAGAATGCCTACAACCATATCCCTGATCTGCGTACATCAAAGATTAACGTAGGTCTTGCAGTAGATCTCAAGTGGGAATCTGGTATTACATTCAATGTAGACCTCTAAGCCAGATTGAATAAAACGATAGCTTATCCCCCACACGTTCTTAAAGGGCGTGCGGGGGAACTTTCTAGAAACACAAATGGGGCTTGACAGGCTAGCAACTGAATCTTATCCCGTTTTGCGCCTCAGAAAGGCACGAAATTGCCCTAGCTGGGGCAACTTTCTGTCCTAACTACGGCAGTTAACTGCCATGCCTAGGCACTTTGCGAAATGAGCGGAATTCCACTCCGCTATCGCCTACACTTGCCTTCGGAAACAGGCTTTCGAAATCAGCGTATCGCAGCATACGCAGAAATCTCGAAAACTATTGCACACTACACTAAATCGCTATATCATGCTAATTATCAATATCTTATAGCCGTGCAATATGGGCATCAACACTACACTCACATAACAACCTTATACACAGCTATTTGTTGGACTTCCGTGTAGTGTGCAATAGAAAACGCAAATTATAATCATATTTGTGGAGGAAGATTGTCAAACATTAAGAATGCAAAAAGTACAATGAAAAAACTATATAACACTTTACTGGCATCCGTGATGACCATCAGCCTCATCACCAGTTTATCTTCATGCATTGATGAAGATATGAGCGACTGCGGCAAAGAGTATAAGATACAATATAATCTGCAACTCAATACGCAGATCAACACCGTGATTGACGTGGATCTGAACCTCATCGAAGAACAGGAGATTGCAGCCCGGCTGAAACAGGCACTCAGTAAGGTATTCACCGACCATGCCCACGACAACGACCTCTCCTTCTTCGTAGGCGAAGAACTCTCCCACCACGAGGCAAACAAGATGGGTGCCAACTCGGTATCCTACACCATCTATCTGCCACGCAACAACTATCAGAACCTCTCTCTCGCCAATACCGGAAGCGCCGACAACGTAAAAATCGCCAACGCAAACTCCTGTAAATCACTCGCTTTGCGGCAAGAGGCAAAAGATACCATCAACAGTCACAACATCGGACTGTTCACTTCCCGACTCTCCATCGACGAGAACGATTTCGAACACGATCTGCAAACCACGCTCTATATGGCAAACAGCTCAGCTGTGGTGGTCATCGACCAGAGCAAAGTGCAGCCCACCGAACTCTGGGGATTTGTAGAAGGCATGGCAACCCAATTCCAGGTGAACGACAGCACCTATTCTTCCAGCCTCAACACGATGGTCAGGGCAAAGAGAATCAACCAGGATTTCATCACCAACTCCATTCCAACCCACGATGCCCTCTACACAGTCTGCTTCCCGAGCATCAAACCGGAATGGCGCTACCACGTCATCGCCAAGGTGAACGACAAATACACCGAAACCATCTTCACCATGAACGAACCGCTGAAAGCCGGCAAGCTTAAGATTATCAAGACCCGACTGAAGGAAGACGGTTCGCTCTCTACCAGTAACACCGCCGTAGGCGTAAGCGTGAAACTCGACTGGAAACCAGGCGGAAGCCACGACGTGGAGATTTAATTAAGTGAAGAGTGAAGAACGAAGAATGAAGAATTCAACGGCTATAAAGATTTGATACATGAATCATATTACGAAATACATATTTGCGATACTATCGCTTATCATGCTGGCAGGATGCAGCGGAAGCGAGCAGAGCGAGGAGAAGCCAAAGGACACGTTGGCACCTATCTCGCTCACCCTCTCCGTGCCTAACGACAAGTCAAGCACCCGCGTCGGAGACCCGGGAGAAGACACCAACGACATGGTGGACTGGGACCGGCTCACCATCATCGTTGCCTATAAGGAAAAGGCCCAAGGCGACGAAATACACGATGCAGCCCCCCTTAAAATGGTATATTACGATACCTATACCAAGGAAGAATTCGACAGAAAAGCCCTCGTCACCCATGCCACCTCAACCCTATCAGGACCTGAAGCCAACGGCTTTCGCACCTATACGATGTATCTGCCTTTAGGTACCTGTTGCGTTTATGGGGTTACCTACAGTAACGGAGAAGGACTGAATCTGGAGGGAATGCTAGACGGCATCGCAAAAGACGGAAAAGACCATAACTCAGACATTTATGATTTACAGATTAGCAACGACTATGCCCATAAAAACGGAGCCATAGACGTAGCCAAGTTTATCAGCGTAGCCACGGGCTATGCACTCAAGCTGGACCCAGAGACGCAAATTCTCACCAATGACAGAGATATAAAAGTAGAAAAAAACATCATTACCGATATCAACACCAAGCAATACTGGCGCATGGTACTGGGCAGACTGGCTGCCAAGATTGACATCCAATGGGATGCCAAGGGAGCCTACGAAAAAGATAAAGATGGTAAGCAAAAATTCACCGATGTGAAAGTACAAGGTTTTACTTATCACGGCGAACCAGAAGAAGCAGAATCAACCATTTCAGGATCAGGAAAAGGCAGACTCTTCCCTACCCTTTACTATCAAGAAGTAACTTCCAAGACTCCGGTAAGCGGACACACCTCCTTTGTAAATACATCGGAAATCAGCAAGCGAAACGGAAGAGTTTACCATTACACTTTTCCTGATGGCACTACGAAGCCACGCATCACCTTCGATATCAAGACGAAAAAAGATGGCGCAACAGAGGAAAAATCCGACAAGGTGACTTTCGACTTGAAGAACCGGACAGAAAGTTTCAATCCTGCCCAATGGTACAAGATCAACGTAACCATCAAGGGAGCCAAAATCGGTAATGCGAGCAACATCATCATCGACAAATTCTAACATAATAAGAGAATATTCATCATGAGAAAACTCTATCCAACATACTGCAAGCTTATTGCGACCCTCCTGTTGCTGGGTTGCTCCATCGCCTTGTCTGCACAAGGCAAGACCTATCATGTGAAAGCAGATTCCGAGATAACAGCATCTGGCGGCGATGGTTTGTCGTGGGAGAATGCTATCACCCTGACAGAAGCGCTGAGCCGAGCCAAGGCTGGCGACGAAATCTGGGTGAAAGGCTATGAGGACATTACCGGTCACATCTACAAGGCACCGAAGGGAGGCTTCGTCCTCCCTTCGGGCGTTGCCATGTATGGAGGTTTTGCAGGAGACGAAACCATCAAGAACAATCTCCCTACGGGCAGACACAAATATCAGATGAAGTATCAGACGGCTCTGGTGGGCGACCTCAACACCAACGACAAGGCGAGCCAGCAGCTGATTATCTATCCAGAGAACACCACCCGCAACGACAATGCCATCCATGTGCTAACCCTCCAGATGGGCGTAACACAGGGCAACACCAACGACGGCAACAAGCCAACCATTGTTTCCGGTTTCCTCATCGCAGCAGGTAATGCCAAGGGAGAGAATACTTCTGCAAATGGCAGAGGCGGCGGCATCTACGTGGTGAACAACAGCAACGACAACAATGCCGGCAGCCGTTACTTCCGTATTTCGCAATGTAACTTTGCGAACAACTACGGCATGCGCGGCGGTGCCATCTATGTAGATAATTCCTGTACCAACCAGCTGTCAGCCATCAGCTACTGCAGCATTTTTAATAATGTAGCAGGCAAGCGAGGCTCCAGCGAAAACGAAGGTGGCGGTATGTGGATAGACGGAACTGCCACCGTCTACAACTGCAACATCAACAACAATACGAACGGCGGTATCCGATTTTCGAGCACATCGAAAATCGTCAACTGTTCTGTAATAGCCAACACCGTATCCGCCGCAGACCTGACCACAGACGGGGCATCAAACAGCATTGACGGCGGAGCAGTTTACAACAGCGTGCTCTGGCATTCCACTGCACTCAGCAAGCAAGACAGCCGTCCTGCCTTCTATTCCTGTGCTTTTCCGGAAGTAGAAGTTACCCATACCGATACCAATACCGACGCCAACGGGAACGTAAGGATCAGCAACGAGAACCACGGCATTGAGCCAGCCCCTTGGTTCAAGCAGAGTGCCGTGACCCAGGGTTACGACTTCTCATTCAGCAGTAACCTGAAGCAATTATACAGCACCGCCTTCACATTCGAGGAAACCTCTGCCCTTCTGAACAAGGGAAAACTAGAATACTACACCAACAACGTAGTTAATGCAAACCTGGAAACAACTTCTACCGACATCATGGGCAGAACACGCTACCAGACAAGCACCATCGACATCGGAGCCTACGAGTATGCCCGCATGAAGGCAGGACGCATCAGATACGTGAAACCCAAGAAAGCGGGAAAGGGCGACGGAACATCATGGGATGATGCCACGGACGATATCCAGTGGGCCATCAACGATTTGGCAGAAAATGCACCAGGCGAGAAAGGCGAAGTCTGGGTAGCAGCCGGAACCTATGTAGTAAAAGACCGCATTACCGATGATACATCATCCCCGGTATCCCTGCTGATGAAGAATGGCATCAGCGTTTATGGTGCATTTAAGGGAACCGAAAAAAGACGTTCCGAGCGCATCGAGGAATCCAAGGATTTAAAGCCATGGGGCTGGAAACAAGAATCCATCATCAGGGGTGCGGAATTCAAGGGAAGCGACGATGCCAACTGGAGTAATAATGACGAAGCCTGGAACATACAGAACAGCGGTTCCTACCATGCGGTATGGTTTGCTCCCTTGCCTGGAGGAAATGCCTTTACCGACGAAGTATATCTTGAAGGCTTCACCATTGAGGGAGGTAAATTTCACGATACGAACAAAGCCGAATACGCCCCAGGCTGTGGTGCAGGCGTTTATATCAACGACCCATCAGCCCGAATGCGCTACTGCACCGTGAGATTCTGTAACCCGGGCATGAAGAAAACCACAAACACCCAGCCACGTGGCGGCGGCATCTATTGCAGGAACGGACAGACGGAAGGTAACCTGGTATACAACTGCTCGGCTTATCAGGGCGGAGGTATCTATATAGACGAAGCCGGCTTCATCACCCGAAGTATGGTAACCAACTGCTCTGCCTATCAGGGAGCGGGCGTTTATCTGAATGGTGACGCTAATAACTCAGAGAAAGCCTATTATCAGATTCTTGCCACCTCGGTAATCAGTAACAATACCAGTACCCGAAATGGTGCTGTGTATCTGGATGGTCACGGACTGGTGATTAACAACACCATCGTCAACAACTACACCACCAACACATCAGATGCCGCTGACGAGCTGTCATCCAATACGGGTGGTGTGTATATTAAGAAAAAGGGTCTTCTTGCCAACAACGTCATCTGGAACAACTCGCTGCTCCGGCACAAGTCTGGCACTAGCAACTCAGCGTCCATGGCACAGATTTATGCAGCCAACCCATCAGAAGAGACCGTACAGTTTTACAACAACGCCATCTCGGATGTAAATGCAGCCAAATGGACCAGCTCCTATCAGAGCGGAACCATCTCCATCAACACGTATTACTCGGGCAAGGGATTCGTGATGGGCAATAAAGCACCTTACAACACGGTGGAAGCCTTCAACGAGAAACGTGGCGTTCTTACAGACATGAAGACGGTGAACTATTACTGGGAAACATTGACAGGTAGCCGACTGCGCAACGTGGGCATCAGCTATGCTCTCCTGCCATCTTCCTACCTGTATCAGCCAAAAATAGACCTGAGCGGAAAAGCTATCAGTTCGGTTCCGTCAGCAGGAGCCTATATGGCTGACAACCACGACCTTGTATTTGAAAAGAATGACAGCAAGAAACGCCTGCGCATCTACTTTGACCGTTCACGAGAACTGGTGGACGGAACAGGACAGTCGTGGGAAAAGAGCTATACCTCATCAACAGTAGATGAAGTACTGGATTATCTTGCCAACATCAAGGATGGAGACAAGGTTCAGGTAGTTACTGCTGACAACACTACGCCAGAGGAATTTACCATCAGCAAGAACAGCGGTTGGGAGTTTGAAATCTGTAGCCGCGAGGGTGTGTTCGAACCGAAGATAGCCTACAAGTGCGAGGAAACAGATGCCAGGTCATGCACCTTCAGCGTTCCACCTTGCCTACTCCCAATTACCGTGTATGGCGGTTATCCAGGATATTCAGAGAATCCGAATCCAAAGGATGAAGACCGTGCCCCTATCAAATACCGCACCGAACTGAACGGAAACCTGAATGGTTCTGAACTCAACGAGGGCCTCTACCATCTGGTCCGCATCGAAGCGGGTGCCAACATCACCATCGACGGCTATGCCTTTACCCATGCATACGCCGCCGGTACTGCCTACATGCCTTATGGTGGCGGCGTGCTGATAGGCAGCATGGACCAGAGCAGCCAAGCAACCACCGTGAAGCTGAAGAATTGCATCTTTGAGAACAACACGGCGACAGATGGCGGTGCTATCGCTACCATGCCGGATGCCGTGAATGTGAAATTGGAACTGGAAAACTGCGTCATCAATAACAACACAAGCAAGGATCCGCATAATCCAAGTCCATCGGAGCTGCCTTCCATCATCTATCTGAACAAGGCTCAAGGCAGCAACAACAAACTCACACTCAACCACGTGAGCATCATCAACAATGAGGGAGTAGCGCCAGATAACGACCTTGTGAAGGCTACCTCGTATGCTGTAGGAAACAAACTGAACATCAACGGCACATGGGATGGTTCGAAATGCAAGAACAGCACGAATATCAACGATATCAACACTCTGGGAAAAGACGGAGCCCTGAACTTCAGCAACCCAACCAATGAAGTGGGTGCCAAGATGAGCGGCAACGTTTATTACGGAGGCTATTCATCCTTCCGCCCGCTGACCAGTTCTGTACAGGCTGGCCGCATCATCAACAGCGCCCAAGAAAACAATGCAACCACAACAGTCAAGGACATCACCGGCGAAGACCGCAACCTAGGTGGTGTTCCTGACCTGGGTGCATACGAAGCTCTCCTGCCAAAAGCAGGAAAGATTATCTACGTGCGTTCGTACAACCAGAAGTATGAAAGCATCAGCGACGCCAATAATGACGACCAGGACGGCAACCCTAACTTCAATATTCTGAATGAATCAAATACCGAATATGATGGAAGCAGCTGGGACAAGGCTATCATCGGCAACGCTATGTGTGATAATACAAAGGCAAGAAACGGCAATGATTTCTATGAAAAGCAGAGTGACAATACGCTGCTTAGCACCACTATTGACAATACAGATTATAGTCAGACTAACGGCAAGTATCGTTCAGAAACTGACTCTTATGGTGATTTCTGGACTAACTCAGGAAATCAGGACAAGCAGTATCTCTCTGGCTGGGGAACATATAATAAAATCACCAACAACAGAGACGAACGATACATCAGCGGTCTACAATATGCTGTGGAAAGAGCAGCTGAGTTGAATAAAATAAAAAAAGACAGCGTTGTGGTGTGGGTAGGTGCAGGTATCTATACCGACTACAAAGGATTCGTTATCAGAGACAACGTGAAGGTTTATGGCGGTTTCCCATACGAAGGCTACCCAGGAGAAGACGACCGCCATCCGCTGCTGTCACAATACGTGCCGGCACGTAAGGAATACGAAAATCTGGAAAAGACCAAGTATGAAACCATTCTACAGATCAGAAAGGAATCGCCTGTATACTTCAAAAACGGAGATAAGGAAATGTGGTATCAGGAGAAAAATCCTACTGATGGCTCTAATTATGACTTTACAAAAACGTTGATAAACAGCGGGAAAACAGAGCGCCATTATGTTCTCTATCAGCCAGACGTATGCCTTCCTACCTGGTCGCCATCGGGTGATGGAAACGCCTCACGTACTGATGGTAATGCCGTACGCTATAAAGGAACTTTAAAAGACGATAAAAACTACGTGGATTACGAGCATGCCAAATGGGATGGCTTCTCTGTACGTCACGGTTACATCATCAACTATCCTGGTGCCAACCGTGACGGAGGAGCAGGTGTGCGTGTATTCCGAGGTGTAGAACTGGAAAATCTCATCATCGTCAACAACTTCAACCATGGCAGTCGCGTACGTGGTGGCGGTTTGTATATGGACGGCGAGAACAGTAAGATTTCGAACAGTTACCTGCTGAGAAACCTGAGTTATGCCAACAGCAGTGAAAGTTATGGAGGCGGAGCCTATATGATTCAAGGTACCGGATTCAACCTTGTGGTGGCAAACAACCGCTGCTATAACGGAACCTGCTGGGGTGGAGGCATCTTCCTGGAAAGTGCCAAGTTCTACAACAACACCATCGCCTACAATATGGCGACAAACGGAACCGGCATCTATCACTGGCAGGATGCCAAAACCGGAGTTAGCTCACAGCTCTCACTCTACAACTGTATTATCTATGATAATTACGACAACAGTAATAGAAGTGTCACAGATCAAGTAAACTCAGCTGCATCGGGCAAGATGAATCCATCCCACAACTGCTACATGAACAGTGGTAACATCAACAACAAATTCCAGGAAAGCGATGGAAATTTCACTGGCACAAATTTGGCTTTCCTATTTGAAGACCAGACCTACGAAAGTGGAAACAATTTCCGCTTCCGCAATGCCCGACTGAAGAACAACTTCCGTCTGTACGAGGCGGGTGGTTTGACGGGTAACAAGTGTCTGAATGGTGGAACCACAAATGTAGGAAATGGAATCATCCTTCCGGAAACCGATATGGACTATACCAACCGTATCAAGGACTGCGCCATTGATATCGGTGCCTACGAGGCTGACAATAATGCCAATATCGCACCACAGAAAAAGACAAACAGCGCAAATATTATAGATTACATTTATTATGTAACCCAAAACGGATGGGGAAACAGAAGTGGAGACAGTCCGGAAAACGCTGCCTGTGCTGACAAGCTGCAGAGTGTGCTGACCGCTGCCGGCGAGAAATTTAAAACAGCGAACCAAGGCATTACAGATAGCAACCTAAAGCATCAGGTGTTTGTAAAAGTGGCAGGTTATCAGGCTGATGAAACCGGAAAGCGCTTTACTTATCATGCCAACACACTGGCAGACCCTAGCGATCCGCAGAGTTATACCTTCCTGATTCCTAACGGAGTATGCCTGATGGGTGGTTACTATGAGGGTGACCAGGAAGGAGGAAAGCTGAAAGATGGAACCGCCAATTGGGATAATGACAAACGCGACTGTATCAGCACATACCAGACGGTATTAAGTGCCATAACCGAAGTAAAAGAAGGTTCTGCCGTTAACCAGGAGGTGAACGGCTACCACACCGTGTGCTTCGGCAAATGGCCTACGGGCAACTATGACGACTACAACACCACTGCCCTGACAGAGAATACCATCATAGATGGCTGTCGCCTGATAGACGGTAACGCAAGCGACAAGTCGGGCTTCAAGAGTATGGGTGGTGCAGCCATTGTGCCAAGAAAGGCACATGTACGCAACTGTGAGATTTCCGACTGTCAGGCTACCCAAGGCGGTGCTCTCATGTTGCTGAAAGGTAGCATCGTAAGCGGTAGTGTCATCGTAAGAAACAAGGCACAGAAAGGTGGTGCCATCTATGCACTTCGTTCCAACGACAAGAACGAAGACACCAAGAACTACCATGCCTACGTCATCTCATGCACCATCGCCAGAAACGAGGCAACCATTGGCGGCGGAATCTACCAGGAGGAAAACTCCCTGATTGGCGGTAACTCCGTGATATGGGGAAATTCGGCACAGACCGACAACAACATCAGCGGTGATGTGAACTATCAATCTTACGACTATCTGCAGGGACTGGGAGAATATACGGAGAAATTCTATCCATACAACTATTGTTTCGTAGAGAAGATGGCGTTGCCAGCCAACAGAATGAACACGGAGATGACTAGCGATCTTGACAGTTACTTCAACGACAACAAAATCTTCAAGCCTCGTGCCTATTCACCATTGATTGACAACGGAGTTTTGGAAGAATACGTAACTGCATGGAAGGATTATGGTATCAGCAGCTACGATATTACCGGCAAGGAAAGAACCATGACCAAGCAACAGACAGCAGGTGCATACACATCTGATCTGCCTGCGTTTGATAATACCAAGCTTCTGAAGCGCCTGTTTGTTTCTCAGACAGGTGGTGAGATTGTAACAGAAGAAGAGAAGGCAAAGTATTATGGCCGCTCCTTCCTAACTCCTTTCAACAGTCTTGAAGCAGCCCTCGACTATATCAATGAGGCTAGAGAAGAGGGAGTAGCTGATGAAACTACCCACTTCGAGATTCTGATGACAGGCGGAACCTATAAGCCGAGCAAGATGCGACAGAATAAAGATCTTTCGCAAGAGCAGAACACGATAGACCGCCGCTTGCAGAGTTTCACCATCCCTGTGAACGTAGATATCTTCGGCAGTTTCTCGAAAGATGACCTGTATTCTTCAACTCCAGTTAATCCTACTACGGGAGAAGAAGCTGGAGATAAGTTTACAAGCTTTGGAGGTAATACTTTGACTCCAGATGGAGACATCAAAGACATCTTGGCTAACCGCAACAAGAACTACATGACCGACAACAATAAGAACGGATTGATAGAGCCATGGGAGTTCCAGAATCCTACGATTCTTTCCGGTGACATCAAGGCATCGGAAAAGGAGCGTAATGTATATCATGTAGTCTACAGCAATGCGGGCACCACAGGTACTTCGGCAACATTGAACAATGAAGTGGTATTAGACGGTATTACCATCATGAATGGTGAAACCATGACACAGCTGAAGAAAGAAGAAGGAGGAACTAACGAAGTTGCCGAGATTGGTCGTGGAGGCGCTATCTACACCAACCGCGTGAACTATACATTGAACCGTTGCCGACTGATCAAAAACTCCGGTCTGCATGGCGGAGCTATCTATGCCAACAATGCAAGTCTGGACATCATCGGCAGTACAATCAGCGGCAATAGAGACGTATCAGAAAAGGCTAGTCAGGATGTCATCACCGAACCAGGTAAGGGTGGAGCCATCTATCTCTATCTCACAGAATCTGAGAATGGAAACCTGCATATCGTCAACTCGCTCTTAGCCAACAATGATGTAACTTGTGGCAGATATACGGGCACAGAAGTTTCGCAAGGCGGAGCCATCTACATCCGTAGAGCAAACGATGCTGGCAGTATGGCTGCGGGCTATCAGGATGCCTACATCGTAAACAGCCTCATCGTGAACAACAAGGCAAAGCAAGATGGAGCCATCCATGTGGAGAACGAGGTGAAAAATGGTACGATTACACCTATATTATATAATACCGCCATTTGGGGTAATGAATCTACAGATAATAGTGTGCTCCTCCAAAGAGATCACATGCGCAACTGCGCCTGGGATAAATTACCTGCTTCTACAGTTTCTCCTGCAACCGATGGCAACATCAAGCTGAACAAGGAGAACATCGCATCGGATGGTCCACGCTTCACAGCGCCTACAACGACAAAGGGTTACGAAGGTTATACACAGGATGCCAAGTGGAATCCACAGGCTATCTCTGTGCTTACAGATGCAGGTGATGGAAAGAAGGATGCAGACGATACAAACGAGAGTGGTAAATATCAGAAATGGTGGAGTATGCACAATAATCGCCTTAAGGAATATGGTTATCGATCTGAGTATATCCGTTCTGCTAACAGCAGTAAGGAATACTACAGATACGTTGGTCCGAAAGACGAGAAAGGTGTAGTGAGAGAAAAGCCTATCGACATCGGCATGTATGAATTCCAGTATGTATTCAAGTTTACAGACTTAGAAAAGGTTTATATCGGTACGGAAGAGAAAGGAAATGGCGATGGTAGCAGTTGGGATAACCAAAGCACCGACCTTCGTGGTGCCATCATTGCCATGGCTAACCCTTCTGGCAACGTATCTGCAGGTACTACAACCAACAACAACAGAAAGGTGTTTGTACGTGGAGGTACTTATTATTCGCCAACCTACTCTAGCGGCGATGCCTTCTCTCTCATTGTGAACAATGACGAAAAGGCTAAGTATATAACATCGATTGAACTTGTAGGTGGTTGTACAGGCTCGAAGAATGCTGACGGAACAGAGGTGCAAGACTTCAGCAAGCCTTCGGTACTCATTGAGAACCCAGCAAAGGTGGGCGAAACCAAAAACTTGCTTAATATCGTAACGAATGGTAAGCCGGTGACTATTTCCGGTTTCACATTCCAGAACCAGAGTGGTGTGGGAGTAAATGCGAAGGTTAACAATGATCAAGCCGGAAAGGGAGAAAAAATGAGGCTCCATCATTGTGCCTTTAGAGAGAATAAAGGAACCGGAATGAAGGTAGACAACACCCTGGGGGATGGCATACACATGTGGAATGTACTGTTTGCAGATGGTATCGGAGATGGTCTTACTATTGACGGTTCACAATCAGCAGACATAACAAATGCCACATTTGTCAACAATACAGGCACTGCGGTTAGTGTAACAGACAACGTGTATAATTCTGTCGCCTGGAAGAATGGTTCTCAAAATCTGAATACAGATAACAAAAATGTCGTGATAGCTAGTTCTATCGAGAATGGTGATGTGCTAAATGGTCCGAACTTTGTTGATCCCAATAACGGTGACTATAGAATTCGACCTAGCCTCAAGTTACTTGATCAAGGAAGCAACGACAAATATCAGCAAAATGCTAATATAAACTCCGAAAAGGACTTGGGCAATACTGCCCGTCTGATTGGCGACAACATAGATATCGGTGCATACGAGTGTGACACGAAGATGATTCAGATTATCTATGTAAAAGAAGGTTCTGCAGTTACAGGAACAGGTGAAAGCTGGGAAAGCCCAACCAACGACCTGCAAGGCGCCATCAACCTGGCTGAGCTTTATGCCAACAAGAATGCAGGTAAATATGGCTACGTCTTCGTAGACAGGAATATGAAGGCTGATAACGTGAACATCAGCATGCCTGGTGTCAAGATGTTTGGTTCGATGCGCAAAGAAAAAAGTTCTAAAACAGAACCAGAAGCTATCGTGCAGGATCTCCTTACTCAGAGAAAAGGAATCATTGAGTTTGCCAGTCAGTCTACCATCAATGGACTGACACTCAACAGCGGAACTACAGATACCAGAATGTGTCTTGTTGATGGATTCAAGGTTTCGGGCAACGTCTGCCTCCAGGGCAACAGTATGCTCTCTACTTCTATCCTCGATGCAAAAGCAAAGGTAACAGGCGATGCAAGTGGTTTGCTCTACAACAGTCTGGCGTTAGGAACCGTGAAAGACGTGAAGTCTGTCAATGTAACTGCTTCCGGCGCATTACCATCATTGACAGGTAGTGCTGTCAACAGATCATCTGTAACCACCTATAATAAATATGTGAAAGATGATTATTGGAAGTACCAGCTTGACGAGACAGACAATGCCAACATCAACGCTAACACAGACGCAAGCAAAACTCAAGAATGCATCGACATGGTGATGCACAACCATGACCTTGCCGGCAACCAACGCATCAGAGGTAAGGTTGATAACGGATGTTTCGAGACTTGGTATCTAACAAAAGATGCAGAAGCAAAGAAATCAGATTATCCTCATGGTAAATCTGTGATCTATGTCATGGCAGAAGACAAGGAGCTGAAGCTCGACAACACATTCTATACAGAGACGAATCCGTTCAGCCCAGGCTTCCTACTCTTGAAGCACCACGCTGGTTTAAGAGGCAACAACAGTTATGTAAACCTCACCAACTTTGCCGTGGAAAGAAACTTGAAGGCAAGAACCAACTTCTTCTCCATGCCTTTCAAGGCTACCAATATGGAGGTTGAGGGCACAAATAATCCTGCTGATGGTAGCGTAGTAGCCTACTACTATAATGCAGCTACTCGTGCCAAGTACGACTATAAATTTGACCAAAACGATAGTAAAGCATGGGTAAAGGGCGTAGACAACCAGCGAAACTTCACCGCAGGTTTCAGAATGGAAGCTAATGGCAAGATGACCGTCCGTTTCTACGGAACCAGTTACACGGAGAAAGACGGTAGCACCAACAAGAGCCTGCTGGATAAGATTACCCTGGTACAGAACAATAACCAGCAACCATGGTCGAGCAGCAATGGTGGCGGCTTGAAGTTCACCCACAAGGAGAACATGGGCTGGAACCTCTTCGGGTCTCCTTATCTCTGCGCCATGAACTATAGCGATATGGAATATGGCAGAGTCATCTACCAATGCGAAGAAAACGGCAGCTACAAGGCTATCAATACGGATGGTGTAACAACCGGCTACATCCCAGCGATGGATGCCGTGTTTACGCAGACTGCCACTCTGGATAATTCAGAAAGCGTGATAGTAGGACATTCGGAAGCAAGGGCAACAACAGCCTATCAAGCAACCCGAGCCCTCGACATCGCCATCACACAGAGCAACAGAAACAGCAGAGCCGGCAACGGCACTCCTGCAGATGACCAGCTCCAGTTGAACGCAGTTCCTGCTCAGGAGGCGAAATCAGACTTCGACCTGGGAAGCGACGGCGTAAAATGGATGACCAGCCAGAATGCTCAGATCTATGCAACCCGCAACGGCGGACGCTACTCGCTCCTCTCTGCCATCAGCATTGAAGCAGAACAGAGCATCGGCATCAGTCTGCCGGAAACGGGTGAATACACCATCAGCATTCCTGAAGAATGCGATGCCAGCGAATACGAAACCGTATGGCTGAAGGACAAGGAAACCGGAAAGGCTATAGACCTGAAGGAAGACGATTACCGATTCCATGCAAGCCAGGCAGGCGAGCAGAACCATCGCTTCACCATCAGTTTCAACCGCATGGCAACCGACATGAAGTCAGACATCAGCATCCAGGCTATCGGATTCAGAACCATCGTCCTCAAGGGACTCCAGCCGAACGACCTCATCAGCGTGTATGCTGCCGATGGCGTTCTCGCCCTCCAAAAGAAGGCAAAGGCTGAGAAGGAACAGGTTCGCACAGCCATCCAGGGCAACGTAATCGTAGAAGTGACACGAGGCGGCAAACAGGTGGCAGTAAGGAAGATTGCCCTGAAATAAGGGATGAGGACACGGACGAAGACTGAAAAGAATGAGATAAAAACCAGTCAAAACAGTCGGAAAGCCGTAAAAGAACGGAATAAATGTTAATAAAGCGCAGAGATAATCGCTAGTTTCAATAATTGGCATTATCTTTGCGCTTTGTATTTGCACAACAATTAGAAAATAAAACTATGACAGAAAAGGAAATGTACAATCTGATTAATAATCAGAATGAACAGCAAAGCAACGGCTTTGCTATCAATGAGAAGGAGCGTGGATTGAGCGGCGTGTTCTCCGCACTGATGCGCAAGGTTTATACATGGATGACCCTGGCTCTCGTTATTACGGGTGTTACTGCATACGGCGTGGCTGCCAGCCCAACCCTGATGATGACGCTGATGACAAGCCGAGGCTTGCTCTTCGGACTGGTAATCGCTGAACTCGCCCTGGTATTCATTATCACAGGTGCCCTGAACCGCCTGTCGCTAAGCACGGCTACCCTGCTCTTCATCGTCTACTCGGTATTGAACGGAGCGATGCTCTCTTCCATCTTCGTGGTTTACACGATGACAAGCATTGCCAAGGTGTTCTTCATCACAGCCGGAACCTTCGGTGCCATGGCTGTATATGGTTACACCACCAAGAAGGACCTGACCTCGATGGGTAAGATTCTCTTCATGGCTTTGATTGGTTTGATTATCGCCACCGTAGTAAACATGTTCCTGAAGAGTTCTGGATTTGACTACATCCTGAGCTACGTGGGTGTTGCTATCTTCACCGGTCTCACAGCATGGGATAGCCAGAAGATTAAGCACATGCTCCAGACACAGTACGACATGAGCGAAGGTGCTCAGAAGTTGGCACTCATCGGAGCCTTGACATTGTACCTCGACTTCATCAACCTGTTCCTCTATCTGCTTCGCATCTTCGGAAGCAACAAGGAATAAGATTTCAACAGAAATAAAAAAAGCAGAGGTTGGCTTGCCCTCCACGGGTTAGCCAACCTCTTTATGTGTTCTATCAAAAGCAAATGATAAGTAAACCTAATCTAGAAAATTCTGATGCAAAGATAAGCTTTTTCTCCGAAAGTCAGGCTTCATTTGGTAAAAAAAAGAAGCCATTTGAACAAAAAGTATCTTTTTTATTGCCTGTTACCAAAACTCATTTCGTAAAAAACATGCATTCATTTCGTAAATTCAGTTGGTTTACAATCATTTACAGAGCATTTCTAAATTCATTAGGCGAACAGCCATAAGCAGAAGAAAAGACTCTTCTAAAGGTGGAAAGGGAATTAAATCCCGACTTCTCTGAAATCTCCAGAATGGAAGATTCTGAGTTTCGAAGCAGATTTTCCGCATAACGGAGGCGGTAATTGTTCACGAAATCATAGAACGTGCTGCCATTCTCCTGATTGAAATACCTGCTGAGATAAGTGCGGTTGGTGCCCACCATGTGTGCCACATCCGAGAGTTTGAGTCGCGGATTGAGATAGATTTTCTCCACTTCAAAGAGACGCTGCACCTCGGTGGCGAGACCTTGCTTTTCCTCTTCACTCTCTTGCGGAGCAGCTTCTGCATGCGCTGCCTCCACATCCTTCAGTTCATCAATCACCGACTCATGTCGATACACAAAGTAACAGATGAACATCCAGATAGCCAGGGAGCAGACCATATAAAGATTGTCGAAGCCTCCGTCGATGACAAAGCAGCTCAAGGTCCAGATAATCAGGATGAGGAAGAAACTGCCAAGGATGGCAAGGAGCCAGGAAAGGTTGATGTTCTCCTGATAGGAGAAACGCTCCTTGAGCTGGCGATGATACCTGCGGATGAGGAAGAAGAGTACAACGAAGGTGGTGACGCCATAAACGGCACCCCATACCGAGAGAATATAAAAATAGATGTTGGCACCCGAGATGAGAAACAAGAGCGGAAGCAGCACAAAAGGCAACTCCAGCACCACCGCCTTGGTCCAGGTGGTCCATCCCGGTTTTACCAGTTCCATCAGCACAAAGCTATAGAACGGAATGATAAACATATCGACAGCGGAGGTGAAATACCATCCCTCCGTACTGCCGAAACCCTTGTAGTAGAAGAGCACGAGGTCTTTCAGGCACTGTGCGTCCGCTATCAACATCAAAAGCATGATGAGGCGGAAGAGCCGTTCACTGCCCTTACGCCAAAACATCCATGCCATCATGGAAAAGAACATCATGCTCATTCCATAAATAAAACTCGTTACAGCATCCATATACTTATCTGTTAATTGATCTAGTTGCCAGGCTTACGCCTACAGTATTAATTTCTATGATTCTATTATTTCAATTCAAAAAGCAGTTGCCCTCCACTCACTATCTGCTGGTGAGAGAGGCGATAACCATTCAGTGGTTTTCCGTTAAGAGAGGTAGACTGGATGAGGTAGCTGCCTGCATCCTTTCTTCGGGCTGACAAGATGAACTTCTTTCCGTTTTCCAGATTCAGCGTCACCTTGTCGAAACCTGGCGTACCTATATAATAATAAGGTGTGCCAGGACAAACCGGGTAGAAACCCAGGGAGGAGAATACATACCATGCCGACATCTGACCCGCATCATCATTGCCCGACAAACCGCCCGGGGTATCATTATACTCCGTCTGCAGGATGTGGTGCACCCATTGCTGGGTCTTCTCCGGAGCTCCGGCAGCATCATAAAGATAGGCTATCTGATGGCAAGGTTCGTTGCCATGCCAGTACCATCCCTTGTCGAACATCCTATCCAGGCGGTAGATGACCTTATCTTCTGCCTTCTTCTCCTTCTTATCCATCGGTTTGCTATGGCGGATCACATCAAACAATCCTTCCGGATTCTGGGGCACATACCAGGTATAATGACAGGCAGTACCCTCGGTGATGAAGCTCTGGCGATGAACCAGGTCTTTATTGTTCAGCCATTTTCCATTCTCATATCTGCCATCCGCCCAACCCGAGACGGGGTTGATGACATTGCGCCAATTCTCTGAACGGCGCATCAGTTCGTTGTAATCTTCCTGATATTTCTGTCGCTGCGAAGCATCCCTGCAGGAATCCATCAACGCCTTCGCCATCTGCGCCACGGCAAAATCATCGTAGGCATACTCCAGGGTGCGTGAAGTCTGCTCGTTGGTATGATAAGCTTCCTCCACCATATCCTCCAAAGGAATGTAGCCATTATTGATATACGACTGGATGGCACGGCGTCCCTTTCCATCCTGATACTCCTTATATATATAAGGTGTAGAGAAAGCATTCATGCGCATTCCCTCGTAAGCCTTCTGCGCATCGAAGTTGCGGATTCCCTTGATGTAGGCATCGGCAAGGGCGGCACTGGCATGGTCGCCTATCATCGCAGCCGTATAACTGTTCCAACATGGGAAGGCAGGAAGCCAGCCACGGTTCTGATACATCCCGACCAGCGACTGCATCATCTCGCCCGAACGCTTCGGGGTGATAAGCGTATAGAGCGGCAATTCAGCACGATAGATGTCCCACATGGAGAAATCATCATATCTGATTTCATCACCCACATCACTCACTTCGTGAGGGAGGAAGGAACAGCGATACAGGGCACCGTAAAACTGGTTGACCTTTGCCTGGTCGCTATGCTCCACATCGATGGTATGCAGACGGTCGCACCACAAATCGGCAGCAAACTGCATCATGCTATAGAAATCCAAGCCGCCATAGTTGTAGTTCTCGGCATTGAGATTTGCCAGGGCTTTCTCGCGGGAGGTGAAGGAAGTGCCCGACATCCACTCCATCGCCTTGCCCGCCTTTCCACGGAAAGTGAGCCAGGCACCGATGCGTGGCTTATCCTGCATCTTCAAGCCCTTGCTAATTCTGTTGTCACCTTCGAACACTCCGTAATCCACCAGGTCTCTGGCATCGTAAGCCAGCACGAAGTGACCGCTGAAACCAGCCGACTCGCCCCATCCCTGGTAAATGCGATGCACCGGATTATAGCCATACACCACATGATTGAGGGTATCAATCTCGATGTATCCCTGCCCTTTATCACTATTCGGATTGATGACCAGATGCACCAGCTGGTCCTTTTCGGGAGTGACACGGAGGATGGAGGTATGGCTCAATGCCGTCATCTCAGCCTTGAGATGCTCCTTCTTCAGATTCACCGCATAGTAATGAGGATGCGAAACCTCATCGGCATGACTGAAAGGAGTAGCGCGCTGCCCGGGCTGGAGCCTCAGCTCATTGCCCAGGGCGGCAACAGTAAAGGAACCGTAATCCTGCATGCAGCCACCCACTATCCAATGGCTGCAGCGGAAACCCTGCAAAAGGGAGTCCTTATAATAATAAGGTGCGATGCACTTCTGTTCGGTATCCTGGGTCTGCGGAGTCCAGAAGTTCTGCCCGTTCGGAACGAGTACGGCAGGCAGGGTCTGACCATGCTCCTCGCTGCCCTTGCCAAACAGGCCGGCACTCAGGGTATTGGCCTGCGCCGTGCCCACCATCGTGTTGATGGCATTCAGCTGGCGGATGTGCTCCAGGTTGTGGATGCGTTCGTGCATCTGCTTCTTCCACTGGTTCCAAGGATAGTAGCACGTGCCATACTCCACCTGTGAGAGGATATTGATCTTGATGTCCTTCTCGTTGAGCATGAACTTCACCAAGACGGAATCCTGGGCATTCTTATAGAAAATCATCTGCAGATTCGCTGCCATCGGAACCACCCTATCCATCCTGTCCACATCATCACCCAAAACCACCTGTTCCTCATCATCCTTGGCACTTGGAGGAAGATGGGCGGTATTGAAGAGGAGAGAAAGCAGGCGATAGAGTGCCGTATCGTGACCGAAACGGAGGGTTGCCGACGACTGGCGAGCACGCAGGGCGGCATCAGCCTCAGCCTCGATGTTCTGCCAGAGCGGAATGGCACAACGTGCAGGAATCGACTCGTTGGTAGGTTCGTTGCCATTGACGATGGTCATGCGACGATTGTTTGCCTCATAGATGGCTTGGAACTCCTCATCCGTGAAGAGGGCATTCAAGGCTTCTTCTATGTCGATAGGATAAACCGGGAAATTCAAGCCCACATCCTGGATGGATGAAGTGATGGCATGCATCTCGACCATCAGTTTCATAGGGTCATCTATCTTCGAGATGTTTCTGAAGAGTTGACGGAGAAATCTGTCGGGAGAAATCAGAGGTTCCACCTTGGTTCTGCTTGCCAACGCCTTGATTTCGGGAGAAACGTGGGCTATCCATGCCATATCAGCAGAATCGGTCTTCACATCCAGGTTCAACTGGGGCTGGAGGAGCTGTAATTCCGAAGTAAAGGCTTGCATACTCCTGGCACAACGGTCAGAGATGCCGGAACGTGCCTTCACCTGATTGCCGGCAGCAAAGATTTGCGGAAAGTGGGCAAACATGCGTCGGGCGATGCCCTGATGCTGAAGTGCACCGAGACGGGTGAGCTTTCCACCATTCCCCCTGGCATTCTCCCACATTCTTGTCAGCATTCCCTTCACCTGCAGTCCGAGCGGAGTAAGATTACTCACATCCTCGAAATGCCTGCATATCCATACATAACGGTCGTCATGCGCCATCCATCGGGAACCGTGGCGACCGTAATGACTGACATAAAAAGGAGTAAATCCGGCCGGGATAAGACCCGACGAAGGAATCAGGGAATCCTTGAGAGCATGCTTTTGGGAATCTGGCAAAGCGCCTTTCAAGGAATCAGGCACGCAGCAGGAGTCTGTCCCGAAAGTTCCAGTCTGCGCTGACGGACCTCCGGGATAGGCGAAATAAATGCCCCCCATCTGATGACGGGTTTGTGCTTGCATGGAAAGGATGCAACCTAACCATATATATAATAATGTAACTATTCTGTTCATTGCAGTTTACTTACTCATTGCATCAATGAGGAATACTTTGCAAATATAAGCAAAAAAATCAATATCTGCAATTTTTCTACAAAGAAAATACACTTTGAAGACGAAATTTCTACACTTTTCTTTCATTATCTGGAAGAATGAGGAAGAAGAAGACAGAGTGCAAACACGCCGTATGCATAAATATACTGCATAAAACATGCATAAAACCTAACTTTTAAAACATTTTATCGCTTAAAATGCATTTTTCCTAATATTTATTTGGCAGTTTCGCATATTTTGTGTAATTTTGCAACCGCAAACGAATAAAAATACAACGTATGAAGGTAAAAAATAGCAGATTGGAAACATTGAAGATGCTCATCTCTAGTCAAGAGTTGAGTTCGCAGGATCAACTCTTGCAAGCGCTTGCCCAGGAAGGATTTGAGATTACGCAAGCCACATTGAGCCGCGACCTCAAGCTACTGAAGGTAGCCAAGGCAGCTTCATCCAGCGGCAAATACACATACGTACTTCCGAACGATGCACTCTACAAGCGGGTATCCAACCATATCCCGATCAGCAACATGGCAATGGGAACAGGATTCCTCTCCATCAACTTCTCGGGCAACATGGTGGTTATCAGAACCCGACCGGGATATGCCAGCAGCATTGCCTACAACATTGACAACAGCGACATCACCCAGATTCTGGGAACCATCGCAGGAGATGACACCATCTTCCTCGTCAAGAAAAAGGGAATTACAGAAGAAGAGATCATCAATGCACTTTCGGTGGTTATTCCTGAACTCAGTCTGCACGACTGATTCAACCCATAAATAAGAAATAGAAACAAGAACATTATTAAATATTTAAGAGAAAATGGAAGAAGTTAAAGTAATGGTGGCTGACGAAAGTCACATCAAATACATCGACACCATTCTGACTACAATCGCAGAAGCAGCAAAGAAACGTGGTTCAGGTATCGCCAAGCGTTCACCTGAATATGTGGCTACCAAGATGCGCGAAGCCAAGGCTGTCATCGCACTCCAGGGCGATAAGTTCGCAGGTTTCAGCTACATCGAAACATGGGGCAACAAGCACTATGTCACCACATCAGGTTTGATCGTTCACCCAGACTTCCGTGGTATGGGACTGGCTAAGCGCATCAAGAATCTGACCTTTACGCTCGCCCGACAGCGATGGCCTCATGCCAAGATTTTCTCTTTGA
>OGJE01000264.1_pt1 | contig 25313 bp, 22 predicted proteins | sample 1571981 | NCBI WGS metagenome assembly OGJE01 (sample SAMEA2582118, study PRJEB24529) | metagenome | biome: Human gut stool | place: China | collected 2011
GCGCGACTGCTCCAACACGCGATACCCAGGGTGCCGCTTCGCTTGCCCTGGGCTAAGTGCTCCATTGGGCTTTCAGCCCGCCCTTACTAAATCCGAAACTTGAGTTAAGTATTTTGCATTTCAAAGTTCTGCCACGTGGCGGACGCGCATTGCCGCTGGCAAGGGGTGCTGCCACACGTGGCGGGAGGGCGTTTTTACGGTAGCGGGAGGACGGAATTTCTGTCGGAGAAATCGGCACGCCGCCCTCCCGCAACCGGGAAAACGCCCTCCCGTAACTGTAATATTGCCCCATTGCAACAGCTTATTGCTGCTCGTAGTGCTCGAACAAAAAGTCGTTGTAAGGGTATTTCTGCACATGCAACTGCTTGACGCGTGCATAGAACAGCTCTTTGAGTTCGTCAATATTTTGTCGTTCGCGGGCTGATATAAAGATGCAGTCGTCGCCCATTTTGGCCATCCACGTGTGTTTGAGTTCGTCGAGCGACACATTCTCGCGGGTGGCGGGAGTCAAGTCGTCGGGGTCCTTTTCGGTCCAAGTGTAGGCGTCCATTTTGTTGAACACGAGCAACTGCGGCTTTTCGGCACACCCCAAATCGCGCAGGGTGTTGTTCACCACCTCAATTTGCTCCATAAAGTCGGGGTGCGACACATCAACCACGTGCACCAGCAGGTCGGCCTCGCGCACCTCGTCGAGGGTGCTCTTGAACGACTCTACCAGATCGGTGGGCAATTTGCGGATAAACCCTACGGTGTCGGCCAACAGGAATGGCAGGTTGTCGATAATGACCTTGCGCACAGTGGTGTCGAGCGTGGCAAACAATTTGTTCTCGGCAAACACATCGGTCTTTGCCAGCAAATTGATAAGTGTTGATTTGCCCACATTGGTGTAACCTACCAGTGCCACACGTATGAGGCGGCCGCGGTTTTTGCGCTGTGTGCTCTTTTGGCGGTCGATGTCGGCCAAACGCTGTTTGAGCAGCGCCATGCGGTTGAGAATGATACGGCGGTCCATTTCGAGCTGCGTTTCACCCGGTCCGCGCAAGCCTACCGAGCCCTTGCCGCCACCCGAACCTGAGCCGCCGCCCTGACGCTCGAGGTGGGTCCAGAGTCGTTGCAGACGGGGCAGCATGTAGCGATACTGCGCCAGCTCAACCTGTGTTTTGGCATTGGCCGTTTGGGCACGCATGGCAAAGATGTCGAGAATGAGGTTGGTGCGGTCGAGAATTTTCACGCCCAAGGCGCGCTCAATGTTGCGCAACTGTTTGGCAGAGAGTTCATCGTCGAAAATTACCATACCTATTTCGCGTTCGGCGTCCTCCTCGGCTTCGATGTAGGCGCGTATCTCCTCGAGTTTGCCCTTACCCACATAGGTTACCGATGAGGGGCCGTCGAGCTTTTGCGTAAAGCGCTTGACGGTGACAGCCCCTGCCGTTTCGGCCAGAAACTGCAGTTCGTCAAGATATTCGTTGGTCTTGCGCTCATTTTGGTTTTTGGTTATCAAACCTACCAATATGGCGGTTTCGGCCTTTATTTCTTCGGTTTCAATAAATCCTTGCATAATATACTATTTCATCTAAATGAGGTGTGCAAAATTACACATTTTCAGCAAATTACGCTTTATGCCGCGCCTATTACTGTTTTATTCGCCACAAACTGCTATGCGGGCAAAGCCTCAGATTTTATCTTCTATAATGAACAAAATCACTAAATCTGAGAGTTTTGTTCATTATAAAAGATAAAATCGCTACTTTTGCCAATAATTGTAAGTATAAAAGATAAAAGCATGGGAAGCATCGAGAGAGCACCTTACATTGCTGTACGGTGAAACGTAAGTAAACATGTTAACGAACTCAAGCACCAAACGCTACCTCTAATGAGGGCGACGCGTCCCGCGTCGGAATTAAGGCAAAGGCTCACAGACAGAAAGTGTAATTAGGACTGTCTGCGAGCCTTTATTTAGTGTATGAACATTGCATTTCCCCGCGGAACGAGGCTGCTGAAAAAACCGAACGCGGGACGCGTCGCCCCCATTAGTGGCAGCGTTTGGCGCTTGAGTCCGTTTGCATGACTATCAAGAGCTATCAAGCACTCACCCACTGCGCCTGCGCAACAAAATATACACCACCACCGGCACGCCTATGAACGGGGTGATGGCCGACAAGGGGAGTGTGCCGCGCTCGCCAGGCAAATGGGTGAGCAACAATGAGAGCAATGCCACATTGGCACCCATAACCAAGGTGGCGGGCAACAAGCGGCGATGGTCGGCAGTGTGCATGAGCAGGCGTACAATATGCGGCACGGCCAAGCCTATGAACGATATGGGGCCGCACAGGGCGGTGACTGCCGCAGTGAGCAGTCCGGTGAGCAGAAGCAGAATGGTGCGCACACGCTTGACGCGTATGCCAAGGTTGGTGGCATAATCGGCCCCGAGCAGCAAGGCATTGAGCGGACGGGCAGCGGCCAGCAGCATGAGCGAGGGCACTGCCACCAACGCGGCAAGCAGGGGTATGCGCTGCATAGTGAGGCCCGAAAAGTCGCCCATGCCCCACACCACATAGGAGCGCACGCCGTCGGCCGTGGCATAAAAGTTGAGCAACGAAATGACGGCCGATATGCCAAAACTGAGCATGACACCGGCCACAAGCAGCGCCAATGTGCCACGCAAATAGTGGCTGCACACGCTGAGCAGCAATATGACGGCACACGCGCCTACAAACGAGGCGGCAATGGTGAGCACCACCCCCGACAGGGCGGCACCGCCCACCACCACACTGCCACCACACGCCAGCAGGGCAATGGCAGCACCAAGCGAGGCGCCGCTGTTGACACCAAGCAGCGAGGGGTCGGCCAGCGGATTGGCAAAGAGGGTTTGCATCACAAGTCCGCTCACCGCCAGGGCGGCACCTGCCAATATGGCGGTGAGCATTTGCGGCATACGCGATTCGAACACGATGTAGCGCACAGCCTCATCGCCTCCGCCACAAAGCGACTGCCACACCTGCACAGGTGTCAAACTCACACTGCCGGTAAACAGGGCGAGGAGGGATAACATGAGGAGCAAGGATATGGAGACTCTCATGGGCTATTGCTTTACAGGGGTGTAATAAACATCACTGCCCTGCGGGGTACGGCCGCCGAATATGTCGGCAAGGTTCTGCAACAGGCGCTCGGGGTGAAAGGGCACTTCTTCATAAAAAGGCACGCTGAAGGTGTTGCAGGCATAGACGCGATGCTTTTGCCACGGGGCAAACTGTGCGGCTTGCGGCATATCGCGCTGCATCTGTGCATAGCTGAGGTCGGTTTGCTGTCCGTACTTTACGAGCCACACATCGGCCTTGGCTGCACGTTGGAACACGCTTTCAAAACTGAGCGACACGCTGCCATTCTCTGTGCGGTCGGCCCACAGGTTGCGGCCTCCGGCATCGGCTATAAACTGCCCCATGGTGCTGCGCCCGCTGGGTTGGTACCATGTGCCGCGCTGCATGAGGTCGCTCATCACCGTGGGGCGAGGACCACTGCCCCCTCGGGCCACACGCTTTTTGCAAGCGAGGTAAGCCTGTTCCACTACGGCAAACAGTGAGTCAGCACGCTGCCCCACCCCGAACAATCGGCCATAAAAGCGCATCCACTCAGCACGGGCCAGGGGCGATGTTTCCATGTAGTCGGCACACTCTATGAGGGGTATGCCGGCATTGTCGAGCGCGCCATGTCCGGCATTTTCAAAGGGCGACACCAGCACAGCGTCTACCTTGTTCATGCGCATACGCTCCACATTGGGCTGCATGCTCTGCCCCATGTCGGCCACATTGGGGTGGCGCTGCAAATACTCCCTTATGCGCTGACTCACTATGTAACCGGCATCGGTCACACCGCCCACGCCGCCCAATGCGTCGAGGTCGGCCAGCAATGCCAGATGTACGGCCGAAGTGACCACGGCGCGGCGCAGCGGTGTACGCACCACAGTGCCCTGCGGCAAGTGGCTGGGCATGGGCAACGAGTCGGGCACCATGACGTAAGTGGCAAGTGTGCGGGTAGTGTCCCACGGATTTTTAACAGTAGCTACCACAAAGCTGTCAGCCTCAGCCATGCCGAGCAATGTGGCATGACTGAGGCTGACAGGTTGTCCCTCGCCGCTGTGGGTGGCGGGAACGCTGCACGCTGCAAGCAGCAACGCGGTTATAAGTATGTAAAGGTATTTCATCGTTGTTATGCGTTAGTACAATATGGCGCGCATTATCCGCACATCAGCACATCAGCTAACTTCACAAGCATTTGCACATCTGCGGGCTCTGCGAGCATCACACCGTTATTTCGCCTGCAATATTGGTATTCATCAGTCTGACTATCTCGTTGTGCGAATAGCCATGTCCGAGCAAGAACATGAGCTTGGTTATCATGCCCTCAACAGTAGAGTCGTAGCCGTTTATCACCCCGGCCTGCAACAGTTGCAACCCCGTTTCGTAGCGGTGCATCTCAACCGTGCCTTTGAAGCACTGCGTGATGTTGACCACTATGACGCCACGGTTGACAAGTTTGCGAATGCTCTCGACAAACCACGGTTTCTGCGGTGCATTGCCCGCACCAAAGGTTTTCATCACCACCGCACGCAGCCCGCTCACGCTGAGCATGGTGTCTATCACCTCCTTGCGAATGCCGGGGAAGAGTGTGAGTATCATCACATTGTTGTCGAGCAAATAGTGCGGACGGAAGGGCGCGTCGGGACGCGGACGACGAATAAGGTGCGTTTCGTACTTGATGTGAATGCCGGCATGAGCCAGCGACGGCAAGTTGAACGAGCGGAAGGCATTGAAGCCCTCAGAGTTGATTTTGGTAGTGCGGTTGCCACGCATCAGGCGGCTCTCGAAAAATATGCACACCTCAGGCACCACGGGGTGCCCCATTTGGTCGCGTGCTGCAGCTATCTCGATGCTCGTCAGCAAATTTTCCTTGCCATCGGTGCGCAACTGCCCTATCGGCAACTGCGAACCGGTAATGATGACGGGCTTGCCCAGATTTTCGAGCATGTAGCTCAAGGCCGACGCGGTGTAGGCCATGGTGTCGGTGCCATGCAGCAGCACAAAACCGTCATAATGGTTGTAATGGTCGGCTATGATGTGCGCCATCTTTATCCAATAGCGCGGCTCCATATCGCTCGAGTCAATCGGCGGGTCAAAGGCCAGGGCATCGATGTGGTAATTGAACTGGCGGAGTTCGGGCACATGGAGCTTGAACTGTTCAAAATCAAAGTTCTCCAACGCACCTGTTTCGGGATTTTCAATCATACCGATGGTGCCGCCCGTGTATATAATGAGTATGTGTGGTGTGCTCGGATTGTCCATAACGCTGCAAAAATACGAAAAAAACACAGAAAAGCCCCAATCATTAGCGTCAGGCGTTAAACTTTGGCTAATGATTGGGGCTTTTGCCGTTGTATGTACCAATTACTTACTTCAGTTTCTCAACAAAGTAATCGCTGATGGTTTTGAACAGATGCAGGCGGGTGTTGCCGCCAAATATGCTGTGGTTGCGGTTGGTGTATATTTGCTGACGGAACATCTTGCCCTGCTGCACATAGGCTTCGCTCACCTCGGTAAAATTGCGGAAGTGCACATTGTCGTCGGCCGTGCCATGAATGAGCAACAAGTCACCGCTCAAGTTAGCCGCACGCTCTATGGGGTTGACAGCATAACCCGTGGGGTTCTCCTTCGGGGTACGCATGTAGCGCTCGGTGTACACTGTGTCGTAGTATTTCCAGTTGCTTGGAGCGGCCACAGCCACACCGGCACGGAACACCTTGCGGCCTTCGCTCATCGACATCAGCGTGTTGAAACCACCAAAGCTCCAGCCCCAGATGGCTATGCGGTTCTTGTCAACATAAGGCAGCGAGCCAAGGTAAAGTGCGGCCTCCACTTGGTCTTTCGACTCCTTGTCGCCAAGATTGAGGTAGGTGCACTTTTCAAAGTCGGCACCACGCGAGCCTGTGCCGCGTCCGTCTACACACGCAAACACAAAGCCCTGGTTGGCCATGTAGCTTTCCCACTGTCCGCCGGGGTAGAAACCCATGTTCCATGAGTCGGTCACCTCCTGCGAGCCGGGACCCGAGTACTGGTACATGATGACGGGGTACTTCTTTGAGGCATCAAAGTTGCGGGGCTTTATCATCCAGCCGTTCAGCTCCACGCCTTCCGAGGTTTTGAAGGTGAAGAACTCCTTCTGCCCCAGCAGCGGTGTCACATTATCCTTCAGTGCCTTGTTGTCAACCATAGTCGATATAACCTTGCCGTTGGCAGCATCGCGCAGGGTGGTTACGGGGGGCTGGGTGGCCGATGAATAGATGTTGAGGAAATACTTCATCGATGTGCTGAAGGTGGCATTGTTTGTACCGACCTCGGTAGAGAGCTTGCGCTCCTTGCCACTCTTGTCTATCGAATAGACGGCGGTGCGCAACGGGCTCTCCTGGTGCGACGCGTAGTAGAAGCGGCCGTTCTGCGCATCATAACCATAAAAGGCCGACACGTCGTAGTTGCCCCTGGTCACCTGACGCTCAAGCTTGCCATTGAGGTTGTACCAGTAAATGTGCTTGTAGCCCGAGCGGTCGCTGATGTACCCAAAGTGGTCGCCATAGAACTTGAGACTGCCGTAAGCGGTCTCGGGCACATACTTGGCATTTTCCTCGCGCACAGCCAGTTTGCACTCTGTGCTGCGCGGATTGGCCATGTAGATGTCCATGCGGTTTTGATGGCGGTTGAGGGTGACCACAGCCAGTTTGGCGGGGTCGCTCGTAAAGTGTATGCGTGGCACATAGCCGTCGGAGTCGAGCGGGAGTTTGAGTGTGCGGGTTACACGGTTCTTGATGTCGAAGGTCATCACCGTCACATCACTGTTTTTGGCACCGGCCACAGGATATTTGTAGTTGTAGGCACCGGGATATTCGTCATACTCCTGACGGGTGGGATAAGCGCCCTTAAACTCCTGAATGCTGTAAACGGGCACCTTGCTCTCGTCGTAGCGCACCCAGGCAAGCATCTGCGAGTCGCTCGAAAAGTCGAACGAACGGGCTGTGGTAAACTCCTCCTCGTTCACCCAGTCGGGCAGTCCATTTATCACCTCGTTAAATTTGCCGTCCTTCGTCACCTGGCTCTCGGCATTGCCAAAGAGCAGCTTTACAAGGAACAGGTTGTTGTCGCGCACAAAGGCTATGACATTGCCATCGGGCGAGAAAAGGGGCATTTGCTGCGGCCCGCCGTCCGACAGAGGCTCATACTTTTTGTTCTGCACATCATATATGTAATATTCGGCAGTGTATGAGCGGCGGTAAATAGGCTTAGTTTGCGTACGCAGCAATATGCGGCGTTCGTCGGGCGACATGATGTAGCCGTCAATGGCCTTCAATTTGGCATCGCCCCGTGCCTGGTCGGCGTCAAACAGCACTTCAATTTCCTTACCCGTTTTGAAGGAACGGCGTATGATGCGTTTACTGTCGTCTGAAAGTTGCGTATAGCTTTCGCCGTCCTTCATCGGATTTACGCCATACACATATTGCGGGTTATACTTGCCGCCTGTGATGTCCTCGAGCGTAAGCTGCTGGGCATTTTGCGCCACAGCCTTCGAGCCGCCAAGGAATATGCCACCCACAAACAGGCTGGCTATAATGAGTAGAAATCGTTTCATGGTGAATTCGTAAAATTATTAAATGTGCAGATGGCATGACGTTTACAAGCGCATTTCATCTGCACATTTATATTATTATATCAGAGCGTTAAACGAGCATCTGCACATTTACATATTAGCACATCAGCGCGCTTCTGCGCCCCAAGCGCCTTACTTTCCCCACTCGCTGGGGTTGGCGCGCCACTCGTGCAACATGGCCACGTGCTCCTGCTTGATATAGCCGGTGCCGAGAGCCACCTCAACCACTGCCTCGTAGTTAGTCAGCGTGGTAAGTTCCACGTTAGCAGCCTTGAAAGCCTCTTCGGCCACGGGGAAACCATAGGTGTAGCTGGCCACCATGCCAATCACCTCGCAACCATGCTGACGCAAAGCCTCAACAGCCTTCAAACTGCTGCCGCCGGTCGAGATGAGGTCCTCTATCACAACCACCTTCATGCCCTTCTGCAGGTCACCCTCAATCAGGTTTGTCATACCGTGGTCTTTGGGTTTCGAACGCACATAGGCAAACGGCAAGCCAAGCGCATCGGCCACCAATGCACCCTGAGCTATGGCACCCGTGGCCACACCCGCAATGGCGTCGGCCTCAGGATACTTTTCTGCCACGATGCGGCTCAACTCCAACTTGACAAAGCTGCGCAAAGCAGGGAATGCCAAAGTTTTGCGGTTGTCGCAATAGAAAGGTGACTTCCAGCCACTGGCCCAAGTGAAGGGCTGTTCGGGTTGCAACTTAATAGCCTTTACATTAAGCAGTTTCTCTGCAAAAATCTTTTCGAGCGTACTCATATCTGTATGTTTTTTAATGTCTTACTTTTGCAAAGGTACAATTTTCGGGCGTGTATGCACCCTTTATGCCTATTTATTTGTACTTTTGGGCTATACTTATTTCTGCGTCCAATTATGCTGAAACCACTTACAAGCTTGCTGGCAGCCCTCCCCTTGTGTGCCGCTGCACAGCAACTCAAACCCAATATCATTGTACTCGTGGCCGACGACCTTGGCTATGGCGACCTGTCCTGCTATGGTGCCACACGGGTGAGCACCCCCACCGTCGACAGTTTGGCCGCCAACGGGGTGCGCATGACTAACATGCACGCCTGCGCCTCCACGTCCACCCCTTCGCGCTACGCGCTGCTCACTGGCGAATACCCTTTCCGCCGCACCGGCACCGATGTGGCAGCGGGCAATGCCGGCATGATTATAAAACCTGGCCAAACCACCGTGGCCGACCTCATGCACCGCGCTGGCTATGCCACCGCCGCCATAGGCAAATGGCACTTGGGCCTGGGCAGCCGCACAGCCGCACAGGATTGGAACGGCACCATCGACCTCACACCACGCGACCTCGGCTTTGACTACCACTACATCATGGCGGCCACCGCCGACCGCGTGCCCTGCGTGTACATCGAAAACGGCCGTGTGGCAAACTACGACGCCTCGGCACCCATCAGCGTGAGTTACCAGCACAACTTCGAGGGCGAACCCACGGGGCGCAACAATCCCGAACTGCTCACCAAACTACGGCCCAGCCACGGTCACGACATGAGTATCGTCAACGGCATATCGCGCATTGGCTACATGAAGGGCGGCGGCCGCGCCCTGTGGCGCGACGAGAGCATTGCCGACAGCATTGTGAGCCACGCCATTGGCTTTATCGACTCACACCGCGCCACCCCTTTCTTTATGTACTTGTGCACCAACGACGTGCATGTGCCACGTATGCCTCACGAGCGTTTCCGAGGCAAGAGTGTGATGGGGCTGCGCGGCGAGGCCATCATGCAGTTCGACTGGACGGTGCGCCAAATAACCGATGCACTGCGTCAGCGCGGCATCGACCGCAACACGCTCATCATCATCACAAGCGACAACGGCCCTGTGCTCGACGACGGCTACCAGGACCGCGCCATCGAGCTTTGCGGCACCCACAAGCCGAGCGGCCCCTACCGCAGCGGCAAATACAGTGCCTACGAGGGTGGTTCGGCTGTACCCTTCATCGTTTATTGGCCCGAGGGGGCGGCCCAAGGCATGACAAGCGACGCCCTTGGTTCGCTCATCGACATGCCGGCCTCATTGGCCTCACTGTCCGATGTCGCACTCCAGCCCGCCGAGGCACACGACAGCCAGAACCACATCTCCACCTGGTTGGGCCGCGACACCCGTCCGCGCGATTATGCCATAAGCATGGCCAGCAACCGCAGTCTGACGTTGCGCACGCAGCACTACAAATACATCTCACCCTCCGACGGCGGTCCCATGATTACCTGGGGGCCAAAGATTGAAACGGGCTACCGCCCCACCCCGCAGCTCTACGACCTGAGCAAGAGCGCCTACGAGCAAACCGACATTGCCAAGGAGCGCCCCAAACTGCTGCAACGCCTGCAGCGCCTGCTTGGCGAGGTGAGAGGGGGGAAATAAAACGCGCATAGGAATGGTGAAGTATGGATATTATTATTGCCTGGTTAAACTCCAAAGCACATAGTATAGTAATGCTTTTGCCCTTACAGGCAGGGCGTTCAAAATAGACCTTTTGGCGAGACCATTTTGAGGCTTTTTTAAGTTGCTCAAAAACGCGCTGCAAAAAAACGCTACCACTAATGGGGGCGACGCGTCCCGCGTCGGGATAGAGAAAGGAGGGAAATACGAACTCTACTAAATAATAGCTATATATTTTCCCGACGCGGGACGCGTCGCCCCCATTAGTGCTTGCGTTTTTAGCTTGAGTCTCAGCATTTTTAGTTTGTGGTTCCGGGTTATGCGCAATAGTGTCTATCAGTTTGTCAACACCACGTTTCACAATGGCATCGGCATAGCGCAGCATTCTGTTAAGCATTCGTTTCATGACAGTCAATACAATTTGATTTTAATACAAGAGTAAAGTGTTGCAAAGGTAACACCGAGGCATTGTACCCAACAAAAAAAGTGTACAATTTGTACACAAATATTTGTCCACTCCCCGTCAGCCTACATGTAAAAGAGTGCGTGTGTTTTTACTGCCATCTTACACTTTTTATGCGTAACAAGTTGATATACAGAGGTTTCAAGAGTGTAAGATGATTTCAAAGTATCTTACACTCCCCTGCATACATCTTACACACCACACCCCGTTGTCTTGCAGTCGGTTTGGACGTATGCGGTGGGGTTTACGCCACGGGGACGTAGAGAAATCTGTCGGAGCAACAGACTTTTCTGTTCCCCTATGCCGTGACATCTTCCTCCCGTGCCTGTGCCGTGTGGCAGCATGTGGGGTGTGTAGGATGCGTGTAGGTTTGTGTAAGTGACATTGGCAGCATCTTACACTATGTAAAACATTGATAGTCAATGAGTTGAAGCGTGTTAGTGTAAGATGTAAGATACTCGGCAAGTAAAGTTTTTGTAGTATGGTAAAGGTCCCAAGTGCAACTTTTTCGTCTTTGCCCTCTTATAAATTATTGCTATGCGGTAAAACGTAAACATGCTAACGGACTCAAGCACCAAGCGCTACCACCAAATGCAAGCACTAATGGGGGCAACGCGTCCCGCGTTATCGGGCATTAAGGCAAAGATTCATACACCCAATACCACAAATAGCACGATGCCTGCTACTACCATCAATATGAATGTTAACATATAATCATCATTTTAAGTCGTTATAATTACCAAACGCATTTACCATCGGGATAAGACACTATCTCAGAAGAGCAGATTCAAATATAAGGTGTAAACTTACAGAAGTCGTCTATTCTATCTTGCTCTCAACAATCATTTATTTTCTTTTGTATTCCATAATAAACACATCTGTTGTAACTGCGATATTCTATATTGAGTCCATAGATGTTAGTGCTTTTTCCACCATGCCAATAAACTTATATTCATTGTTACGCATTTCTGTGCAGAAATCCTTATAATCCATATTTTCATTATTCTGAGGTATGTTTAGACCGATCATGTATAAAGCGCCTTTATTTTCGCCTCCAATAGTAAAGGTTTTTATTGCTTCCCCTGTCTCTGAAGTCTTTTTCGGATAGAAAATAAAGCCTTTTTTTGCATTAAAGCGATACATATACATGATAGTTTTATAATATACAGAATACGTTTGTTCGCCCAAAAGGTTTGTTTTGCTTACAAGATCCATGTATTTGGCATCACCAATGGCTTTCGCTTTCTCGTTTGTCCAATCACTGCTGATATAATCGGGTATGATGCGCTGAAACTCTTTTTCTTGTTCATTCTTAAATAACTTAATATTTGAGTTTTGTTGAGTGCAATGAAAGAAGTCCTTCTCCAATACTTTCCCAATATATGCTTCCCAAATTTCAGCCATATCAAAGAACATAGCGTAGCCATTTCCTTCGATGTTTTTTTCAGGGTTAAAGCCTTTATGCTTTATTATTCGCCACGAAAAGTCTACCAAAGGTTTCCAACTTAGATAGATACTTTTATACCGAATGTTCAGATATTCATGGTCGGACACTTTAATTTGTTGTTTGTGATAGCGAGTATAAAGATCATTTATCGACTCCTGAACTTGTGGAGGTAGTCCTGTTAATCCTGTTTCTTTGTCTGCAAGTATATCGTATGCTTTATACACAATGCGTCCAATAACGTCGTCAACTTCTTTCTCTCGGTATTCAGAAACCACGTTCTTCTTCGTAAAGAAAGGCACTAAAGATTTTCTTACGTTTAAATGTCCATGTATCTGCATACCTTGATGTATGCGTTTCACCGTCTTACGAGGTAGCCCATATTTATCTGCCTTTGCAAATTTCGCGACCCATAGTTGTCGCAAAATGAGTTGGTAAATATTGTTCCACGTATTGCCTTTATCTTGTTTTTTTGTAGATTCCAATATGCGGAAATTGTAAATTTTCTCAAGCATATGAATGAGAAATTTCGTCCCGAAGCGAGGATAAATACTTAGGCGTATGGTTTGGTCTTTCCTTGCATTTTTTATATTCTCTTTGGGCAGATTGACAACCATTTCTCCTATGTAACGGCCAACTGTCCATTTTGGACTTTTTTGGAAAGAGCTATAAGGAGCAAAAATAAGTGCATCTTCCGGCTCTTTCATTTCAAGTCCAGTTACTTTATTATTGTCTATATACTGTTTTAAAGCGGTTAGAATCGAATCATTGGGGGTTGTTGATTGTTTTATTTCGCCACGATCTTCAGCCTTCGCTGAATCTGTGCGTTTACTTGCGCTGGTGGTGTATTGGGGGCGTATTTCGCCACAATCTTCGGCAACGTATTCTCGGTCATTTTTTTTATTACCATTTTTTGCTTCCTTATTTTTAAATGCGTCCTCACATTTCTGAACTAAAGCTACTTGGCTTTGTTCATCCATTGAACCGCAATAAGCCTCAAGTGTAGGCAAAATACTAATCTGCCAAAGAATATTCTTTGCAGTATTAATTTTTTCCCCTGCTTGTTCCCACAACTCTTCAGAAATATTAAAGAAAGCGTGACCTATCTCGTATTTTTTCCCTAAGTTAGGATCATCTGAGATAACCTCGTTTAAATTTGTACATGATTGTATGTAGTCTGAAATATCCTCGTTTAATTTTATGTACTTTGATTCATCTTTACACCTAAACATTACAGATTCCAGCATTTCTTGTAGAGCGTTCTCATTATATCCCGCATATTCCCATAGGAATCTACGGCGAAGTGCAAAGTCTACGCGTTCCAACGAAAAATCTATCTCATTCATAGTACCAATGAAATAGAGATTTTTGGGTATTTTCAAGAACATTTGTCCATCTTTAAAAAACTCCTCATATCCAGTAAGCTCCTTACCTTCCACTACTTTGTATGGTAGAGTTATAGGTTTATTGCGATACTCCATGGCGGAGAAAAGTTCCCCGAACACTCTTGATATGTCTGTACGGTTTATCTCGTCCAAAATCACGACATATGGCGTATTCTTATCACTATTTGCTTTTTTAATAACGTCGAAAATAAAACCAGGCTTAATAACTATCTCATTTTCATCTATGGTTTGTCCTACCATAAAATCTTCATAGTTATAGTTGATGTGAAACTGAAGTACTGATATATATTCTTCGCTTTTGGTTTCCTCGTTATTATTTTCTTGGCCTATCTTATAGAACTTCTTAAAGAGATTTAGAGTGTCTTCTTTGCTTTTTGAATTCTCTATGTCTTTTTTTAGTTTTGTCTGTATATAAAGCTGCTTAGCAATTTTGCGTGCAGTATAAGTTTTGCCTGTTCCTGGAGGGCCATAAAGAATGACTGCTTTCTTTATTCTTAGCAAGTCTGTTAAGGGCAAATCACTGTTTGAAAAACTACGCCAAATGAGATCGAGATGATTTTTATTATTGTAGAATGTTTCATTGTCATCTAAAAGTCTATAAATTTTTAGTTTATTTCTAATTTCCTTAAGATCATGATTTACATCATTTGTAATACCATTTTCTAACAGGAACTCAAAATTTTCTCTTATTAATTCTTTATCGCGATCCGTCGCAATTGGTTCGTAATCATGATCTACTATATGCAAAAGGAGATTGCAGACTAATTTAGGAGTTGTATATTTATTTCCTTCGATTTCATACGTATCTTTACTAATATCGTCTTTAATTTTTTCTTCAATTTTCGTTTTGGGATTGTCAGTTTCCCAACAAGAATAGATCAAGTAAAGACAATACAAAACTCCACGTGTTTTGTATTGCACATATCCTGTTCCTGCACTTGCAACACCAGTTCTTTTAAATAAATCGCCGTTTTTATACGGCGTTACGCCTTCGATATTGATAGGCGTAGGTTTTCTATTGTTAGGATATCCCCACAACCAAATTGCATGGTTAAATATTTCTTTATCTGATTCATTTAAAGTAGGTTCTAATTCTTTTAATAATTCTTCTTCAAACTTAACTTGTTTCTTGTCTGCATTTAACAACTCCCAATATTTCTCTGCATATTTTTTTAGAAGTGTTTCGGGGGCTGATTTAATTTCCTTTTCGGAAAAAGAGGGATGATGTTCTTTTAAGAACTTGTCAACAAATTTATCAAAATCCCCGTAAGGGAAACCTTTAATTTCCATATATACTACATGTTTTAGTTGTTAATAATGTTTTTGTTCTTCATAGAATAGCTGTCATAAAATCTTAGGATCAGTTTAAATACTCATGGTGCTTGTGCTGAAAAGAATTTATGCATTACCTTGATATTTTAACAACTATGCTAGAAACTGCTTTGCAAATATAGCAAAATATAATTTTTATAGAGTTATCCAAATTGGGCCAATTTTGTTTAGTGAACTTTTTTTTACTACTCTGCTATCGCGAAGATAGGCTGCACCTTCTCTGATTCATTGACGAGATTTCCTGAAAATTGCTTGCATATCTCAAATGTTTTGATGATTTTTTGCAAAAATGTTGTGCATATGATGGTTTGAACATGATGTCTTGAATATCGTCAAGTTGTTAAAATCAATAATTTGTATAATATTTTTACTCATATTCACCAACTTGAGTTAATACTGTTAGCGGGTGGTATTACTATCTTATGCAGATAATTAACTCTTAAAAAATTATACATATGAAAAATTTAAGGACAACAGAAAGGCCTCTATTGATGGTCTTTAATGAGTGTAAGCCAGCAAAGGTTATCACAGAAGAGGAGTATAGAGTCATCTACAATCCTCAAAACCAACTTACTTTGTATTTTGGAGAAAAACGTACTGGTTCAACGAGTGCAAGAGGGTCGAAAACAACTAGAACGGTAGATCAGAGAGATTCTCAGGGGAGACCAAGTGTTACCACAAGCCGCCAAGATCCTGTTTATCAAGAAGACGATTGAAAATAATTAGTTCCAATTTTAGAGAAAGTTTACTTTGCTTTTTCAAGATTGGAAATAGTTTTATTGTTAACTATTGGTATAAATATCTCATATTCATTTCTATGGAAAAAGTTTTAATTGTAACCTGTAAAAATGACACACATCCCAATTCGGTGATAGAATTGTTGAATAAAAAGGGTATTCCTTTTTTTAGACTTAATACAGAATCTTTACTTACAGATTATAGTTTTGCATGGTGTTGTACTGAAAATGGTGATGTACAATTCACTATAACCGATGATAGTAATGGGAAAACTATCAATAATAGCGAAATCCATTCAGTGTGGTATAGAAGACCGATTGCTCCAGAGGAGTTAAAGTACTCGTATGACGAAAAAGTAGATTATCACAATTTAAAAGAGGCTAAGAGTTTCTATTTCTATCTAATGTACTATCTTAGCGACTTTTATTCTATAGGTAACCATTTCCGCGATAAATATGCAAACTCTAAGTTTGTACAACATCAGTTAGCTGGGAAATTAGGGATGAAAATGCCAATGATGTGCATTAGCAACAATAAGAACTTGCTAAGTCAAGCCATGCGCGAATACGAAAGCCTCATTATTAAGCCTCTCGGTGATTATAGTATATGGTATGATGGTGACAACACATATCAGTTCTATGCAACAAAAGTACAAACGGACGAATTGTTTGCCAATAAAGAAGAATCTTTATTCGCAAACAGTTAACTTTTGCGAAAACTATATAGAAAAAAATATGAGCTTCGCATTACGGTCATGGGCAATCACGTATTTGCTTGCAAACTTGACTCGCAACGCCAAAAAAACGACACAGGTAAAATCGATTGGCGACAAGGATACGAAAACAACCTTGTGCATCAAATGATTGAATGTCCACAGAATATAAGCCGATTTTGTAAAGACTATTTGTCTCACCTTAAACTCAATTTTGGTTGCTTTGATTTCATTGTAACCCCCGAGGATGATTATGTGTTTTTAGAGTGTAATCCTAATGGACAATGGGGGTGGATAGAAGATTATACTGCTGCACCAATGAGTGAAGCTTTAGTAGATTGTTTAATACATTACCGACATCCTCTTGATGAATAATTCTAACGATTTTACCATACGTTCCACCATAGGTAAATACTTCCAAAGCCATAATGGCGTGATTAGTAGTCGTTGTGTCGATTTCGAATCGTATGATTCGGATGTTTTTTTCTGTCTATGACAAATTCACACAAGAAGAATGGAACCTCATGTTTAATGGTGTTCCAAAAAAGGAATTCGACACTTGGAATCAATTCTATAATGATAGAGTCGTTTTCGTAGCATATACTAAAAAACATCACGAACCAATCGGCTTTATTTGCCTAAAAGAGAAATTCAAGAATTATGGTACAGTGGCATTTCACGGAGGAATGTGGATACGAAATTTCAGAACAAGTCTTTACCTCTTTGATGGACTTTGTGCAATTATTCAACTACTCATAAAGTTGGGATATAAAGTTGTTGCAACTTGTTTCACTCAAAATACTCATGCACATCGTTTACAGCTAAGTTTAGGTTTTGTTGAAACTGACATAAAAGATGGCATATCGTATAAAGCCTTAAATATTGACAAATTTTACTCCAACCATTTTGCCAAAACGCTAAAATAACCCATTGGCGGAATTAAATGGTTTATCCGACAAAGTTCCGTGGCATGGTTAACCAAATATTGACCTTAGGTCAGAATTGTACACTCGCTGTTTCCTATATGGAAAGGACTCCATAAAAAGAGAGATGACGAGAGAAAGGGGATGGTTAAACTCAAGAGGGAGGTATCAATGGACTCTATCAGACTATTAACGCAAGTTCGGGATAAGAAACGCAAAAAACAAATAGGGTAAACGAGTAAAAAAAGTTTGTTTACCCTTTGCTAATTCATTGACTATTAGTAACTTTATGGTGAAGTTAAAAACAAATTACTAATGATTAGCAAGGACAAGGTTATAGAAATTTTCTGTATTGCAGATGACTTTTGCAGAGAGTTTGAGAAAGAAGTGGCTAAAAAGCACTTTCAGATAATGATAGTACATAAAAAAGACGACGCAAGCGTATGATGTCTGATGCTGAAGTCATCACCATACTGATTTGTTTTCACTTTAATTCTTATCGTAATTTTAAGCACTATTATCTTTCATACGTACAAACTTTGTGGAAGGATTTATTTCCACAAACCTTTTCGTATAATCGTTTTATTGAAGTCATGTCTCGTTGTTTTGTTGCAATGACCATGTTTTTGAAATTAGCACTTAGCACTGTTTGGTAAATGTACAGGCATTAGCTTTGTTGATAGTACATGCATACCAGTCATACACAACAAACGTTTTTTCAGCATGAAAGTTTTCAAGGATATTGCCACTAAAGGGAAAAGTACTATGGGGTGGTACATCGGTTTTAACTGCATCTGCTATGCAATGAAAAAGGTGAGATAATAAACTTTAACCTAACGAGAGCCTGTGTAGATGATCGCGATGTAGATGTTATGAACGCATTGACTGACAAAGCATTCGGCAAGCTACGTGCAGATAAATGGTACATATCTCAAACTCTTTTTGGTAGGCTTTGGGATAAGGGTGTTCATATTATTACAGGACTTCGTTCAAACATAAAACAGAAGCTGATGCCACTTTATGATAAGATTAAGCTACGCAAAAGAAGCGTAATCGAATCTGTAAATGATATGCTCAAAAATGTAGCTCAAATTGTACACACTCGTCATCGGAGCTTGCATAATTTTATTGTGAATATTTTGGCTGCAATGGGAGCGTATTGTTTCTTCTCAACGAAGCCTCATGTCAACTTTGACTATGAGATTCCCCCTTCTGACTGGCAGTTTGTAATTTGGCAATAAAATAACTTTTTGGACTTTTCTTATCGGTAATCATTTTATGGTCACCCTTTGGAGGTTGGAAACGCATATGCTTCATTGTTTATGGAAATATTATCCCGAACTCGCGTTCTTAGATTCTGTCAACTCCTATATCTGTTCGCAAATATACGACGCTTCGATCTTATCCTATATTGTCCTTTTTGTCCTATTTAAGACTCGTATGCTTTTTGTGCGCACAAATTGCTACTTTTGCATAACAAATGGGTGAGGAACACGCCGCCAAACAATGGGTACGGGAGAGGCTTCTACTATTGCAGCCCATAGAGATACTGAATTTTTGCTAAAATGAAAGATAAACTGCTACATGCCTTAGAGGAAAGGACCGGGCTTAAAATGCGACGCAACCACGACTTTGCGTATCTGAGCGAACTGCTGCTTGCCGAATGCCACGAATATATCAGTACTACCACACTCAAACGCATGTGGGGGTATATTCACGACCAGGAAAGCAAACCCAGCAAAAATACGCTGAACGTGATCGCTAATTTCTTGGGATTTGACGATTTTGCAGATTTTTGCAACCGGGGGGGATTTCTGTAAAAGGAGGACATACGATTGCTTCGCAGAGCGAAATGTTTTTCAGCAAAGCGTGCTTGTCTAATGAATTGCTGGTTGGCGACGAGGTGATAGTGCGCTGGCTGCCCGACCGCAGCTGTACGTTCCGGTGTTTGGGCAACAATATGTTTGAGGTGACAAGGAGCCGTAATGCGCAACTCAGCGTGGGAGATACTTTCTGCTGCGACTTGTTTGCCGAGGGGGATATGCTCAAAGTGTACAAACTGACGCACGACGGCAAAAGCGACATGGCGTACCACGCTGGCAAAGCTGGGGGCATCAAGTTTAATGTGAGACGAAAGAATAAATAAGGCTTGCAAAGCGCGAGAGGCATGCTGATGTGCAGCTGATGGCTGAAGCCGTAGCTATATTGACGTTTTTCAAGTTGTATATAACAATATATTGCTGTCCGGCCAAACGCCTAAGCATTACTATGTGGTGCTTAGGCGTTTGGCCGGACAGCAATGTATCACCCGACTTCGTCATTGTGTCACCCAAATCCCCATCTTTATTTCGTAATTCACTGATTTTCAATATGCGCTATGTGATGGGGCAGAAAAGCGATGAAGTCAATAATATATCAGAATAGTTTCATCGGCCAGCAATAATTTTTGAACACCTGCTTAGCATTGTGCGATGCGCCCAAGTGGGGGGGGGATTATAGCCGTTGCAGAACTTTGTCAATTAGCCCAACATAATAAAATGGCAAGTTGACGAGTCTGAAGTTGTGTCCGTTGGGCGACGTCAGTTCGTTAATACTAAATTCGCCTGGCCACACACGCACGGCTATGTCTGCTGCGTCGGGCATAGACATAAATGAGTGCAGCGAGCGCAGGTGCGCATTGGTGCCCGACTTAACCTCGATGGGCACAATCTTTGACTGGTGTTGCCACACAAAATCTATTTCGGCAGAAGCCCCCCGTTTGTCGCGTACCCAATAGTATTGCTCGTTGCGGAAGTTGCGGTCGAGCACCACGCGCAATTCTTGTCCTGTAATTTGTTCGGCAGCATGTCCTTTCCATATGTCAATCAGCGAGGTGTTTTGCAGATAATCAGCTTGAATGTCGGCCGAGAAATTCATTATGCCCGAATCAAGCCAAATGAGTTTTGGCTGACGTGTCAGGGCCGGCATGGCAGGTGGCTTGACCGCGGTGATGGGATAGTCAAGGTTCAGCAAGAATGCCTTTTGCATTACATCAAAAGCCTCGTGCACCTCCTTGCTGGTGTAGCTGCTTCCGCCAAAGCGGTTGAATGTAATGGTTTGACCAGCTTCGGCCCAACCGTGCGACAGCACGTGGCGTATAACCCTTGTCTGACTGTCGTTATGCGCATATTTTTCAACGTCCTCATTGTAGCCGTCGAGCAGTGAACGGTAAATGGGCGACAAGCGTATGATGTCGCCATGTTGCGCATAATTGACCAATATTTCGGGCATGCCGCCGAGCAGTGTATAACGGTTGAAATGGCTCATCAGCGTGTCATGAAAGAGTGGTGTGACGTCCAACCCCTCCACCTTTTTTGCGAGTTCGGGTTCACCCACAGCGTCAAGGTATTCGACAAACGAACACGGACGCAATGACAAATATTCAACTCTGCCCACAGGAAAGGATATGCGCTGCTTGATAAGCGTTTGCAGGCGCGAACCTGCTGCAATGATGTGCAGCCACGGCATCTGTTCGTAAAAGTAGCGCAAGAGCCCTACTGCCTTTGGTTCATTTTGTATTTCGTCGATGAACAACAGTGTGCGCTTCGAACGGTCGGTTGTTATTTTGCGTTGCACACACAAAAATTGGAATATGCTGTTCACGTCATCGCTCTTTCTGAAAATGTTGGCATCGGCCTCTTGTTCCAAATTAAGCTTTATGTAAACATCAAATTGCTTACTAAATTCGTCAACCAAAGTGGTCTTGCCAACCTGTCGTGCACCGCGCAGCACAAGTGGTTTGCGATCGCTGCGCTGGCTCCATTGTTCCAAATCTGCCGACAACTTTCTGTGTATCATGATAAAAGCGTATTGTGATTGTGTAGTGCAAAGGTAACTATTTTCCTATTGCATAGGCAAAATAAGGGTAATTTATTCCTATTGCATAGGCAAAATAAGAGCAATTCATTCCTATTGCATAGGCAAGCATCAATAAAAGCATCACATTGCATAGGCAAGACGGAAGCCAATCAGCCCCGCTGCACAGGTTGCTGTTGGGCTGCGTGCCAGGGGGGTGATGCAGGCTTTTTAATACATATTATCATTACGCGGCACAAGTCTTTTAATCTATCGTTTTGCGTTGCGCGCAGATTTCAGTAACTTCGCTGCCTAAATAATAACGAATAGGAGGCAACAACAGTGCATTCGTCAGACATATATTCAAAGGAATGGTGCGACATGGTGTTTGAGGGCCGCAACAAAGCGTATGGCGCCTACAAGCTGCGCGAGCAGACGGGCGCCCGCTACCGGCGTGTGCTCATCATTGTGCTCGGCACCTTGGGCGCCTTGCTGGGTGCGCAGGGGGCGCTGGCCCTCTACGCACACATAATGGCTGTGCGCGGCATGAAGGAGGCCGAGGACGCTTTTGCCAAAAAGCCTGCCGAACTGAAGGAGGGCTACAAGGTGAAGTTCCTGGCCACAGCGCGCCAGGCTCCTACGGTGCGCACGGCACCGGGCGTCAAGTCGGCAAGGCCAAAGATTGTTGACGGACTGCCTCCGCTCGAAACCATCGGACAGGACGGCCCCATAGACTACGACCCCGAGCAGCAGGTTATTACCACACCGATTGTGGACACTACGGGCATTCACGACAAGTCGCTGCCCATAGCCAAGGAGAAGATTGTGCCTACCGAACAGGTGTCGCAGATGCCTGAGTTTCCGGGCGGACTGCGTGCCTTTATGCGCTGGCTCGACCAGCACATCGTTTATCCGCAGGAGTGTATTGACCGCAATGAAAAGGGCTCTGTCACGATTTGCTTTATTGTGGACGAAAAGGGCCATACTACCGACCTTGAGGTGAAGAATGCCTTTGACGCTAAAATATACAAGGCTGCCATGGACGCGCTAAAACGTATGCCTAAATGGAAATCTGGCACAGATGACAAGGGCGACCCTACACCTGTTAAGATTACAATACCGGTGGACTTTAAGTGAAGGGCTGCGGATTTGGCCAAGGCGGGCTGAAGTGTATGTGTATCTTGTGCAATAATTGCGGCATGGCTTAAAGCTTTTGCCCTTTCAGGGCGCGACTGCTCCGACACGCGATACCCAGGGTGTCGCTTCGCTTGCCCTGGGCTATGTGCTCCATTGGGCCTTCAGCCCGCCCTTGTTAAATCAGAAACTTGAATAAAAGTAACTTTTTAACCTCATAACCCCCTAACCCATTAACCCTCCCCCCTAACCCCATAACCCCCTAACCCATTAACCCTTTACCCTCTAACCCCCTCCATCCATGCACATAGAGATAGATGAATCATCAGGATTTTGCTTCGGTGTAACAACGGCCATACGCAAGGCCGAAGAAGAATTGGCCCAGTCGGCAGCGCTCTGCTGCTTGGGCGATATTGTGCATAATGGCAGCGAATGCGAGCGATTGCGAAAGGCCGGTTTGCAAACCATCGACCACGAGGCGCTCAACCACCTGCCACAAGGCACTAAAGTGCTGCTGCGTGCACACGGCGAGCCGCCTGCCACCTACGAGCTGGCACGTGAGCGTGGCATCTGCATCATAGATGCCACCTGTCCGGTGGTGCTGCAACTGCAACGGCGTATCAAAAAGGTGTATACCGAAAATCCGCACCCGCAAATCGTTATCTACGGCAAACGCGGACATGCCGAGGTACTTGGTCTCGTGGGACAGACTAATGGCGAGGCGCTGGTGATAGAGAGTGTGGAGGAGGCGGCGCAGATAGATTTTTCGCGCCCCGTGGCCTTGTTCTCTCAAACTACCAAACCGCTTGAGGTGTTCCGGCAGATTGTGGACTATATTACAGCGCACATGGAACGGGTTGAAGATTTTCGCTACTTCGACACCATTTGCCGCCAGGTGGCCAACCGCTTGCCAAACATTCGCGCCTTTGCCTCACGCCACGACGTGATAGTGTTTGTGTGCGGACTCAAAAGTTCAAACGGACGTGTGCTGCACGAGGCTTGTCGCAAGGTGAACCCGCGCACTTATCTTGTAGACACTCCCGAGGCCATACGCCCCGAGTGGTTTGAGGGTGCACGCAGTGTGGGCATCTGTGGCGCCACTTCCACCCCGAAATGGCTGATGGAAAGATGCGCCGAGGTGCTGAAGGGGGCGCGCGATTGAGCATGTGCTAATGTGACAATGGGCTAACATGTTAATGGGCTGACGCCGTAGCGTTACTATTTGTAGCGCTACGGCGTCAGCCCATTTGCACTGTCTGCACCCCATCGTATGTGCAGGCGTGTTGTGATGGGTGCCAGCAGATAATTACGGTATAGGGAGCCCGAAAAAAGTGTCGGAGCAACAGAAAGTCCGCTCTCCCTATGCCATAAAAACAGACCTATAGGTCAAAAAAAACGCAAACACTAATGGGGGCGACGCGTCTCGCGTCGGGGATAGTGCAGGAATAGTAAAGGTGGATATAAACTCTACTAAATAATAGTTGCATCTTATCCCGACGCGAGACGCGTCGCCCCCATTAGAGGTAGCGTTTTGTGATAGCGTTTGATGATTGTGCTTAGAGACAGCGTTTGGTACTACTTCTTCTTGGTCAGCACATAGAGTTTGGCCATTTCGCCCTCAGGCTCATTGCCAAGCGAGTCGGTCATGATGATGCTGTTGGCGTCCTTCACCTTATAATATGTAGCCTCGCCACTCGAGGGACGAACAATTTCTACCACATTGTTTGCCAGCACCTTGAATACGCCGCTTGCCTCGTCGTGGCCGTCCTTGCGCTCCAAGTAGTCGGCCGAGTACTGGTAGGTGCTGTCGGCGTTGAGCGTCAGTACGGTGCGAATGCCCGGACAGTCGGCAGCGGGGAGCGTGCCCTCGTAGGTGCCAGCCAGCGACTCGATGGCCACACCCGAGCTGAGCGAATCGTTTGCAACAGTGCTCAAGCTGTCCTTGCCTGTATCATTACTCTTTGTGTTGCCATGGCATGATGCCATGCACAGCGCAGCGGCTGCGGCAGCCGCTATTACCAAATTCTTCTTCATAGGTTTGTGATTATTTTTTAGGGATTGTCTGATTGTTTTTGTAACCGCGTTGCCTCAGCGTGAAAGAGCCATCAGCCCGGCATGCCCTTTCTGAAGTCGCTGGGCGAAATGCCCTCCGTGTTTTTGAAGTATTTGCCAAGGAAGCTCTGGTTTGGGAAGTTCATTTCCATAGCAATCTCCTTGATAGAGAGCGGGGTGTTCATCAGCAGCGACTTTATTTCGATAATCACCAGCGTGTTAATCCACTGTCCGGCCGTTTTGCCGCTCACCAGTTTCACCACTTCCGACAGGTGCTTGGGGGTGAGGCACATTTCGCTGCTGTACCATTCAACGCTGCGCTCGTGCTTAAAGTGTTGCGACACGAGTTTGATAAACTGGTCGAATATGGCGTAGGCGCGACTCTGCGTCTTGGAGTTTGACTGCGGCACACGCACATCGAGCAGGTTGCATATTTCAAAGTAAAAGGCACGCACCAACGACACGGTGGCTTCGCGCATGTAACGTCCTGGTGTGGGGCGGTTGAGCCTTTTGCGTATCAGCTGGTAGCACTCGAGCAGCCACAGTTGTTCGCTCTCGGTCATGGTGAGCACCGGGTGCTCCATCAGGAATAGCAGGTAAGGCCACATCTTGTCCATGCCCACCAAGCAGTTTTGGGCAAATGTGCGCGACATGAGCACCGCCTTGGCGTGAAAATTGCCGTCGGAGCTGCCATCGCGAAATATCTGTTCGCCAAAACTGATGAGCAGGTCGCCCGGCTCCATGTGGCATTGGCGGCCATTCATTGTAAAGTCCACCTGTCCCTCGGTGCAGAGGGCTATGAGCAGGAAGCCTACTTGTGCGGGGGCTTCAACCAGGTCGTCGAGGGTGATGTCGTCGAGCACGGTAAACTCTTTGCCAAGCCCTATGCCGCTGGTTGTGGCCAGGGCATCGTTTATGCTGAGTGTGCGTATGGGTGAGTAGCTTTGTTGGGTCATGCGTGTATTGATAGGGGTTGTGCTTGCAAATATATGGATTGTTGTTCATAATATCGGATTTTAGCGTAAATATTATTCCTTTTTACGTTTTTGTTGTAAATAAAGGGACATTTACTTGGAGCTAATGAAAGTTTTTCGTACTTTTGCACTCGCAAATCAGCAAGGTGCCATAGCTCAGTTGGTAGAGCAAAGGACTGAAAATCCTTGTGTCCCCGGTT
>OGJE01000267.1_pt1 | contig 25179 bp, 18 predicted proteins | sample 1571981 | NCBI WGS metagenome assembly OGJE01 (sample SAMEA2582118, study PRJEB24529) | metagenome | biome: Human gut stool | place: China | collected 2011
AACAGGAAGTTCCCGTTGGGGAACTCCCTGCCTTACTTATCGTGTGTGGATTTTTCAGGGTGCGTCCGGTAGGGCGCACCTTGTTTTTTGTGTTTCGTCCTCTAGTTCGTGATTTCCAGACATGTTATTCATATATTTTATCGTCTCACGATGGCTCACTACGTAGATTAAGTCCACACATGCCAGAAAATCAGATTCAATTTGCCAGAAGAACAATACATTGAACACTTACTTGGATGGATTTTCAAATGCAAATCTTTTGATGTTTGGGAAAATCGACTTATCAATTTGCTGCGCCGATGTTACTAGGCCTCGCAATCGCTGGCGACTTTCCTGATCCATTGGATTTTTGCGCAAATGCTCAAATTCCAATATGATTTTATGTTGCAATGAATTTTTGACAATCATATTTTCATTGCAGTCGATGACAACACCCGTTACTAATTTTGGATATCCCTTTGAATAACCTTTTACTTTGTTATGGGATAGTTTATATCTGTACTTCTTAATGATTGATTTGACAGAGTTCCTAAAATGTGAAGATATCTTATGTTCGCTCGAAAATACCATATCATCCACATATACAGTCATTACCATATCATTTTTAGCAGATAGCGTATGCAGTTCATCAAACATCTTATGATTGACAAGATAGGATAATATCTGACTGGTTGGTGCTCCTGAAATCAAATGATTGTAGCAATGCACACCTTTTTGACCTAAAAAGTCATAGACTTCTGTGAGTTCTTCTTTTGGAAATCTTTCAAGGCTAACTGTTGTTAAATTGGTCAGCACTTCTGAAACATCCGGAGAACAACACAATTCGTTATTAAAAAATTGATAAACATCCTCTCGACTGATAGATGGGAAAAAAGCTGTCAAATCAGTTTTGTAGAGGTTTCGTTTTCTTCCTCCAATATGCATACGTGCGTTTTCTGGATAAGATTTTCCCTTTATACCAGAAAAAACATTATCGGGCGTTTGAATTTTACCCAATAATGTTTTTATCCGTCTTTGAACAATCTTTAATTCTGCCTGCGGTGCTTCAATAAGACGAGGCTTTTTTGTCTTATCTATATATGGATGGATTTTGGATGTGATATTGGATTGCTTTAGCATATCATCATTTTTTATTTGAAGGACATACTTAAGCATACGTTTGGAACGAATTCCATATAAAGGGCAATCACTATATTTCAAAAGGTATGACACCTCAATTCTTAAAATATGCTGGTGTTAGCTGTTGACTACTTTGCCGATCATCCAACGGACTAAATCGGGAAGCAGTTCAGGGCAGCAATAGGATACAACCAGTATGGCCGCAATGGAAATCGCTAAGATAACCAAAGCAACAGGGACATGAGAACGAGTCTCATTCGTTGATAGCTTATTGTTGTTGCCGAATATGTTAATATTGACAACAACAAAAGGCTTGTCCGTCTTATTCACGAAATTCACCTCCTTGTTATTATTGGCCCCCAAATAAATGAGGGGACTTCCCGTCCTCAAATAACAAAGAGATGCGATAGCCTTATATCCTGAATTCACACCAGCACAAATCCGACTTCCCAAACAATTGCATAGGCTCAGACCAACATTACTTAACACCTTAACATAATTCCATATCACACTGTGACTCGATGCAACGATGTTCTCGTGTTGCAGTGTAGAATGAGGCCGAACCGAGGGAACTCCTACCGGAAAAACACATCCATACCCATTGGTACGATGCCGCCTGTCTTTACAGACAAGCCACTCGAAGTCTAATCTGGCTATACATACTAGTAAATATCATTATAGCAAACTGCGCAGAAAAAGTAAATTGATTGGATGCGATTTTTGACAAATACTAAGAATAAAAGGCAGGGCAACACCGCTATGGTGATACCCTGCCTTTACTCGTTCCTGCTTACCGTTCTGCATACTCCCTCCGCAGAACCTCTTGTAAACAAAAAACGTACCCGAACCCTTTTTCATAAAGAATCGGGTTCGAGTACGAACTGTTTGGTGGACGGTACAGGACTCGAACCTGTGACCTCCTGCACGTCAAGCAGATGCTCTACCAGCTGAGCTAACCGTCCATGTCATATCGACTTGGATAGTTTACCACAGCTTTTTGCAAAAAGCAAGACCTTTTGTGCTTTTTATGCGTTCTTTTTTACTTTTCCGGCGAAAGTGCCCGGCGGATGATATCGTACAGCACCGGCTTCATGGCGTCGATGTTGTCCGGCTTGCCCTCCAGAATGCTGGAATAGCACACCGACATACACATACTGCCCAAGGCGGTGATGCGCTGGTAGACCTCCCGCTCACTACGTCCGGCCATCTCCGGGCTGGAAAGCACGATGGCCAGCAGCTTGCGCATCAGGGGCTCGGCTTCCCTGCTGGCTTCGATCTGATCCAGTCCGGGCCAGACGAAGTTGCGCTCCAGAAACCGCAGCACCAGCACATCCTGCCGCAAAGCCTCGATGATATGGTCGATGACGAACACTACCTGCGCGGTAAAGTCGGGCAGCTCGGGGTGCTGCTCGACCGCAAGGCAGGCATCGCTCAGCAGCTGGTAGCTTACCCGCCCCAGCAGCGCCTGCATCACCGCGCCCTTATCCTGAAAATACAGATAAAACGTTCCCTTGCCCACCTTGGCACGACTGGTGATATCCTCCACGCTGGTCTTGGCGGTGCCCCGTTCCAGAAACAGCTCGTAGGCTGCATCCAGCAGGGCCCGGCGCTTTTCCTGCTTTTTCCCTTCCACGGTGCTCATGCTTTGGGTAGATTCCTCTTTTCTCTCTAGTATGAATTTGGACGCAGGTATGTGCTGCGTCCGGTCTGTGTACCTTAGTTTAGCAGTCCTTGGCCGTTTGTGCAAGCCCGATTTATTATACAATGTTTTGCAGGTGATAAAAAAACTGACTTTCGGTCACTTTTCCTGCTTGACACACTGTCCGGGGTGGATATAATAGTGTTTGCCCGGAAGATGACCGGTGGTCAGTTTCGCGGGCTTTCCCAATCAACTTTCTATTCTGGAGGGTTCTCATGAAAAAGATCGCACAAGGCATCGTGCGTCTGCGCAAGCTGATCTTAACAGTGGCAGTGCTGCTGTTGATCCCTTCCGCGATCGGCGCCATTGCCACCCGCATCAATTATGACATCCTCACCTACCTGCCGCAGGATCTGGACTCCATGATCGGCGAGGTAGCCCTTGAGGACGATTTCCATCTGGCCTCCACCGGTATGATCACGGTAGAGGGCCTGCCAACCAACGAACTCATCGCTATGAAAAAGGAGATAGAAGCCGTGCCCGGCGTCACCCAGACCTTCTGGCTCAGCGATGTAATCGACCCCAACATCCCCACCGCCATGCTGCCTGCCGATGTGCAGCAGTTCATGTTCGGCAAAAACGATTCCACCATGCTGATCGTCCGTTTTGACGCCCCCAGCGCCAGCGACGAAACCATGGAAGCCGTCAAGCAGATCGAAAAGCTGCTGCGCAAGGACTGCTTCTTCGGCGGTATGAGTGTCATTTTGCAGGACACCAAGGCGCTGGTCAATCAGGAAATGCCCCTGTACATCCTGATCGCCGTGGGCGCCAGCCTGCTGGTGCTGTTCCTCTCGCTGGAAAGCACCCTCACCCCCCTGCTGTTCATGCTGGGTCTGCTGTTCCCCATCGCGTACAACTTCGGCACCAACATCTTTCTGGGGCAGATCAGCTACATCACCGAGGCGCTTGCCACCGTGCTGCAGCTGGGCGTTACGATGGACTTTTCCATCTTCCTGCTGCACCGCTATGAGGAAGAAAAGGAGCTGCGCTCCTCCAACGAGGAGGCCATGGTCAGCGCTATCTGCAAGACCATGACCTCCATCTCCGCTTCCAGCCTGACCACCATTGCAGGCTTCCTTGCACTGTGCGCCATGCGTCTGACGCTGGGCCGCGATATCGGCCTTGTCATGGCAAAGGGCGTGGCACTGGGCGTCATCTGCACCGTGGTCATCCTGCCCTCTTTGATCCTTACCTTTGATAAGTGGGTGGAAAAATACAAGCATCGCACCGTTATCCCCCGGCTGACCAAGCTGAGCTACTTTGTTTCCAAGCATTCGGTGCCCATCGTGGCCGTCTTTATCCTCATCCTTATCCCCTTTGCCATTGCACAGAACAAGACCAGCGTGTACTACACCCTGTTCGACTCCCTGCCTCAGGATCTGACCGGCATCGTGGGTACCAACAAGCTGGGCGAGGACTTCGGCATGACCACCAGCCACTTCATTCTGGTGCATGACGATCTGACCGCTACGCAGGTGTCCGACCTGTGCGATGAGCTGAAGGACGTGGACGGTATCACGCAGGTGGTAAGTCTGGATTCCATTACCGGCCCCGGCTTTGACACCGAGCTGCTGCCCGACAGCGTGATGGAGATCCTGCAGTCCGGCGGCTACAAACTGATTTTGGCCAACAGCTCCTACAAGACCGGCACGGATGCCATCAACAACCAGCTGGACGAGATGATCGGCCTGATCAAAAACGTAGACCCCGAGGGCGTCATCACCGGTGAAGGTGCTATGACCAAAGACCTGATCGAGGTGGCAGACGTGGACTTCAAGAACGTCAATGTCTGGTCGATCATGGCCGTGCTGGTCATCATCGCCATCTCCTTCAAGAGCATCTCTATCCCGGTGCTGCTGGTCGCCAGCATCGAGGCCGCTATTGCCATCAACATGGGCATCCCGTACTTTACCGGTACGCAGCTGCCCTTCATCGCCAGCATCGTTATCGGCACCATCCAGCTGGGCGCTACCGTGGACTACTCCATCCTGATGACCACCCGTTATCACGAGGAGCGCGCCTTTGGCCGCACCCCCAAGGAAGCTGCCCAGCAGTCGCTGGAGCATTGCAGCCAGTCCATCCTGACCAGCGGCCTGACCTTCTTCGCCGCCACCGTCGGCGTGGCAGCTATCAGTAAGATGGAGCTGCTGAAGAGCATCTGCCTGCTCATCTCCCGCGGCGCACTCATCAGCATGGCTGTCATCCTGATCGTCCTGCCCGCTGCCCTGATGCTGCTGGACTGGATCATCCGCCACACCACCCTGCACTGGCTGGTCCCCGAACCCGCCTCGAAATCTGAAAAGGAGTAATCACCATGAAGAAATCGCTTCGTTTCGCCAGTGCGGCGCTGGCGCTGACTCTCGCCGCCAGCATGACGATGCCTGCCTTTGCCGCAGGCAAGTCCGATTTTGCCAAGTCTGAGAACGTCTACGCCGTCATGAACGCCGATGGCTCCATCAAGAGCACCAGCGTCAGCGAGCATCTGTACAACGCCAACGGCCTGTCCGGTGTGACCGATGTCTCTTCCCTGACCGACATCCAGAACACCGAGAGCGATGCCGCCTTTACCCAGGACGGCGAAAAGCTGGTCTGGAACACCGACGACACCGACGTCTATTATAAAGGGACCACCGACCGTGACCTGCCCATCTCGGCCAAAGTCACCTATACGCTGGACGGCGTGACCGACAGCCTGGAGAACCTGATGGGCAAGAGCGGCCACCTGACCATTCAAATCGACCTGACCAACAACGAGACCGGCACCGTGAATGTCAACGGCACCGACCGCACCATCGTCACCCCGCTCATCACGGCGGTGGGCGTCATCTTTGGCGAGGACGCCTCCAATGTGACCGCTGAGCACGGCGTGATCGAGTCCGCCGCCAAGAGCAACGTGGCCGCGTTCGTCACCCTGCCCGGCGTGAAGGATTCGCTGTCCGGCTTGCTGCCAGAGGACCTGTCCACGGTGGAAGATTATTTGCAGGACAGCGTGACTGTGGAAGCCGATGTGAAAGATCTGGCAGCTCCGCAGATCATGCTGGCCGCAGCCACCAGCCCCGATGCGCTGGGCACGGACAATGTCTTTGACCTCGACAGTATCAACGAGCTGACCGACGGCATCCAGCAGCTGAACGACGCCATGAGCCAGCTCATGGACGGTGCGTCTCAGCTGGAAGACGGCGTCTCGCAGCTGGCCGGCGGTACGCTGGCCCTGCTGGATGGTGCATCCCAGCTGAAGACCGGTGTTGCCGCGCTGGACAACGGCCTCGGCCAGCTGACCAACGGCCTCGACACCCTGACCTCCAACAACGCCGCTCTGAATGCCGGTGCCCAGCAGGTGGCCGACGGCGTTCTGGCTTCCGCAAACAAGACCCTGATGGAGGGCGGCCTCATCGACACCCCCATGACCTGGGACAACTATGAAGCCGTCATCGACGAAGTCCTGACCATGAACGACAAGACGCTGGCCGCTGCCCGCAAGAAGATGGTCCGCACCATCTGGGAGCAGGCCCCCAGCTTCAAGGACAGCCAGCTCGACCTGGCTCTCTACCTTTCCGCGACCAAAACCAATCATGACCTGGAAGCAGCCCTCCGCCTGATGCAGAGCTACGACCCCTCCATGATTTGCGGTCTGGTGCAGCTGCTGACCAATGCCGACGCCCAGCAGATCGCCCACGAGGAGCTCAAGCTGCAGGCCGAGAACAGCGACGATATCGCCAGCGTCCGCGCCCTGAAGACCAGCCTGAGCCAGATCCAGTACTTCGTTTCCAGCGTCAACCAGTACACCAACGGTGTCGCCACTGCGGCCGACGGTGCCCACTCCGCCAAGGACGGCAGCGCCCAGCTGGCCTCCGGCAGCAAGACCCTTTACGATGGCGTGAACACCCTGAACAACGGCGTCAGCCAGCTAACCGACGGTGCCACCCAGCTGAGCGATGGCCTGGTCCAGTTCAACGAGGAGGGCATCTCCAAGCTGACCGGTTCGCTGGACACCGACCAGATCCACGCCCTGAAGACGGTCCTGGACGAGATGACCAGCCGCCTGGAGAACTACACCAGCTTCGCCGGTGCACCGGAAGGCGCTTCTTCCAACGTGAAGTTCATCTATAAGACCGGTGAGACCGTGGCCGCTACCGAGAATACGGCCGTGGCCGAGACTACTACCCAGGAGGGCAGCTTCTTCACCCGCCTGTGGGAGCGCATCGTGAATCTGTTCAAGTTCTAAGTATTTTAAAGTAGAAGTAAAACAGGAACGCCCCCTGGTATCACAGCGATACCAGGGGGCGTTTTGCTGCCATTTGGCAGGATGGAACGTTCTCAGAACCAGTTGATGTCCACGATGACCAGTTCCGGCGGATTGTTGACGCGGGGGATGCACTTGTCCTTGCCGTCGCCCAGACCGCGGCTGATGACGAGGGCGGTGTCGCCGATCTGATGCAGACCCTCGGTCAGCGTTGGCAGAACGCCCTGATCCGGCGTGTAAAGCCCGCCGATGCCGGGGATGCGGATCATCCCGCCGTGGGTGTGGCCGCAGAGCGCCAGATCGACCGGCACGTCAGAGAAGAAGCCGTCCTCCAGAAAATATTCCGGGTAGTGGACCAGCAGCAGCTTGAAGGCATCCAGCTGCTCAAAACTCTCGAAATATGCACTGGCGTACCGCTCGTAGGAAGCGGGTGCTTCGGCCACGCCGCCGATGGCGATGGTGTTGCCGTTCACCTCCAGCGTCTCGGTCTCGTCTGCCAGGAAGTGGACGCCGATGGCCTCCAGATCTTCCCGGATGGGGGAGTGGTCAAACACGATCTTGGGCCACTCGTGGTTGCCGGGCACATAGTACACCGGCGCGATCTTGACAAGCTCAGCGCACAGGTCGGTGACGACCGAATAGTCGTCCACCAACTTGTCGTTCATGTCGCCGGTGATGGCGATGATGTCCGGCTTGAGCGCGGTGATCCGCTCGATCAGCTCCGAATTGTGGTCGCCGAACTCCCGCAGGTGCAGGTCGGACAGCTGGACGACCCGGACGTTCGAGGTCAGCTTGTCGGACTGGACCTGATAGTAGCTCTCGACGAAGCTCTGGTGGTCTGCGATGAGGGTGAAGATGCTCCACAGGGCCGCCAGCAGCACCGCCAGCCCCAACACGAACCGAAGAATGCTCAGAACGATTTTTTTCAATAGGCCGAAGCGGGCCTTGCGGGGTTCCGATTGTGAAGCCAAAGATTATCCCTCCTGTCTGGTTTTAGAGCGCAGTGCCTCACGCAGCAGTGCGCGGATGGAATAGGCATTGTTGGCCTTGCTCTCCGAAATGCCGATGACGTATTCGTAGGTCGCCTCGGTGCTCTCGGCGTTGTAGGCCGCGATGAGGCGGTGGAAGTAATCGGCAAAGCTCTCGGCGTCCTCCATCCGGCACTGGTCAAAGAAGCCGATGAACTGCTGGCCGCCGTTGTAATAGATGGTGCCGCAGGTGGCCGAGGCTTCCTTCAGGAAGTCGGCAAACTGGTCCAGCATCGCGTTGCCGCGTTCGCGGCCGTAGGCGGTGTTGATCTGGCTCAGGTTGGCCAGCTCCACCACCACACAAACGGTATCGTCCGGCAGGACGCGGCTGCTGTTGTTCCGGATGAACAGATCGCAGGCGGTGCGGTTGGGCATATCCAGCGACTGCTCGGTGAAGAACAGGTATTCCACAAAGTCCTGGATACGGCCCAGCAGGATGGCACCGCAGATGCCCAGGATGAAGAAAACGGCAACGCCCAGCAGGATGTACAGCTTGACGTTGATCTTCTCGCTGACTGTGGTGCTGGCCAGAACGCCCAGATTGACCGCGCCGCAGTATTCGTTGTACTCCTTCATGGTGAGGGAAAGGGTCTCGTACAGGGTGTTCAGACGGCCCTGCAGGGCGGCGATCTCCTGCTCCACAGCCTGGTCGGTGAAGGCCTGGTTCTCGTCGGAGACGTCGGAAGAATCCGAAGCCCCCTGGAACACGTTGATGATATACTGGCAGTAGGCGGCGTCAATGACGTTGTTGGACTGGCGGTTCAGGATCGTCACATAGTCGCTGATGAGGTTGTCATAGACGGTGGTGCGGTCTATATTGGTGTCTTCCTCGTAGACATCGCTCAGCACGAAACCGCCGGTGTCGTCCTCGGTGCCGGACCGGGCCCCTCTCTGGTAATAGAGAGAGCCGTCCTTGTTTTTGTTGCCGTAGCTCTGGATCACTTCCAGCACGGCGGCGACCTTTTCGCTGTCCACATCGCCGTCCATGACGTAGGTGTTGTAGCGCTCCTGGTATTTTTTGAGCAGGACTTCCCGGTTCTGGGTCAGCTTGCCGCCCAGGATCTCGGAGAAGAGATACGGGATCTCCACATCGCTGACGTAGTTGTATTCGTCGAGCAGGTCGGAGAGAGACAGGCCGGTGGTGGAGGAAACGAACTCCGGGTGGGCAGCCTGACAGTTGCCGAGGTTTTCCGTGATCTGGGCAACTGTATTGTTCAGGATCTCCGCCTGCTCGATGTAATCGTAGCCCTGACCGTCCAGCGCGGCGGCGTTGTTGGGGATGGTGGAGTAATCCACGTATTTTTCACCAAAGTTGGCAAAGTAGCAGCTCAGGATCTCGTCCAGCATGGTGCGGACGTATTCGGTGCTGTAATCGCTGCTGACCGAGAGCTTGACGATGTACTCGGTGGAGTGGTATTCCTCCACATCTTCGCCTTTGTCGATCTTGGCCTCCTGCGTCTTGGTCACATCATCGGGCACGATGCCGGTGACGGTGCCGCCGGAACGGATGGTGTCCACGTTGACGGTCAGGCCCAGATCCTCAATGGCCTCCTTGACGACGGTGGAAGAGAAGATCTCCGAAACATCCAGATCCTCGCCGCTGGGGGTCTTGCCGTCCTCGGCCTTGGAGTAGTTGTATTTGATGATGGACTGCGCCGTATAGGACTGGTTGCTGGTAGCGTAGCGCATGAAGAACACACCCGCACAGAACGACATCAGCGCGATGAGCGGCCACCATTTTTTCAGATATCGGATGATGTTAAAACTTTTCATTTCGTTTTGTCCTTATCGCGGATGACTTTGCTCTTGACGAGGACCCAGGCGCAGAGCGCGCAGAAAGCGGCACCGTCGGCCAGGATGACCCACTTGAGGCTCAGTTCATCGGCCAGAGAGCGTTCCTCGAAACTGATGGTCAGATAGTTTTTGGTCTTGTAGCGGACGTATTCCTTGTTGAGGATCTTGGTGGTCTCGATGAGGGTCTCCAGCTTCTGCTTCATATCCTGGATCATGCTCTGGGCGGTCGCGATGCTGGAAGGCGTATTGGCCGTCTGAGAACGCATCTGGCGGATGGCGTATTCGTTTTTCTGGATGACGGCCAGTGTATCGTTGCCGTTGGCGTTGGCGCTCTCGGCGGCAGTGGCCTGATAGTCGATGGCGACCTTGGTGCGGGACATATAGAAGTTGTTCTGGGTGTCCAGCGTGGGGATCAGAACAACGGCAGTCAGGGCCGAATCGTAGATTAATGGTGTGCAGGCGGTTCTGGTATTCGGCCATGAACTTCTGATAGTCGATGTTCTTCAAAAAGTTCTCGTATTCCAGCTTGCTGATGTAGCGCTCCCGGTTTTTGGAAAGACCGCTCTGCAAAACATAGGAATCGTATTTTTCAAGGTCGATGGTGATGAAGTTGTCCACCTTCTGGCGCAGAGAGGTGAAGGTCTCACCGGTGCGGGCAGAGCGGAAGGTGCCGTTCTCGTTGGCGTTGGTGTTCAGAAAACGGCGGAGCTTCCGGCACTCTTTTTCAAAAAAGGAGCCGATCTCCATGTACTCCTGCTCCTCGCACTCGGACCAGTCGGGGGCGATGCCCACCTCGACATAGGTGTAGTCCTCGTAGAAGACATCCTTGTAGGCCTCGACGATCAGGCCGAGCATATCTTTGGCCGAGATGCGGGGGCCGAGCTCGTCGTTTTTTTCATAGGTGATGGTGTAGGTGGTGGCGATCTTGTAGCTCGTGGTGTCGGAGGGCAGCTGCATCCCGTTGACGTTGGAAGCCAGCGCCGTGATGTGGTCGGCCATATCCAGCGCGGTGATCTGGCCTTCCAGGCCGGCCTTCGCAATGGCGCGGTCCAGCACATCCTCCGACTTGATGAGCGAGATGTTGAACCGGGTGTTGTTGGGGTAAAGCCCCCTGGTGGCTTCCTCGTAGTTCAGGGCGACCAGCATCTTTGCGGTGCGGGCCTTCTGCCGGTACATCACAAGGCTGGTGGAGCATGTCACCAGGATCAGGATGGTCAGGTAGACAAAGCGGTGCTGCCACAGGCCCCGGAGGACAAGCTCGATCAGCGCCCAAAATTTACTTTTCTGCGGGCGGTTCGGCTGGTTGTTTTTTGGAATGGGCATGATTGTCGATCACCTCGTTTTGATCCAGCAGCTTCATGGCGTGGCCGATGGGCAGCAGCATAAAGACCGTGTTCATATAGCAGTAAAAGGCGGTATTGTCCGTCGCGTAGGTCACAAACGCATAAACGGTGCAGTACAACAGCAGGAAGGCGGTCTCGGTGCCGTACTGCTTCTGGCACCAGACGACCTTGCCCTGCCAGCTGAGCCAGATCCAGAAGGCGAAGCCCCAGAAGCCAAGCTCGATGTACATGGTCACAAGGTCGTTGTGCATCCCGCCGAAGTTGTGGGTGCCAAAGACGCCGATGCCCTCTTCGGTCATGATGCTGATATACCGCGTGACCCAGCCGATGCCGTAGCCGCGGAACGTAGGGCTGAAGGAATACAGGTCGGTGAAGGCCTCGTACAGGCCCTTGCGGCCCATGGTGTCGATGCCAAGGGTGTCCACCGTCCAGCTGAACAGGCCCGACCAGATGAAGAAGACGTAGAACAGGCAGGCGGCGATGGCGAAGACCGAGAGGGAGTGGAGCACGAAGTTCCGCCCCTTGGGCTTGAGCCGGGTGATGAACAGGTGCATCACAAACACCCCGAACATGCCGATGAGGGCGATGCGCTTGAGACCCAGATAGAAGAAGATCACGGCCAGGGCGAGGTGGGTGACCCGCTTCCAGCCCTTTTCGTAGAGGGCGTAATAGAGGATCATCAGCCCGAACCCGAAGGTCAGGTCGTGGACTTCCAGTGCCTTGATGGGTGCATTGGTGTCCACGCCGCCGGACTTGACAAAGGCGATGAAGCCGGTGATGAACTCGCCTAGGCCGTATGGTTTGATGCTGTCCATCAACAGGATGCAGACATTGGCGATGCACATGCCGTAGAAGGTGTAGTCGATGGCTTTGCCGCCGAACAGATACACCGCCGCGCACATCGAGCTGAGCGAGATCATGTGGTAGAGGATGGTGGAACACCCGCGGGACATGTAGTTCAATTGCTGGAAGTCCAGCGCCCAGATGAGCATGGACCACGCTGCCATCATCACAAAGGGGATGAGAAAGATGATATAGTATTCGCCGATGAGGGACAGGCGGTTGAAATCGCCGGAAACGAGCAGAAAGCAGGCCGCCAGGCCGACCACGGCGGCCTGCATCAGGTACTTTGTGAACCAGGGCAGGCCCATGCCGTTGTACCAGAACCCAATGCCCATCATGGCAATGTAGAGCAGCGGCAGCCAGAACGGCCGCTGCACACGTTTTCGTTTCAAGAATTGTGTCCCTCCATGCTGCGCAAGATACGCCCAATTTCCGCTGCCATACTCTCCAAAGAGTATTTTCTTAAAAATTGGCATCTGCCCTCCTGTGCGAGTCTGCGGTAAAGCTGCGGCTCTTCGTACAGCTGCCGGAGCTTTTCCCGGAGTTCGGCGCTGTTTTTGGAAATGATGAATCCATTTTTTCCATCGGTGATGTAGTCGGTCACGGTGTCGGACTGGGTGGTGATGATGGGCTTGCCGAACATCATCGACTGCAAAAAGACAAACTGCCCGGCGGAGATGTGGATGTCCTGCAGCGGCACGACCACGCAGTAGCATTCCGCCAGCATGTTGTAGTAATCTTCCCCGAAGACATCGTCATAGACCTGGATGTTTTCGCCGGTGTCCCTCCGCAAATAGGTATCCGACAGGATGCGGACCCGATAGGGGGTGTCCTTCAAGGCATCCACGAGGAAATCATAGTCCCGGTTGCTTTTGCCGGCCGAGAGGACGAACCGCTGGCTGGGCGGGGGCGGCGTCTCCGAATAGCGCCCCAGATCCCCGATGCCGAGCGGCACATAGACGAACTTCTCCGGCGGTGCATCCAGCAGCTGCGCGTAATAGGACGGCTCCGCGCTGGAAAAGCAGACGATCCGATCGAGCGCTTTGCTGCACACGGCCCGGCGGACGAACCACCGGTAGAGCCGCCCCTTCCAGCCCTGCTTGGGGTGGTAGATGAAGGTGGTGACGATGAGCCGGTTCTTCTTTTTCAGATGGAGCAGGTCGCAGTAAAAGGCAAAGATCAGCCCATAGAACTGCTGGTAGGACAGGATGGTCCCCAGCTTGTTCCGGTGGAACAGGACCTTGAGCGGGAAGAGGAAAAATTTGGCCTTCTTTTTGAGGCTGCTGTCGGAAAAATGGCTGTTGATGTGCCAGATGTTCCAGCGTTTGCCGGTCTCGCGCTCCAGAAGCTCCCGGAAATTCCATTCCGGCTGGGGAGCGCTGTCCAGCAGGATCACATTTTCACGTTCGTTCATTTCAAAAGCTCCACAATGGCCTGATAGTTGCGGGCACAGTTCTGGTCATCCACCCGGTCGAACAGGGCGTCCACCCGCTGAGCGTAGAAGGGGGACATCGTGCCGTTCTGGGCCAGAGCGCGGTCCAGCTCCCGGAAGAGCGCTGCCTGCTCCGTGACCACAGGCCCGAAGCCGTCGTCCCGGTAGCTGAAGTAGCCGACGTCGTGGTGCACGCCCCAATACTGTGCCTCATCGAACTGGTAATAGAGGAGGGGCTTTTTCATATAGGCAAAGTCGAACTGCACACTGGAAAAATCGCTGACCATGACAGCGGATTCCATCAGAAGGGTCTGCACGTCGGCCTCGCCCAGCGCCGCGATTTTCACCCGCGGGCTGGCAGTGTGGAAGCTGCTCAGGAAACGCTGCACCTCGAAATGAGGGTAGAAGACGGCCTCATAGCCGTGCTGTTCCAGCAGCGCTTCCAGCTCCGGGCTGGAAATGACGTCCTGCCAGTGCCGGAAGTAGTCGCTCTGCTCAAACTCGGCCTGGGTCTTCCGCTCCACGGCGTAGGTGCGCCAGGTGGGCATCAGCAGCAGCTGGCGCTTGGTCTCGTGGGGGCGCAGCAGGGCGTCAAACCGGCACAGGCCCAGCCGTTTGACGATACCGGCTGGATAATGATAGGCGGATTCTACAAAATCTCGCTCTTTTTGCAGGGAGCAGACGAAGAGGTCGGTGCGGATGTTGGGGTAGTGATACCACTTCATGTCGTCGATGATGACCCCATGCTGCAAAAAGGCGCGGGGCCCGTGGACTACATGGAGCTTGTCGAGCATGTAGTAACTGTCGATCTCCGGGGTGTAGCCCAGCACATGGGTGCTGATCTTCATCTCCGACGCGGCGCAGAGCAGATAATGCTTCCAGCTGCGGTAGGGCACGACCCGGCCCAGCGCCTGCACCCGTGCATAGTCCGGCAGGGCGGGGTCTGCCACATACCAGCTATTCACTTCGGGGTGCTCCCGGTTCAGGTAGGCAAAGATGTGGTAGCCGTTGTCCCGCGCTTCGCGGCCCCGCTCGGAGACGAGCCAGACATGCCGGTAATCCTTGTTCCAGCACTTCAGGACGGCAGCGCAGCAGGCAGCGGCCTCGTATTTCAGGAGTTCCAGCAGCAGATGACAGGTGCGCCGGAGTTTTCGGAGCAGAGCGTTCATAGATGTTGTTCCCTTTTATTGGTCCAGGATGGCTTCGTATTCTGCCAGCCGCCTGGACAGGGAGAAAAACGAAGCACGTTCCTTTACTTTCTGTTGATAATGCTGATAAGTTTCCGGTTCGGCGAGCATCCGATGAAGCCCGGTGTACAGAGCCTCGTCGGAATTTTCGGTCACAAGGCCGTATTCACTCTCGCCCAGGATCTCCTTCATGCCGGAACTGTCGGTGGTGAGGATGGGCACCCCCAGCACCACGGCTTCGCTGACCACGGTGCTGAATCCCTCGACGTAGGAGGGGCAGACGTAAAGGTCGGCTGCCGCGATGTAGGGGTAGGGATTGGTCCGGAAGCCCAGCAGCTGGACGGTGTCCTCCAGATGGTTCGCCCGGATGGCTTCATGCAGCGCAGCCTCCAGTTCGCCCTTGCCGAGGATCAGCAGGCGGAAGGCAAAGCCCTCGGCCTTGAGTCTGGCGCAGCAGTCGAGGAGCCGCCCGAACCCTTTGCGGGGGATCAGACTGCCCACGCTGACCATCAGGAACCGGTCGTGCGGGATGTCGGTGCAGGGCTCGTCCTTTTTCCGGCAGATGGCGGCCTCGTCAAGGATGTTGTATGTCACGCTCACCCGGTCGGCCAGACCGAACTTCTTTATAAAAGATTCCCGGACATTTTCCGAGACGCAGTAGATGTGGTCGAACTGCTCATAGCACCATTTCTGGTGGCCGAGGCTGCGGAAGAGCCGGTCCTGCCGGGTGTAGGTGTTCACGTCGATGTGGACCCAGGCGTATTTCTTCGCCTTCCGGTTGGTGGAGTAGGCCAGCATCTTGGTGGGGAAGGCTTCGAGAAAAGCGACTTCCACATCGTAGTCCCCTTTCAGAAACCACTGGTAGACCCATTTCGGGGGCAGCAGATACTGCACCACACCGCTGACCAGCTTTTGCAGGGGAGCAGACCGGATGCGGAACGCCGTCCGGTAATGGACGTGGGGTGCCAGGAGCCTGGCGCGGGTGTCATCGTGGAAGAGCGCCTGCAAGGTGATGTCGTATTTTTCAGGGGCCAGGTGGTTCACGGTCTCCACCAGAACCCGCTCGGCCCCGCCGCCGCAAAGGCTATAAATGAGGAACATGACTTTCCGTTTCATCTTGCTTCCTCCAGCACATCGCCATACAGGGCCAGCAGCTGGTCACAGTAGCGTTCCAGCGTCATCATGCGGTCTTTCTTCTGGATGCAGTGGGCCGACATCTCGGCCAGCAGGGGCTTGTCTGCATAGAGCGCCCGGATCTTTTCCGCGTAGGCGGCCGGGGTGAAGGTGTCGTTCAGGATGCCGGTGCGGCCCTCTTCCACCAGTTCCGGGATGCCGCCGATCCGGTTGCAGAGCACCGGGGTGCCGAGGGACTGGGATTCCAGCAGAGCCAGCGGGCAGTTTTCGTACCAGATGGACAGGTGCAGGGTGAACAGCGCCCCGGCTACGAGGTCTTCGAGCGCTTTGCCGGTCTGGAAGCCGACGTACTTCACGTTGGGCAGGGTGCAGTTTTTGCACAGATCCTCCATGGGGCCGCTGCCCGCGATGACGAAGGGAATGTCCGGCAGCAGCTTGCAGGCTTCGAGGATGCGGTCGATGCCCTTTTCCTCTGAGAGGCGGCCGAAGTAGAGGACATAATCTCCCTTTTCGGCAGGGGCAGCCGCAGCGACCCGGCTCAGAAAGTTGTGCAGCATCACCGTCTTGCCCCGGAAGCGGGGGACGGTGAGGAGCTTCTTCTCCAGAAATGCACTGGGGCAGATGAAGCGGTCGATCTTGTCATAGACGTGATTGCACTCGTAAACGGTGCCCTCCACGGCACCGATGAGGCTCTTGGGCAGCGAGCCGTGGATGCAGCGCTTTTTCACACAGGGCCACTTGCTTTTTTTGCCCATGCAGGCTTCGCAGAGCTTTTTGGAGTTGAACTCCATCATCATGTGGTTGGGGCAGAGCATCTGCACATCGTGCACCGTCTGCACCATGGGCACCCCGCATTCCGCCCCGGCGCAGATGACCGAGGGCGTCAGCTGGAAATTGATGTTGTTGAAATGGATGAGGTCGGGTTGGAACTGCCCGATGACCTGCTTCAGCTTCCGTTTTGCCTCAGACGAGTAGAGGATGCGGAAGGGGTAGAGCAGCTTTTCCGGCCCGGCGTTGTGGAAGTCCATATTGGTGGTGGCGAGGTGCAGGGCATTGCCGACGGTGTTTTTTTCGTCGTACATGCCAAAATATTCGACCTCGTGGCCCCGGAGGGTCAGTTCCTCGCCGATCTTGAGGAAGTAAGTCTCTGCACCGCCGCGGGGGTAGAGAAATTTATTGACGAATAAGATCTTCACAGGGTCCGGCCTTTCGTTGCGAAAAGTAGAATCGGAGGATTCCTATATAATAGGTACAAATAAACAACTTAATAATAGCATCATCCCTCTTTTCCTGCAATATGTATTCACAAAATCATCGCAATTTGGCGGGGAAGATGGCCCGAAAATGCAAAAAACCGTGGGCGGCGGAATGGCATCTTCCGCGCCCACGGTTCGTCAGGGGTGGATATTCGGTCAAAGATCGTAAAGTGCGTTCAAAAATTTATTGCAGTGTGCTCGGTGCGTCGCTCAGGTTGTGCACGATGCCGTACCAGCGGCAGTTCGTCTGGCTGCTCAGGTCCACATCGCTGAACTTGGTCACGCCCGAACCGTTGATATCCGCATTGAAGACCTTGTACATCGTCCTGCCGGTCGGGCTGGCCGGGAAGACATAGGCCGTCAGGCCGGTGGGCCAGGCATTGGGGGCAATGTACCACTTGAGATTCGTGATGTAAATGAGATACTGGCCGGAGTCAAACTGGAACCCCTTCTGGTAGCAGTCAATGTAGCAGTCCGAGAAGCGGGTGGCGTTGCCCCGGATGCGTGCAAAGACGGTGTCCTGGAGCAGGGCCTTTTTGGTGTCGTTGTCGCTGTAGTTGAAATCGAAGCACCAGGCATGGATGTTGTGGAAGACGCTGCTGCCTTTGCACGAGAGCGCCGTCTTTACGTTCAGGATGATGGTGTCGCTGTACATGGAGTCGCCGGTGTCGTAAATGCCCACGGCGTTCGGGTAGTCCAGCGAAGATTCGATCAGGCAGTTGCGCACCATCAGCTCATACGAGAGGTTGACTTCCGTCTGGCCATCTTCTTTCCCCATGGACGCATCTTCGAATTTTCCGCAGATGCCGTACCGCTGGAAGTTCTGGATGGAGATGTGGTTGATCAGGGTGCATTTCTGCCGCGCCAAGGCGATGCAGTCGTCTGCCTTGAAGTTCGCGTTGACCTTGCCGTTGCCCCGGATGAACATGTCCTGCTGGGGCGTTTCAGGCGGGGTCATCTTGCCGCGGATCTCAATGAACCGGTCCACTTTGGTAGCAGCCGTGCATTTCAGCTCGGCGTTGTCCAGCTCCATGTAGCACTGGTCGAACACCAGCTTGCCGGAAAACGCATAGACGCCCTTCGGGAAAAACAGCGTCTCAGCCGGGTGTGCGGCAATGAGCGCATGGAACGCGGCCAGGTTGTCGGTGGTGCCGTCGGCCTTGAAGCCGTAGTCCAGTACGTTCAGCATCCCGCTGCTGCTCCCGCCTGCGCTCAGGGCCGTGCCATTCAGGTCATATACCATCTCACTTCGCCTCCATAAAGGTCTTGATCTGCTCGTCGGTCAGCAGCTTGCTGTACACTGCGAACTTATTCAGGTTACCTTCCCAGAAGCGTCCAATGGTCCCATTGTCATCCCGGTAGGCACCCAGCAGCAGCGTTGCGTCGATATTCTTGCTGTAGTTCGGGATGTCCGTCCAGCTGCCTTCTTCGGTATCGTTTTTCATTTCCAGTTTCAGTTTGTACTGATTGCCCTTGATCTGCAAACACATCCGAAGATAAGCCGAAGTGCTTCCGCCAAACCAGCCAAGCAGTTTATCCACACCATACAGGTTGAAATGCACGCCGCCGTTCTGCCAGGCCATGATACTTATGAAGCCATCCGCTTCCTTCGCGCCGCAGTGGAACATGACCGGGCTGGTCGAAAGGTTCTTTAACCGGCTGAAATCGGTCGATTCGAGCAGGATGGTCCAGGTCGGCTGGGCGGAAATGTCCTCAAACAGCTTGACCCCGGTGTCGATGTACTTTCCCTCGGCGATCTTGAAGTCGGTGGGGGTGGTCAGCTCGTAGACAGCGGTCTCACCGGGCACCGTCACGGGGGTGCTGGGGGTGTCCGGCTGGCTGGGCGTGGGCGGGACATCGGGCAGGCTGCTGCCGCTCCAGAGTGCGGCCAAGGCGTTGTAGTGGGGCAGCATCTCGCCGTTGTCATAGACGGCGTGGCGGAACAGCGCAAGGATGAGTCCGCGCTCCTCGTCGGACAGGCCGGATGCGGCGTTGCGAAGCTCTCGCTTGACCTGCTGCAAGAACTGCTGCCAGGCCGGGGTGCCCGGTTCGGGCAGGGTTGGGTCCGTGGTGCCGGAGTTGCTCAGCACCCTGTAGGGGACGCTGGCGCTGGTCACGGTGCGGGTGCCGTCGGAGCCTTCAAAGGTGACGGTCCCGCTGCCGCCCTGCGCGGTGACGAGGGCGGGCACTTCGACGGCTCCGTCGGCCACAAGGGTGGTCAGCGGCTCGGACGGACCGGGCAGATGCCAGAACGCCACAACGGTGGTGCCGTCCCACTCGCCGGAGCAGACGACCCGCAGCCGATAGACGCCGGTGTTGTGCGCGTAGCCAAGCAGCAGCCCGCCGGAATAGCCCGAAAGGACGGCGCGGCCGTTGGAGCAGAGCGTAATTTGTTGTTCGATCATAGAAAACCTCCCATCTGTAAAAAAGATCGAGTGCAAGCAGGAACAGGAAAAAGCAGAACGCTGCCCTGTGCAGGGAAAACGGCGCTAGGGGGAACGATCCATTCACTTCGCCTCCTTTTGGTTGTGAAATGGCTGCGTTTGTGTGTGAAATCAGTATAAATCAACAACAGCAAGTTGTCAATACGAAATTTGAAGATTTTGCAGCGTGGGTTCAGATGCGTTGCAATCGCGCGGATGGTGCGTTATAATACAACCACACAGACACGACCAGGAAGCCAAAGGGATGCAGTGTAAGAAAGGAACGTGGATATGAACTATATCATGGCGCTGGATGCTGGGACGACCTCGAACCGCTGCATCCTGTTCAACAAGGCGGGCGAGATGTGCAGCGTGGCTCAGAAAGAGTTCACCCAGTATTTCCCGAAGCCGGGCTGGGTGGAGCATGACGCAAACGAGATCTGGACCACGCAGCTGGGCGTGGCGCTCTCGGCCATGAACCAGATCGGGGCCAGCGCGTCGGATATCGCGGCTATCGGCATCACGAACCAGCGCGAGACCACCATCGTCTGGGACCGTGAGACCGGGGAGCCGGTCTATCATGCCATCGTCTGGCAGTGCCGCCGCACCAGCGCCTACTGCGACGAACTCAAGGCGCGGGGCCTGACCGAGACCTTCCGGGCAAAGACGGGTCTGGTCATTGACGCATACTTCTCCGCCACCAAACTGAAATGGATCCTGGACAACGTGCCCGGCGCACGGGAAAAGGCCGAGGCCGGGCGGCTGCTGTTCGGCACGGTGGAGACCTGGCTCATCTGGAAGCTGACCTGCGGCCGGGTCCATGTGACTGACTACACCAACGCCAGCCGCACGATGCTGTTCAACATCCACACGCTGGAGTGGGATGAGGATATCCTGCGGGAGCTGAACATCCCGCGCTGTATGCTGCCCACGCCCATGCCGTCCAGCTGCTTCTACGCGGAGGCCGACCCGATGCACTTTGGTTCGGGCATCAAAATTGCAGGCGCAGCGGGCGACCAGCAGGCCGCGCTCTTCGGGCAGACCTGCTTTTCGGCGGGTGAGGCGAAGAACACCTTCGGCACCGGCGGCTTTCTGCTGATGAACACCGGCAAAACGCCGGTCGTCTCGAAAAACGGCCTTGTCACGACCATTGCGTGCAGCAGCGGAAAAAGCGTGAATTATGCGCTGGAAGGTTCCATCTTCGTGGCTGGTGCGGCCATCCAGTGGCTGCGGGACGAGCTGCGGCTGCTGGAAGAAGCCCGCGACTCCGAGTATATGGCCCGGAAGGTGAAGGACACCAACGGCTGTTATGTGGTGCCCGCCTTCACCGGCCTCGGTGCGCCCCACTGGGATCAGTACGCCCGTGGAACCATCGTTGGCCTGACCCGCGGCTGCAACAAAAATCACATCATCCGTGCCACGCTGGACAGCCTGTGCTATCAGGTGAACGATGTCCTCCACGCCATGGAGGCCGACTCCGGCATCGCCATGAAGGCCCTGAAGGTGGACGGCGGTGCCTGCGCCAACAACTACCTGATGCAGACCATGGCCGACATCAGCAGCCTGCCGGTGGAGCGCCCCTGCTGCGTGGAAACGACCGCTCTCGGCGCGGCCTACCTTGCCGGTCTGGCCGTAGGCTACTGGCAGTCCACCGACGAGGTGGTCCGGAACTGGTCGGTGGACCGCACCTTCCTGCCGGATATCTCGGCCGAGGAGCGCACCAGGCGCATCAAAGGCTGGAACAAGGCCGTGCGGTGTGCCTATCATTGGGCACTGGATGAAGAGTGAAGCGGGACAATACGGTGACTGAGAGAAAGCAATTCGCAATGCAATACGAAAAAAGCTGCGGTGCGGTGATCTATACCGTACAGAATGGAACGAGGTTCTACCTTGTAGAGCAGATGCAGAAAGGGCATGTGTCCCTTTGCAAAGGCCATGTTGAGAAGGACGAGACAGAACTTCAAACGGCAGAGCGGGAGATTCGGGAAGAAACAGGTCTTGATGTGGAGTTTGTGGAAGGGTTTCGGAAAACCATCGCGTATTCTCCCAGGATGGACTGCATGAAAACCGTGGTGCTCTTTCTGGCATATGCAGAGCATACGGATGCGAGAGCGCAGGAGGAAGAGGTCAGAGCAATTCAATGGCTGCCGTTTGAAAACGCCGTGGAAGCATTGACCTTTGATTCGACCCGTGAAATACTGCGGCAGGCAGATGCGTTTTTGAATGGGTGAGAACGATAGTCTTTGTGTCACCACTGGTGACACAAGTCAGCTGGACGAATCATCTGCTGATTATGTCTGGTTCCAAATCCGCAGAAGAACGGCATTTTTATCTTTCTCTTTGTGTAAAAGAACATTATTCAAAACGCGAATTGGAACGTCAAATGGACAGTGCGTACTATGAGCGATCCATGCAGCCCTCTAAAAATTGCCGCCGCAATCGGTTCCGCAAAGTATTCGCAGCAGCATTTTGGATACCTATATTTTGGAGTTTTTGGATTTGCCGGAAGATTTCTCTGAATGAAAATCCCAGTGTAGGTGTTGTTCTCTGTGCAAGTAAAGACGATGCTGTGGTAGAGTACGCATTGAGCCGCAGTATGTCTCCAACGTTGGTTTCTGATTATAAACTTTGTCTGCCGGATAAAGAAGCTTTGCAGGCAAAGCTTCGTGAAGTGACAGATATTGCGTTAGAACAGGCTGATAAGTAAACGGTTTACCTGACACTGGGTGAAACGAGAAGTGTGATTGAATTTACGGAGGAGCGAATGGGCGATTTTACGATAGAAGAGATGCTTGCGATGCAGCAGACCCTACAGGAAAAATACAAAGACAAGTGGGAACCGATCGGCCCGGAAGCGGGCAAACATAAACTATTATGGATGCTCGGTGAAGTCGGAGAGGTCATCGACATCATTAAAAAGAACGGGGACAAAACTGCTGCTGAGGATGCAGCGATACGGCAGCATCTTGTGGAAGAAATGGCGGATGTGATCATGTATTACAATGATGTCCTGCTGTGTTATGGAATCAGCGAGCGGGAGCTGAAAGAGGCATATACCGCCAAGTTTGAAAAGAATATGACGCGCTGGTAAGAAAGCGCAAAAAAACCGGCCAGAGAGACGAACATCTCCAGCCGGGGTTCTTCTGTGTAAAAAAGTTAAATTCTCCAGAGTGATTTGGCGATACTATAGAGCCATGCGGCACGAATATCGATTTCGGTTTCTGACCAGCTACTGCACTTTAGCGCGTCCTGAAGAGTGATAAGTCCGGACGCACACTGATCAAGGCCAGGTTTTGAGGCACTTTTTCCTGATTTCTTGACATCCCAGCTGCTATCACGGATGGAAGTGTTCAGGGACTGCGTGATGATGGCAAGATTCCCCAACGTTAAAAGCTTAGTATCGCGAAGTTCGGCTTCCTGTTCTGTGGCACAGGAAGGCCAGTTGTTCCGCCACTTCTTGGGCATCAGGTGCTCAAGGCTGTACCCATTAAAACCGAGCAGAGCGGTGGCACTGGCCTGTGGATGCAAGGAACTTTCCAAAAGATAAAGAACGCCTTTGGAGTAGAGATTCACCAATTTGGAATTGGTAAATCCATTCTGAAGCTCCGTGTCGGTGGGTACGTAGGAATTCATGCCGCTGGCAGCTTGCAAGCGGCTGCGCAAGTCTTGCGGTGTGCAAATATCAGCAGCAATCAGGGAAGGAAACAAGTTGTTGTAGTTTTTGGAGGTAGCTTGTGTAATGGTCCGGCGCATGATATAACTTTCCAGAATGCCATACATTTCATTGAGTACCGCCGGGTCGGAAACTTTTTTGGCGAGATAAAGAACATAGGGAATCAATGTAGTGGTCTTCAGGCCGAAGATGACAACATTCAGGCGTTCAATGGAGAATGTGGACGGAACCATCGAATTGCAGAAGTTGGGCTGGAAGAGGTGCATGAACAAAAGTGCATCTTCCTTTAGATGAGCAAGAACCACATTTTTGTCCCCACCGCAATAGTTATCAATAAACTGCTGGTAAGAAGCAGACAAGCGGTGGATTCGGGCATAAACCTGTTTGTCCTGAAGAGTGACACCATATTTCTTGTCCTGAATCAAGAGTTGGAAATAGGCATCAAAGAAAATATCGATCAAGGGACGGCGGAGGCTGCCGGTTTCAATTTCGGTATCCCAGTAGGCTTTTACTGCGTCGTTTAATTCAAAAGCAACTTCCCAGATGCTCTGATAGGCAGTGAGATTGTTCTGACTGAAGAAGTAATTCTTCAAAAGTTCGGAAGTGGTCAGATTGATACCAAGGGAATTTAAGGAATCGAAGATTTGCTGGGCATCATCATTTGGTCCAAGGTCGATGCGAACAAACTGTGCATTGCTGATGACCGTCATGTAGTCAAGCTTGGCTGGATCAATATGCTGCATGAAATAATTATACGCCTGAATGACAAGAGAAGAAGACTTCGGACCCGTAATGGGGCCGAGCACAGTTGCATTCATAGCCGCCTCAAAGGCCTCTCGATCATTCTTTCCATGCTGTAAGGCTAGCTTTTTACTGACAATAAGGCGATACTGAGCATCAAAAACCGTTGGTTGGTTGATTTTAAGGCAGAGAACTTTCAGAAAAATCAAAAAAGTAGTCAAGCGCTGCTGCCCATCGACCAGAAGCAGCTTTGAGGTATAGGGAGAACCTGGCGGTGTCTTTCCGGCGCTTTGCAGGATTAATGTGCCGAGAAAGTGCGGCGTATTTGTTTTTACAGAAAATTCCAGGTCGTCTAGGAAGCGTTCCCATAAGTCTTCTTTCCATACATAGGAGCGCTGGAAGAAGGGAACTTCAATTAGAGTCGTCATATTGAAAATTTCAGAGATCAAGGCTTTGTTGGCATTCATGCTAACGTCCTCCCCTATTGTTGATTACTGAAGATAGAATAGCACGAATCTGGACGTAATTCAATTGTATTGAAAAGAAGACTCCCGTTTTCCACTGTATTTTTATGACAAGTGGAAAACGGGAGCCTTCTAATGCCTGTTATCTATAGCAATTCAACTTTTTAATGCAACAGCAACAACGTTGAATTGCATATCGCAAATATGCTGTTTGAATGTTGCGCTAATTTCTTGACTTACGATAAAAAGGAGAACTTATCCCATGACCACCGTGACTTCCACGGTCTCGCCGGGGGCGGCGATGGGGAGCACATTGCCGGGGATGGGAGCACCGTTGATGGTGACGCGCTTCACGCCCTTCTGCACGGCATCGGGGTTCTCGACCCGGATGTGGTACACGGCCCCGCGGTAGCGGCGGGTGACGGTGAAGCCGGGCAGCGTGTGTGGGATGCAGGGGGCGATCTTCAGGCCGTCCAGCGTGGGCTGCACACCGAGGATGTACTGGCTGACGTTGAAGAAGGTCCAGGCGGCGGTGCCGGTCAGCCAGCTGTTCTTTGCCTCGCCGAAGGTCGGGGCGTCGATGCCGGCGACCATCTGGCTGTAGACATACGGCTCGGTGCGGTGGATCTCCGAGATGTCCTCGATGTAGGCGGGGCAGGTCTTCTTGTAGACTTCAAAGGCACGGTCGCCGTGGCCAAGCACAGTCTCGGCGCAGCTGATCCACGGATTGTTGTGACAGAAGATGCCTGCATTCTCCTTGTATCCCGGAGGGTAGCTGGAGATCTCACCGAGGTTGAGGC
>OGJE01000268.1_pt1 | contig 25111 bp, 36 predicted proteins | sample 1571981 | NCBI WGS metagenome assembly OGJE01 (sample SAMEA2582118, study PRJEB24529) | metagenome | biome: Human gut stool | place: China | collected 2011
TTGCAAAAGTATGTGTATGCCCATTGAGCGAGAATGTAGAGCCTTTTGTGAAGGTGATGGTCTTGCCGCTCTTTGTAACGGCAGTAACGGCATTTCCACTTCCGCTAACTGCTATCGCATTCACGTAACCATCGAGCGATTGGTGTGCGGTAAGGTAGTTTCCCTTCGGTTGATACAAGCTGGCAGCGTCAGTCTTAGTAAGGTAGCTCGCAAGGCTCTGATGTGAAGTCAAGAACGTTGTTCCCTTTGTCACGATGATAGTCGTTCCGCTCTTACTGATGGCTGTCACTGCGTTTCCACTACCGCTAACACTAACGTCCATAGCCGAGCCTCCTTCTAGGCTAGAGATACGAGAATCAAGAGCCTTGATGGAGTAGGCAGAGGCAATCTCACTCAGCGATTCTGATGTAAGCTTCAAGGCATTTGAATAACTCTTCACACTGCCGTTCAATCCGCCACCACCGCCCGTGGTAGATGCTCCTGCTCCGTATGCCGTGATACCACCTGTGGCATAGAGATTACCATCAATCTTGATAGCCTTATTGGTTGCATCATACGTTATCTTAATGCCATGGAAGGAGATTGCGCCTTCGAATGTAGCATCGCCCGATACGCCAAGTTTAGAGAATGGAGCGTTTGGCTTCAAAGACACAAGGTCAGCAACGCTCGTTCCTGCACTTCCTTCCTTCCAAGTCGGCTCGAAGAAGGTGAGGTATGCGCCAAGATTCTTTTCGCTGATGATAAACGATGTAGGGTCTGCGTGAACCTTTCCGCTCACATCCCACCAGATAGCACCATTGGCAAGATAACCCGAGCCATCGAAGCGGATGAGGGAGGTTGCAGGGGTAAGATTTCCGCTATTATAGTCCTTATCCACCATCTGACCGCCCCACCATGTTGCGATACTCTTCTTTCCTCTATTCGGGTCTATTGCTCCGTTGATACCGCTCTGAACGTTTCCGTCTCCGTCTCTCAGCGCAAGGAGCGTTGTCATTACAAGACCACCGTCAACATATGTAGTCTGACCGAGCGCATCCTTGAGATACTTGTAACCTGCGAGGTCTGTGATATTCTGCTTCAAGTCACCATATATCTTGCTAGTGATATAGGCGTTTGCCAAGCCAAGTTTGTCATAGAATGCGCTGTATGCGGATTGGAAGTTGGTGAACTTCGTTCCCACGGCTGAGACGATAGCAGCCTTGCCGGTAGTATCAGCCTTATTGTAATTTGTAGATATATCTGAGAGATACGTAACGAGTTCCGTCTTGGCAGTAGAGAGAGTAGTGAAAGCAGTATTAAGGTCGGTGAGTTCTTTTGTACTCTTTAACACCTCTGCTCCCTTCACTTCATTGTACGACTTCTCGGCAGCTGCGAAAGCATCTTCAAGTCGCTTGGAATCCTGCGCCATTGCAGCAATCTCAGAAGGCTCTAGGTAGCCATCTTTGACGTAGCTGTCGAACGTCTTTTTGTTTTCGGTAACAGTCGTTCCGAGGGCGTTCAAGTTGCTCTGTGTCGTCTTAATCTCTTCTTGCGCCTTCTCAGCAGCTTTCTTGGCTTCCTCTGCCTTCGTGTCATCGGTATACTTGCTAGCCAATTTCCAATCGGCAATATCGAACTTTTCGCCTTCTGCCTTGGCGGTGGAACACTTCAAGATTTCGTTCTTGTAAGTGCTACCATCGTTCGGATAGGTTGCGTTCACCCACATATCGTTCACATCGTATGGTGGAACTGGCTGAGAGCCGAAGATGCGTCTCTTGGTGTTGGCGGTAGCTTGCGCTCCATTAGCCTTCTTATCCGCAGCGGCTGCATCTTTGAGTGCTTGGCTTGAATCTTTGAGTGCCTTGGTCAGCTCCGTATCTGTGATGATAATCCACTCATAGGTAGAGCCATCCTTGGCAAAGCGGTATGCCTTGCCCGTCTTGTTGTCGTAGTAAAGGTCGCCAAGATGGGTTTCTTTATCCTCATCGGTCTTCCAACTGATGGCTGGAGCATTCTTCAAAGTAGGAACGCCGTCATAGAACCAAGTCTCAATAGCTCCGTCTATCTGGTTTTGAAGGTCGATAATCGTCTGCGATTTCTTGATAATGGTCTCAACGGCATTCTTATCCAAGCTCTTCTCGGTGATGTACTTATCCAAGGTTTTGCCATCATAGGTGGACTTAATATCCAAGTCTCCCTTGATGGTTACTTTCTTCGTCTCGCTATCAAACTTGACATAGGAATCACCCTCGTAGTTATTGGCACTAGTAGGTCGGTCTCCGAAGTACATATCTCCGTAGACGTGGAAGAAAGCCTTGTTATTCTGCTTATTCACACCATATTCCACATACTCCCTATTGGCAAAGGAATAGCTGTTGATGCCGTGATAGAGGCTGATGGATGGCGAATAGGTATCTACTGCCGAGAAGATAAGGCAGTTCTGACGTTCTACATCGGTTCTGTTACCGCACTGGTTGAGTACATCACCTTTCGCAGGTACATCGCTAGCTGTAGCGCAATCGGTATCAGAGAGGTCGATATAATGATATTTCTTTCCTTCCAGCTCTACAGGGTCTTCATCACGACCGATTACCAATCGCCAATAGAAGTGATTGCCAGCCTTGTGATAAGTGCCCTTGCGAACGTTGAATGACTCTGAACGCACCTGGTCGCCAATAGCGAAATCATTATCCACGGCATCGCCTTCCTGCTCTGCTAAGAAATAGCAACGATAAGCCTTCTGTGACACATTATTATATGTCACAGTAACCTCTTCTATCTTATGAGCCACCACGCCACCAGTAGGAGAGATTATCTCCTTACCACCGATGGTGGAGGTTTCCTTGATAACCAGCTCCTCGAAGATAGCCTTCATCCTCACCTCCAGGTAGTCGGTAATAAGATGAGAGCGACCTTCTGCATCTGGAATCCAGGAGCCTCCGTTCTCATTGTTGGAGTTACCGACAAGCAAACCACCAAGGAACTTCTGCACCTTCTCCCAAGTGATTGTGCTCTTTGCTGTGTTATCCAGCAGCCTAGATACAAACTCCATCCTAGAACGTCTAGCAGAATAAACGTTACTATCGGATGCAGGAGTGGTATCGTTCATGCCAATTACATAGACACCTCCACCATTACCGCTTCCCGTGCCGCCTATCTGCATTCCATTCACCTTGATGGAATCAACCTTGTCTTCCAACTTACCCAACCGGCTAGTAGCTGCCTTTTCTCCTACTATGTACTGAGGATGGTCGTAAGGGATATCCAAAGGTATCTCCATTCCGATGATACGAGAGTTTCGGTAGTGCTTGCCATCCGCATCCACCTGCGCAAACATATCATTAATCAGCTTTACCTGTTCACCGAGAGGATGGTAATCGTATATTCCATCATTGTAGAACTTATCGCCATCCATCGTGCAGGTGAAGTTTGAGTTGCTGATCATGGTCTTCTGATAGTACTGCTTCGCTCTATCGAACAGAGATAACTGAGCAGTAGGGATGAGGTCCGTATCTGTAATCTTGGTTGCGTCCCAATTGAACAGGAAGTACTTATCACCTACCTTCGGGCACATAACGCCATCGGGAAGAGTTCTTCCGTAAGTGTCATTAGCAACAATCTCAAAGTAGTTAACCTTGTCAATGACTTTGAAACTAACATCGAACTCCATACCCATGAGAGCACCGCTAGTGAACTTGATGCCTAAAGTGAGGTTACTCTTTATCCAACTCTCCTTGAAGTTATTAGTGAAAGAGTCTGTAGAAGTGACCTGCCAAAATGTCTGTGTAGTCTTCGTTCCGTCTTCGTTATTAACGGTGCTATCATAGGTCTTGATACTGCTGACTACACTTTCCACCTTTGGATATTCCTCCTCAAACATCACGACACCTTCGATAGCCTGCTTGTCGTTCTTCACGACATTCACATTCTCCAGGTAACCATTCTTGGCATAGAACCCATCACTATCTACTTCCTTGTTAGGGAGCATGAGGTAATCAGTAGCAACACCATCGGTGGTAACGTCCGCATCGGCACCAGTGAAATATCCTTTCGGAATATTCCTATCTGAGCCGAATGCGTACAGTCTCGTAATATAAGTTGACTTAGATTCCGAATAGGACATAGACAGAACATTAACATCCTGCTCGAATGTTGTCTGCCCTTCCATTTCGCAATATCCAAGGTATATGATGGAGCCATCTATCCACCACTCGCAGTTGAGTGCGTCTTCGGAACAGATGGCGTTGAGAGCATCAAGAATACTGATGGAGCCGTACTCGATCAAGAATCTCTTCTGAACATCGAAAGCCTTGTTGTTGTATGTAGTGTAGTCAACGGAGAAATCCTTGCCATTGTACGTAAGACCTAGCGCCTTTAGGTTGCCGAGTATAACGTTCATGTGTACGCCTACCGTTGTGGTAAGGCTGAAGGAGGTCTCGTTGGCTCCGTGCTGAGGGCGATACTTGCAAAGCTTATTCTTCCAAGACATATAGTAGGCATCCATCTGCATTTCGTAGTCATAGCCATCACTATCATTGTGCTTAGGGAAGTATGATGATGTAAGCTCAAAGTAGCCGAAGTCGGGAATCTCTACGGAGTCCCCAATCTCGAAATAGATAGGAGTAGCCGTAGTGAACTTCAATATGACGTAATGATGGTCCATAAGCTGATATGACAGCTTAGAGCCCTCACCGAAGTCCTCTAATGTGAAGAATACCTTATTATTTCTCTTTATCTGAATCATTGGCTTGTATATATTTACTTGTTTCACCTCTGTCACTAGGGTCTGGCTCGTTGAGTTTTAGGCTGAACTTTGCCATTTCCCGAATGAACTGACTGAATTGTGTGCAGGAGAGATAGATGCACCGATACCACACATTAGGCTGGAATCGGGTGCGGATAACCAACTCTCCCTTGGCAAGAACCTCCTCGCAGAACCTAGCATAGTTCATCATGAACGTATCTGAGTCCTTGGCGGTCATATTGAACGGCAGCGTTATCTCCCTCTCATCCAATCTAGGATTGTGCTTGATAACTGACTTTCCGTCCTTTGAGCGATACTTGTTGCTGATGAACTCCTTGTTTGGTGCAGGGGTCATGAGCGCACTGAGGGCGGTTTCGTCTAAGAATATGCCCCACGTAAGATAGGCATCTTTGCCATTGATATAAAGTTGACCATTAAGCATAACTATTTAATCATTAAATAACCTCATAGGCTTCGCTGAGAGCCGCTTTTGCTATTGTTGAGTATAGTTGTAAGGGCTGACAAGCGAAAAGCCTATAGAGGTCAAATATCCTTTAATCTTCTGTTCATGTCATCCAGCTTGGCTCCGAAGTCATTATATGTGAGCTTTGAATACTTCACGATGTCTTCGAGGTAGCTGTTTGTCATGATCATCATGTTTCTAATCTCCAATACTGCGCCATTGGTTGAGATACCGAGTGTAACGATGCTCTCCATCTGTGATATGGTGGTAGTCATGTTCTGAGCGATAGACTCTCCTGCAATCTGTAGAGCCGTGAAGCGACCATTCAGCTCGTCTGCGGTATCTTGCCCCATAGATGCCCATCCTCCGCTTGTTGCGGTCTGTGATGAGGATGAGGAACCAGTGTAGCCTGTCACCTTTGCCCACTCGTCACGTCTCTTCAAGCCTTCCTGGACAATATCATCGTAACGCTTATAGAAAGCATCTACATCTTCTTTGGTTAGCTTTCCGTTTTTATCCTTCATAGCCTTTGCCCAATCATCGTAGAGTTTCTTCAAGTCTCCATTGATAAGGTCTTCCATACTGAAAGAGAGAAGGGACTTCTGCATCTTTTCTGCGAAATCATCTGCCATTTCGCTAGCAAAGTTGCTACCATCCTTCTTCATGTCCATAAGGTCCGTCAAAAAGCTATCTCTCATTCCACTGAAGGAAATCTGAGTAAGGTTCTCCTTGAACTGCTCTGACAACTCTTCCAGCTTGCCTGCTTGGTCTATGTAGTCATTCAACTTCTCCGTCAGACGCCCACCATAGTTACCCTTTCCTGTGTTCTCGATATGCTCCCAAATGGCAACGTTGCCACGGAGGAGCTTCATTTCCTCTGGGCTGAGGGAGAAAAGGTCGCCATTGAAATCTGATTTGATGTTCTTCTTGATCCAATCCATCTCGTCACTACCGAAGCCGCCCCAATAAGCGTTCCATGAGTGGTGCGAACCATGATAGCTTGCCTGTGCCTTTGCGATGTCGAGGTAGTTCTGATTGGTCTCCTGCTGATTCTTGTAGGCTTGCTCGTAGTAGGAGGTTGCCTTGGAGCCAAAGGAGTTTTCCATTGCATCAGTCAAATCCTCGATGGATTGCTGCAAGAGGGTATTTCTATCCGTCAGCCTTTCGATGGTGTCATTGACCTTCTTGGCATTTCCATCTCCACCGAACAGACTATTGAAGCCACCGAATGAAAGTGTGTTGAGGATATGAGAAACGTTGTTCCCGATACTCTTCAATGGCTTCATAACGATGTCACCCGATAAAGCATCATCAAGAATGCCCGTTACTGCGCCAAAGACCGTGTCCATGAGGTTACTGATGAGCGTTCCGAAGCCATCTTTCAGAATATCGAGGATGCCGAGTATTGCGGAGATTATTTCACCTGCCATACCGCTATCTCCTAAAGCTTTCGTCAGAGATTTGGCTGCGTCACTATCTTTACCGAGCAACCCTTGGATTCCCTTTGCAAGCGTGTTGGCAACGTCCTTCTGCATGTTACCTCCGAAAAGCTTGTCAAGTCCTAGAATGGAGTTTCCTATGCCTTTGAGTGACCCCGATGTGAGACCCTGCAAACCATTTTCAAGCTGCTGGAACTGAGAAACTGCCTTCTGTGCAGATGTCTGTAAGTCTGATGATGCCTTCTGAACTGATGAACCGAACTCCAAAACGTTGTTAGATGCGGTAGCAAGTACGCCCTGCGCTCTAGAGAGGTTGCTTTCAGCCTTGCTGATACTTGTCTTGTCACCGCTCTTCTTAGCCTTGGCGAGGTCTTCCTGCGCCTTGGTAACGGCTTTCGTGGCTTCAATCTCTCGTTCTTGTGCGTCAATATAGCCCTGCATGGCTGACTGATAGGAGTTGATATCGTCAGAGACCTTCTTGAAAATGTCACTATCCCAGACGGTGGCAGAGCCTTGTAACTTGGAGATAAGTTCCTGTATGGTCTTCTGCTCATTGACATCTGTTGTGCTCTTGGAGAGTTCCTGCAGCTTCTCAATGGTAGGCTCTAGTTGGTCCTTGAACATAGCACCGAAGTCTCCGAAGACGCTTCCCCAATCGATGTTCTGTCTGATGGCATTTATCTCGATGGTTTGGAGGTCCTTCTTTCTCTGCTGCTGAAGAGAGAGCTTTTCGCCCTGCGTCTGAGCCTTGGCAATCTTCTCCTCGTACTCCTCGGCAATGGCTTGCTTCTGCTGATAGAGAGAACCATACTCCTTCAAGTAGTCACGCATAGAGGTGAGGGCTTCCCTGTTGACCTCATCAAGCTTCTTGTTGTACTCTTGTGTAGCGAGGTCTCTAGCCTTATTGAGGGCATCGGACTGAGCAGAGGTGAGGGTTACTTTCTTGCCAGCTTCCTTGTTTTTCTTCTTGAACTCTGCTTCCTGCTTGTCAATCTCGGCTTTTCGCTTGGCGTAGTCGTTCTTGATTTGAGCAAGCTTCTTCTCCGTGCCTTCCTGCATCTGAGATATATCGGTGTCGATATTTTCCTGCTGCAGCTGCTTCAAATCCTCATTCAGTTCTTCCTGGGCCTTCTTCCGGTCTTCTGCCTGCTTCTTGGCATCGGCGGCGGCTTTCTTGGCTTTGGCAGCGTTCTTCTTGGCGTTGGCTTCTGCCTCTTCCTTCTCACGCCGCTTCCTCTTGGCATCGTCATCTGCCTTGGTCTGCTTGGTATTCGCTGCATTGGTATAATCCCATCCTCGCTGGGCAATATCGTTGGTTGACATCCATTTGCCATTGACTAGCGCACCAGACTTCTTGTTGTTTGCAAGGTCGCGTGCCAAAGCAGAGAAGTATTTACCTAAGCGTCCCAGTTCCGGAATATTCATGTTCTGCATCCACGAAGGTATCTTAGCATCGAAGTTGACGTGGAAGTTGATGTTGTTCTCGGAATAGTTCTGCATGAACTCCTTGACACGGTTGTAGAGAACGTGTACATCCTCGCCGGCACCCTGGAGCTGCTTCTGCAAAGCATTTATCCTGTTCTTGGTAGATGTGGCCTTGTTTCCGAAATCTTCAGTAGCATCTGCAGCCTTGTTGATATTATCTGCCTCCTCGGTATGCAGCTTCTTTGCAGCTCGAAGTTCATAGAGATAACCAATCAATGCCTTTCTGGCATCGCTTGTCTTGTCTCCTGTAAAACCGAAAGCATTAGCTAGCTTTTCAGATTCGGATATCAAAGAAGCCTCTAACTGATTGTATTGCTTCAGATAGGTCTGATACTCCTTGGAGTGCTCATTCAAGCCAGCCATCTTCTGTGTTAGGTCATCAAACTGCTTGATAACCGAGTCAGATACGATGTTCTGTATGCCGACGGCTATACCGCTGCTAGAGGTTCCATAACCCTTCAACTTACCCAAAAGAGCTTGCTGAGCGCTATCAACACGGTTGTTGTAGTCTTCATTAGCCTTGGAGATTGCATTGGCTCTGTTGCGCTCTGTAGCCTCCAGCTTGATTTGCTCGACGAGTTCTTTAGATTTATCTATCTCCTGCTGCTTAACATCCACAAGGTTGCTCTCGTCTTCCTTGATCTTGTCAATAGCAATCCCGTAGTTGCCATAGATGTTTGAAAGCTCCTTGATGGTGTCCTTGTAAACCTTAGAGCCTTCCTTGGCAGTCTTCAGAATGGAGACTAGCGACTCGACCTTGCTTGATGCTTCATTTGCACTCTCGGTAAACTTGGAAGTCTTGGTAGCGGCATCCTCAGCGCTATTGCCGAATAGATTGAACATCGTGACTCCAGCTGCTACTGCACCAAGAACCAGACCGAGAACATTTGAAGAAGAGACTAAATTGAACAGAGCCATGGCATCCTTGGCGGTTGTGATAGACTTCGCTAAAGACAAGAATGCTTTCGCACTCTCCCAAGCTACCTGTGCCTTAGATATTGCTATCATCGTTATCACTGCAGCCTTGTATGCTCCATACGCTGCAACAACAGTCATGAGTACCTTGCCTACCGTCTCCCAATTCTCAACGAGGGTGGAAACGACTCCCAATCCGGTATTGATGACACCCTCCTGGGATTTGCCGAGGTCATTGAACATCTGCTCGATGGCATCCTCAATGTTGCTTATCTGACCTGTAATAGTCTTGGACTGAGCCTCCATCAAGCCACCGAACTTGCTACCCTCGGCGGTCATACTCTGCATTGCCTGTATGAAGATGTCACTGGTAACCTTGCCAGCCTTGATTTGCTTCTGGACCTCCTTGATTGCATTAGTAACGTCAAGACCCATAACCTTGGCTATCTCATCTGCGATAGGAATACCTCGGTTGAGGAACTGATACAAATCCATCGTGTCCATCTTACCCTTGGCGATGGTTGTTCCGTAAAGCATCACGAGGTCTTTAAGGTTCAGACCCATACCTGCCGCCACGTCTCCCAATCCGATAAGCGTCTTGTTGACATCCTCGGCTGCTACGTTGAACGCAAGGAGCTGCTTGGCTCCCTCTGTAACGTCTTCAACCCCGAAAGGTGTGACGGCTGCTGTGCGGATCAACTGCTTCATGAGAGCATCAGCTTTCTCCTCAGACTGCAACATCGTCTTGAATGCCATTTCTGTCTGCTGGAACTGACCGCGGACCTGCATCATCTGATTGACGAACTTGCCAATGCTCCAACCGCCAATGGCAATGTTCATACTGTTCTGTATATTCGAGATTACATCGTCAATAGACTTTCCGTCCTTCTCAACCCTCTCAGCAGTCTGATGAACTGCGTTCTGAATGTCTCGAAAACCGGAAACGACCTTGGCTGTCTCGACTATTGTATCGAATTTAATGCTTGGCATAATGTTCTATTTTTCCTTGAATTTATACTCTGTTATAAAGAATCGCCGGGGATACACCAAATATGAGTGTTCGATATGGGAACTTTACATGCGCGCGCAGGAAGACTTCGGTTAAATCTCGGTCTCTGACTCTATCACCGCCTTCATGACCGCCTCCTTGTTGTTGCCATCGATGACCTCTTCCCCTGCTGCCGGTATATGGGCTTTCTTCCTCTCCTCATCAGACAGATAGATTGAAGTAATCTTGTCTTTGAGCATGAGAGTCAGGTTGTTATACGATATTCCCCATACCACGTAATCGAAAGTCCATCCGTATCTTTCGCAAGCGGCGTCTATGAGAGTTCCCCATATTGTCTTGCCTCCGAAGATAAAGCTATTCTCCGACTTCTTTGCCGCGTTGACCTTTGCCATACGCTTCGCTTCTTCTTCCATTCCTGTTTCTTTGGCTATTGTCTGGTATGAGTTAGCCTTAAGGATGATGATGAGAAGAGTAGCTATATCCTCGTTGGAACATTCTTTGAAGATTAACTCCGTCTGCCTGCTTACGCATTTGGAGTCTAGTATTTCGTTCTTTGTATTGAGTGAGTGATATGCAATCAATCTGCAGCATGTCTCCCTTTTGGTGTTTGCAACTCGCAATGCTTCCAAGAATGGATCTGCTTGAAGTAACTCTTTGTCTAGCTCCAAGCTATCTACTAACTGCGACGTTAGGTACATCATGCCCAGTGTAGTAGGGTAGATGTTAACGTGAGCGTGCTCAGTATCAAAGCCTATCGGCATATCTGTGAGCGTATTCGATATAATGATTCCTAACTCTTCCATATCACTCGAATTTAAATTGTTGGCACCCAAGGCAGGACTCGAACCTGCGACTTTCAACCAGCTTTTGAAGACCCTGGATTTTCATGCGACGGACTATTTGGTCTCGCTCTTCCCCTGAGCTACTTGGGTAGGTTGCCGGCTGATAACCCTCAGTCGGCAGAAGGGATATTAGAATATGCCTATGTCTCTGCGTAGGTTTCCGTGATTTCAGCAGGAGGGGTATCACCATCCTGCGGCTTTTTGAAAGTCAAGGCATACTTTCCACCTGTTCCCTTTGTGGCAGTGATAACACGCCAGCGGTAAGCACAATAGACCTCCTCACCCTTTGCGTCTGTAGTCTTAGCCACCACGTCACCTTCTGGAATAAGTCCTGAGTGTGTATAAGTAACAAGAGCACCTTCATTTGTAGAGAAGGCCTCTTCTGCGCTAATTGTGGTGTTACCTAAGTAAGCTCCAGGTACTTCAGGATCCTCTGGCTGAATAGCCAATCTGTAATTACCCTCAATAATGCCGTCAATTGTCTTGAAAGGCTGAGATTGGTTTTTCTTAATAAAGAGCTGATACGCAGCTTCATAGGTTGACTTCTTGGTCTTGCGGTCAACAGTACCGCCTCCCTCTTCCTTCTGCTCCATTGTGTCGCCCTTTGTAGGGGTCACATTCGTGGTATCTTCCTTCGGTGTAGGAAGCTTATCCCATTCATTCTTAGTAGCACCTACCTTCTGAACAAAGATAGAACATTTTCCCCATGCTGTTACTGACATAATTTAATCATTTATGAGTTTATATTCAACTTGATTATTTATTACATGTTCTCCCGTGCTTGTTGCATATACCCTTTGCTCAATAGCGTGGGCAGCATACTCGCTCGTTCTGAACGTTTCCAAGAGATTCCAAGCCAGTTTGCAGATTTCGTCAACTCTGATAGTGTTCTCCTCAAACTGCCCATCTACGTCCTGGTCTTGTATATATATATTTACATTTATAATTGCCGTTTGAAGCTGCGTTCCCTCATTAGCCAAGATGGAGATAACGACATCTTCCTTATGAGAATTATGCGGTCTCATCGTCTTTGACAGCTTGCCATTGACGTTGTTCATGAAACCGCTTTCATTGATGTACCGGTAAACATCAGTCTTAATTGCTCCGTCTGATTTCATATCTTCCACTTGTTTATTTCATTAACTGCTGAGTCTATTGCTGTCTTCACACGCTGCTCTACAATGGATGTGGCCCATATCTTCGTTGATGCGAGGACATCCTTGCTTTCCAAGGCTTCCACCTCTCCTGCGTATTCCATTCCGGCAACGACGACCAAAGCATAAACCCTGGAATATTCCTTAGCAAGGTCATTGATCATCTTCTTGCCCTTTGCAGAGCCGTCTGTGCCACTGAGAACCTGCGAAAAGGCTGATTCCATATATTTACTTCCCTGCTCGTACACGGCGAAGCCTATAGAACTTCTTAGGTTGCCCGTATGGTCTATCCAGCTTTCCTTGGCAGACCTGTTACGGATTCTAACCACAGATTCGTCTCCTAGCTTGCTGAGTGCCTTAAGTACATTCTCCTGTATCTTCCTAGCGGCTCTCTGTAGGAAGGCATCGAGAGCGGAAGCGCTGGTTGTCATTCTTATGCCCATATCTTACACTGGAGTTGATAACGATGAAATCCCTTGACCTTGATAATTACATCCTCAGCCCCTAAAATTTCTAGCTTGATAAAATCCCCATAAGAGAACTTTTCAATTCCTACGGGCAAGTTATGCACTTCGTAGGAGTAGTAATCAATAGAACCGTCAGATGTAACTAACTTGTTGGCCTCGCCAGCAGGAACTACATCACAAGTGCAGCAGAACTTCCACTCGGTCTTGCCCTGGTGATAATTTCCATCATCATCTGTATAGCCAGCTACCTTCTGCTGCCGGTATAGCTTTGAGGCATGAAAACTCAATAGACTCATCAGCAATTAATGTAAACTGTCGGCTTCGGAGTAAGTGAAACCTCCTCCTCGCCGATAGAGTTATATAAACGATTGACTTGAACTAATATAGCCTTTCGCTGGTCTTCCGAGAGAGAACCTATTGATTTGTCCGCTTCGGAGAAGCTAACGGCTTGTATGAGAGAAAGCAGACAGTCGGCAAGCGTTCCTTTGTAGGCGTCACTTCTTGCAACGTCACCAGTGAACTCTGATTCGATATCGAGGTCACGCTTTATGCAGGCGTTTTCCACGAAACCATAGGGGATAGGGATGTGTACCTCATCCACCAAAGCTTGTCCGACCGTCTTCATGATTACTCCTCAGCTTTAGCTGCGTTATCCTTGAACTCCTTCTTCTTTGTAGGAGGCAGCTCATTGTAGGCGTCAATAACCTCCTTGTCGCTGGCGTCACTAGGAAGTGTAGCACCAAGAGCGTTGAGAGTTGTGATAGCCTCCGGCTTCTTGTAGGTCACATCAGAGATTGTTACCTTAGCGTCCTCTGTATCTGCTTTCTCCTTTTCGGTATCAACCGAAACGTCTGGGTCTGCCAGCTTAGTATTAATCTGATAGATTGTATCAACGTCCTCGATGACAGGCAAGCAGTATGCCTGCACCGCAGTAGTCTCACGCAATGGATCAGTTGTTGAATACTGAGAGATAAGCTTGTAATCAATTTGCTGATAGGTTACACCTGCCACTCTGTTGGTTGCCTCTGCTACCTGACCGTAAACGAGGGCACCAATCATCTGTGAGCAGACACCGATAATCATATCGTTGTTCCAAGGCTTAACGCTCTTCTTCACACCATCATGCTCCAAGCGGACAGTACGGTTGATGATGCGGAATGATACACCGGTCTCGTCCAAGAATGCCTCCTGGAATACGTTGGCAGTAGGAACCGGCAGCTTTGTGTTGGAGTCATAAGTCTGACCCTTATAGTTGGCAACAAGCTCACGAGCGTCCTGTGCCTTCTTCAGTTCGTCAAACTTAGCCTTACCAATCCAGAAGATCAAGATGGTGTTGCCATCATTCGATGCTCGCTCGATACATTCCTTCAAGTCAGCAACGGTAACACCATTATTGACGTTGTTGATACCAAGCTGATTTTCTGGTAAGTACTGATACGTGATGCGAAGCATCTCCTTTGGCTTGTCATCGTCACGAACAGCTACGTAGCCGTTAGAAAGACCATACAGAAGGGCGTACTCATTACGCTCATCAACACCGACATTACAAGCTACCGGGTCCTGCGCCAACTTACGGCGAATCTCTGCTATCTGACCGCCCTGTGCTTCCATGAGTCTGAGAGCGAGAATATCTGACTCCTTCAAGAATTTCTTCATACCGACTTTTGGCAGTTTGCCGTTGGCGGTTGAAATCTTGTCACGAGACTTCAAAGGAACCGGAGAATCCACTGCCACGTAGTCAGCAGCTACGTAAGAGGTATCAACTGTGTCGGCTTCCCATTTGTTGTCGGTAGAATAAACGCGGCGGAGAATGGATGTATCTTTGTGGAGATACGTCATCTCGTTCTTGCGCTTACCGTTAATCTTCTCAATCAATGTCTTCAGGATTGGGAAGAAACTCAAGATATACTTAAGAAATAAAGAACTCTGTTGCATAAATCACCTCCTTAACCGATTGCATCGTGTCCCCACTGAAGAGTAGGAACGGCTGTTTTCAAAGCTGCCTTAATCGTATCGACAGGATAAGGGACAGCCTTATCATTAGCCTCACCTGCCGTCATAACACCTACATGAGGGGTATCTGCCGGAGCTGTTGTCATACAGATGCCAACATACTCGTGGCTCGCTGGCAAAGAAGCATAAGCCCCACCTGTTACAGGCATTGGCTTGTACTCGCCAGACGTAGTGTCACGAATGATAATGTGTCCGCACTGGATGAACTCTCCAGAGAAACCTGTCAAGTCAAGAACGACACCACCCATGATGCCATTCACGTAATTTCTGATGATTACAGACTCCTTGCCTGAATCATACGTTTCTGTCTTGCTTACGCCATACATAACTTTTAAAATTTAAAGATTACATTGTTTCGGCAAGCTCATCAATCTCATTGTCCTTGATAACCTCAACCTCATCCTTCTTAGGCTTTCTCTGAGCCGCAGGAGCACCAAGTTTTCCGAGACCTTCGTTAGCACGCTCTTGATCGATAGCTGCCAAGTCCTCCACAACACCATCGTAGAAATCATCGAACTCAGATTCGTTCTCGAACTTCATCTTGTCGAAATTCTTCAAGATAGTCTTTCCGAACGTACCTTTGTCCTTAAGGAGTGCCTTCAGCTTAGAACGGCGGCCATCATTCTCACGCTCTGACTTCAAACCGAGGATTTCGGTCTGCAAGGCTTTGTTCTGAGTAATGAGTGCCTGCGCCCATGCTGGGACCTGCTCATCTTTCTCTCTCTTCTGTTTGCGGATTGGTTTCTTGTTGCCGGCAGGGTCATCATCATCGTCATCGACCTCGTCGTCATCCAAGTCTTGACTATCCTTAAAACTCTGGATAGTACGCTGCGCAGTCTTTTGCGCAATCTTAAGATAAGGAAGAACCGCATTGACCTGCTTTTCAATCTCTGCGTTTACATCCTCGTCTGAGGCTTCTTCATCGAGTTCTAAGTTATTGGCAACATCGGCAGCAATACCCTCTAACTCCTCTCTACTGAACCCCAACGCCTTTGATTTGGGTTTCAGAATAACTAAAACTTGCTTCGTTCTTTTTTTCATTCTAACTAAATATTTAATTGAACAATAAAATTCAAGAAATATCCCAGTACGAAGCGATAGCAATAAGTAATGCTGCAAAATTATAAAAAAAGTATTTAATCACCAAATATATTGCAAGGAAATATACTTAATGATTAAATACTTTATGGTTACATATAAATATTAGTCTGGATAATTGAGCTTATCCGGTCCAGCTGTGGATAGATATACGGAGAACATATCACATAGCTCTTTTGCTCCTTTTAAGTCGTTGAGCCTATAATTTCCGCATTCCACTTCCGATGCACCTGGAATCGTATTTGATAGCGAACACGCTTTAAAAGCTTCCGCTATCATTTCCTTTATTAGCTTTGAAGTCCATGTACCTTTAAGGATAAGATAAAAACCTGTAAGACATCCCATCGGACCAAAATACAGAACGGAATTGCTAAGAGGGCTATCATTGCGTAGGTAGTACGCCATCAAATGCTCTATTGTGTGCGCTACAGCAGGTGACATCATATCTTTGTTTGGCTTGCACACGCGAATATCGAATGTGGTAGCAGTCTCCATGCCCCATTTATCTACTCTCGAAACATAAAGACCTGGCTCCAGTTTCGTATGATCAACTTTAAAACTTGGTATCATTCTCTAATAATTTACAAACAACACTAAATGCCTTTTCGGCAAGACTATCCCAAAAACCTGCATACTGCTCGGTCTGGTTCGGCTCCAGGGGATTATCGCTAATAACTCGGATGGACGTAAAACCGATACCCTTCTTGTAGCATACCTGCGCAAGGGCAGCAGACTCCATATCGATGGCGCATACGTTATATGAATTAGGAAGGAAATCCTTAATCGCCAATACCTGCTCTCTCGTAGTGACAAACTTATCTCCCGTAGCTATGGTTCCTAATCGGAATCTATCATCCATATCAATCCAGGAGAAATCAGAAGGAAAGACTGCCGGCATGCCTTGAACTTGTCCATTGGCATTCGGTTCGCCGCAATATACATCGTGGTAACAGTACGAATTGCCAATCACGACATTACCAGGTTTCAATCCTGCAACAGCAGCACCGGCGCATCCTACCGAGATAACTCTTGTAACTTTGCTGGACGTATTCGACGAAAGAAATTCTGTCAAGCAAGATGCCGCATTAACCTTGCCAATACCAGACTTGATTAAAGCTATGTTTTGAACATTTTTGTAGTCAAGCCAATTCTTTGCAATCCATTCGCTGATAAGGTCGTATTCCTTATCCATAGCGGTAACTATGACAATCATTGCGCACCTCCTTTCGTTAACTTAAGCTTCTTGCAACGGTTGTAAATAGCGTTCTCATCCACTCCAATCTTGGTAGCAATGGCTTTTACCGGGTACTTGCCATACATTCTGCGAATGATGAAATCCTCGTCAGCAGTAAACACGTGGCTCTTGCTGATACCCATTTCCTTCATCTTTCGATGTATGGCCCAATAATTACGATTGAGCTGTTTTGCAATCTCCGTTGTCGTCATCACCAAAGCGTTAACCTTGATGAACTCAATCTCTTCTGCACTAAAATGTTTTCCTCTACTCATTATTTTATATTTGGGTTCATTAAGCCGCCCAAGGCTTTCTTTCTCTTTCTGTTATATCTTCTGTTTGCAGCAATTCTTTCAGCGTTCTCTTTACGATAGACTTCCATTCTTGCCAATAAATGTTCCTTATGCTCCTGGTAATACCTTCTATGGTATTCCCGGATATCCTCCTCACTTCTCGTCATGAACCTTGTCTTTTATTAGCTCGTACAACGATGGACTAAGTGTACTCCAACGACCATTCTCATCTTTTACGAGATAGAATCCGTCAGGAACATAGAACTCTCGATTTCTCAACCTAACTATCAACGTCTGCTTTGTGCAGTCTCCACTGACAGTTTTAACTAACTCTGAAACGTCCGGGCATTTCCATAATTCTTGGATGTTCTCGGAAGATACTTTAATTGCAATCATATCACTTGAACTTAATAATGAAAAACTCATGGTCCAACCATTTGCCTGGGCACATTCCCTTCTTAGGCTTGCCGATGCTAATACTCTCAATCTTCTTCTCAATTCTTGGACTATCCTTGTGGTAGCCGTTGATAAAGAGGACGTGGGTATAAGGTTTATATTCCGGCTTGCCTATCACGCGACAATAGCCGCCGAACTCATCGAAAAGCACCTCACCGCTTTCGGCTTGTTGATTTACCAGTCGGGAACCCCAATACTTCTTGATTTCCCGATACTCTTCATTCTTTTCGCCCGACACTATCATATCGAACCATTCCTTGCTGACTGCGAGGGTAAGAACCTTCTTCTTTGCTTCTGATAAATACTTATCCATTACTTTAGTTAATCTTTCCATAAGCTAACTTATTTTCCCTCTGTTGCTACTACAAAGAAATCGTCACCAATGTCTTTTCTTCTATTCAACTCTTTGCAAAGTACAGATGTATCAGCAAGGTTGATATGCTGGTTTACATACTCCTCCTTATCTGTGAAGGTAAGGAGTGTTTCATCTAGGTTACTTACTTCCTCTATATTCTCCACACTTTCCGAAAGAGATTTGATTTCTCCATGGATAAAGTCATACACATTTTTATCGATAACTTTCTGTCTTGTCAGAGTTTCGACTACTGTTTGAATCTTTAAGATTGATTTTTGCATTTCTTGTTTCATGATCATATTTTTTTAGTTTATTTGAACTACCTAATATATCTCTAATATCGAAAGGATTTTTACCAGCCAACCTAGCAAGGCAATTCATTAGCTTACGAGAATATCTTGCAGTAATCTTTTCTGCCTTTACGATACGATGGTCAACTCTGCCATGACAACCACCTTTAGTGGCATAATACAAAGCCCATCTAGGCTCCCAGTATTGCTTTATCTTTGACAGCTCTTTAGAAATGTCCAAGCCTTTCAAGCACATCAAGTCATATAAAAAACTGCCAGAGTGATACTTCATAATTTTCTTTGCCAACCTAACTTTCATATACTACTTCTTTTTATGACAAGGGCAGCTCTCGGCGTGGATAATAACATAAGCTCCATGTTCCCTGCCCACAAACAAGTAGTCATGCCCTTTCTTGGTGAATATTTTTATATTAAACTCTTCTTTTTCGTGTGGAGTTCCTAAGCTGAAAGAAACTCTAAAACCAATTACACCTATTAAGAAAATCAAAATGAGCAAAACGGCTGATTTGATTAAATCTAATATCTTATTCTTCATACGCTACTTATCGAATTTGTTGCCGACAACTACCATATCTTCAGAATGGTAGTGAACTAAGAAATCTTGACCAAAGCAGAAAGCAGCAGCTTTACTATCCCAATTAATATCACCTCTTCTTTCCGCATTGTTATCTTTGTGCATAACTATATCCCCCTCATAGATAGGTGTTCCATTCTTGTCTTTCAGTCCTGTGAACATACAGACTGTTGAAGGGTCAATTTGAGTCCAATACCAAGAATGTTCTTCTTTTTTGGCAATAAGAATACATAGGTTGTAATCCATGTCTCTTTGAAGAAAACCTTCTTTCCATTTTCCTGTTCCAAGTTCTTTAGCCTTAAACTTTATATTTTCTGTTTTCATAAGCTACTTCTTTTTCCAATATTTACCAATTAAATAACCGATAACTCCACCCATAAAAGCTATATATAGAACAGCTAGGGTAAGTATAACATAAAATCCAAACATAACTATTCTTCTTTTACACCGAAGGGAGTTCCATCGGCAAAGGTGAACCATTCAAAAGCCATTTCAAAATCAAGACGCTCAACATCTGTTTCGATTCCGTCTGTCTTTATTCTTTGAATAATGAGGTAAACGTCCTTACTGCTTTCTATGACCTTGTATTTAATGAACGGCTCATGTTTTCTTATTTCTTGCCAGCATTCTTCTTCGGTGTTGAATGGTCGGAACTTTGCTTCGCTTTGTTGTTTGATGCGATACTCGATATTGTTCCAATACTCAATCTCTTTTATTTCCGTCCAATCATTCATACCTTGCCGGCTTTTGCTTAATGCACTTGGTTTAGTTCTACATTCAATTGCCTTTCCTTCTGCAAAAGCTTGCAAGAAAGGATAAAATTCTTTAGCTTGATTTCTGTCCATGATCAATCCTCCAACTTTTTTATTAATAAATTACTTTTCTTATTAAATAGTTTATAACCACTACGGAGATACCAATCTAGGACAAATCTATCAGATTCATCTTCAAAATATTCCAATCCGATTGTCTTCACTCCATTCAACTTAGCTTGCTGTTCTGCTAGTTGTAATAGGCGTTGTGCAACACCATTTCTTCTATGATTATTATCTACAAATAGTGCATATATTAGAGCATCAGCTTTGCCGAAAATATTACTAACATAAAACGGAATGCCTATTTGAACTGAGCCAAGATTTTCTTCATCAGTTATTAAAATTCTGATTTCGTCCTTCCATGTCTGTTTTTGTATCATACTCAGTCCTCCAACTCTTTAAGTGCTCCTTCCAAGTAACCAACAATCATTTTTTCTTCAAATTTTGAATAATAGTTACCATTCATATAACGAATAGTCTTTTCAATAGCTGATTTTATTTTTTCTTTGTTCATTGCTTATTCTCCTTTTAAAATTTCTATTAATGCTTTTAATTTCTCTGCATCTTTTAATCTCCTAAGCAAAGGAAATTCTTCAGAACAATCATGTGGACCACCTGGACCTAATCCTAATCTAACATTACAACTACCATCTTTAATATAGTTATTTCTACTAGCATACCAAGAATTATCGGTATCATAAAAATCTACTTTAATATAAAGAACCCTATTAAATTTATGTTCTTTCTCGTTATATGTATTATCAGATAACCATAAATCCCAAAATTCTCTAGAATTAAGGGCTGGATGCCTTTCAAATCCAAGTTCTTTTAATATCTTCTCCGTTATCATATTACTTACATTTATATTAATCTTCTACAATAAACCCATTTTCAGTGCAAGTGTCAATAGCTCTAATTGCTATCCAAATCGCTTGCTTCTGTTCATCGTCTGTAAGATTGCTTCTAATCTCACACAACTTTCTTTTTGCTTCTGCTGCTTTCATATTCTCTTCTTTTTACCACCTGCGAATGCTTGTATCATGTTTATCGCAGATTTAATATCTCTGTATCTGACACCACAAACTGTTGCCACATCTTTAATTGCCTCATCCATTTTGAATTGCCTTGCCAAAAACTGATTATTCTTTATCAAGTTGACGATTTCGTCTTTCGTATGAATGCCTTTCCAAAATAGTTCGGTATGTGAGCCTCCTCTTTCTTCATCTACAGAGAACGGAACACCATAATTAGTATAAACCTCTCCGTGATGCTTGATGAGATGGCGACCAGGATTCTTTCGGATATTATTTATCCAAGTTTCATTATCGCATTCGCACCACATTCCATATTCTGCCCCTGTCAGCGTTTTATCAATGCCAATAGGATAATGACCAGAACACCCATTTGTTCCAAAGTAAATAATCTCTGCCATATTCTCTTCTTTTTACCCTCTCCTGTAAAAGGGAGAGGGTGGTTAGTTACTCTGTTACCATTTCAAAAGCTTGCGCTCGTAGGCTTCCCATTGTCATAGGCATTGCCTTAATTGCTTTTGTTTCTGTGTAATGTTTTATTTCTTTGTTCATAGTTTTACCTAGTTAATGTTATTCATCAATTTCAAAACTCCATTGTTCCATATCAAACACTTCTTTTAGCTTTTCAATGACTTCATAAAAGTCATCTTTGGAACGTAACGCTGTGCCACAATCGCCAACTTCTGAGTATTCATAATGTCCCATATCTCTTTGTATCATTTCCTTCGTTAAAGGAACGCCAATATCAAATGCAAGGGAACGAGATTCACTCGGAATATCTATTGCCTTGTCATCTACATCTGTAATATATCCACTGATATAATGTGATGCATCATTGACATCTGTGTTGTGAATTGCTGAATATGCCTTACAGAAATAATGACAGGCTCCTCCACATAACCCGATAAAAGTTGAAATTCTAAAACGTAACACACGCTTACCATTTTTACGGCTGGCTTTTGTAACATAGTCAACCACATTTTTATTGAAAAAATCTAATGATTGAAACCTAAACCCCTCACCAATAGTTGCCGGTAATGGGAATGGTCCTTCAGTAATATCGTACCCACTTTCAAAAAAAATGTGCTGATTCAGCCAGCTTACGATTTCTTCGTCTGTTTTTCTAGCCATTGGCTGACTTAACATAGCTTTTAACATATCACTTATATTTATGTCCTATAAGGACGGTTAGTTACTAAATCTCATCAAACTCTTTCTGAAATCTCTGTTTTGTTTCATTCAGAAGCTGCTTGAATTTTGTTTTAAACTCTTCATCACACTCTGAAAGCCCACAAATAGCATCAGCAAGACTACTACGCATTGATTTTGGAGACAAATTTAAGAGTTCATTTACTTTAGGAATTAAACTCTTGGCTAAGATGTTTGCTCTTTCTAATTTTTCTGTATTCATGTTACTTTTTATTTATATCAATTACAGGATGGTTATTACTCTACTACTTTCTCAAGGGAAAAATAATCAATTCCCCAAGCTTGGTTTACGTCTTTGTAAGGTTCTCCGTTTTTCTTTATTTTTCGGATAAAAAAATGAACCTTGATTTCATTCTTGCCAAGAGACATGGCTCTTTTTAGACGTTCTATGATAAAGATATTGCCATTTTTATCTTTCACTTTGTCACCTTCTTGAAAAGGTAACAAACTAAGAAAGTCGTTCATTATACCATTCTGCTTTTTGCGAAGCTCTAATATTTGTGAATCCATCATCTTTAAACGACCTTCTACATTTTGTAATTTGTTGTATAATTCTATTTCTGTCATATTTTTAAATTTGTGCCTGAAGGCGGTTAAACTTCTTCTCTTTTAAGACAAGCTTCGGGAGTATATTCCGACCAGATACAAGTCCCACCTCTTGCCTTGCACCATCCATTATTTGTTTGGTGCTTACATTTCTTTTTCATACGATTTGTTTCTTGTGCCCGAAGGCTGTTAATCACCATATTTATATAATTCTTCACCACTTGAATCATACCCACAACAAGGACATACCCACCCCCAAATTACAACGGACTTTTTACACTTAGGGCATAAGCCTCTGACTCTATTAAACGTTTCTAAAGCATATTGGCAAGCTTTCAAATACTCTAATTCGTCTTTGTCAGCTTGATTATCAATAAGTGCCTTATATTCATCCTTATCTAAAACTACTACTTCTAATGCCATATTTACACCTCCATTATTCTTTAAGTTTATTAAACTTATCCTTATAAGGGCAATCATCGGCTACAGAATCTATATTGTAGCTTTCCCCTTGCAACTTACAAGATATACAATCACCATATCCGAAGCTCCATACAATAAAGTGTGGGCATTGGATTTCCTTACATATTTTCTCTATCTCATTCATACGCTTTACTCCTCAACTATCTTTAAAGATAGCATCATTATAATTCGAGTGACTACGACTCCAAGAACGTACACAAGAAACGCCACGACCCCTTGGACAACTATCTCCTAGATTGTAATAACACCCCTCGCACATTTTTGTGCGAAGAGATGGTTTTGCAAATTCAACTTTAGTCTCTTTCATTGCTCACCTCCTTCTTTTGGCAGTATGTCAGATAAATAAGCCCACTTGATGATTTGGCATCTGCTAATCGAATGTCTCCAAGATTCCTCATTCCAAAGAATGGATTCTTTAAACTGTAGATAAGCTTCATTATCAAAACCAAGGGTAATAATATCGCTCTTGCTCTTATCTGGCTCTTCTGTATTTGGATGCCATAAATCCTTCAATAGCTCATTGATACCCCACTTAGCACCTAACCCAATAGCTTCTTTGATATCCTCTTTGTAGAACATTTCTTCCTTTTCATCATTATTGAAGACTATCTCTTCACCATTGAGCAAGAATCTATCCTCGTAGATTTCTTCCTTTGCAGATTCTATTTTCTTATCGTCTATCATAATCAAATTGTTTTAAGAAAGTTGTAGAAATATTCAACAGCTTCCATTATTGTGTTAAATGTCTTATCTAAGGAACTTTGTATACCATCTTTTTCAAAGGTAATATGAAGTTCTACTTTATCTTTCTCCCAAGTAGCTTTGCTAATTCTCCAGTATCGGAGGTTATCACTCTTAACTACTTGATTGTAGTCGATTGACGGAACAGATTTCTTACTGCCTATTAATCTCCCTATATCAATATCAACCCTCCACGTCTTTAGTTGTACCTAACAATGATTCATTGCCGATGTAAGGAATACAGAACTCCCATCTACCATTAACACATACATAGTCAAGATATTCATCTGTCTTATCTGTATGGCTAAATATATTTGCACGCCATTCCTCAGTTTTTTGATGTCTAACCAACACATTATCGAATGGATTCAGCTCAACCTTTGGCTTCAAATCCACAATCTGTTTCTTCTCAGCATCCCAAGCCTTGCCTTCCTTTTCGAGAGCGTCAAAGAGAATTATTTGTTGAGTCTCTGTGATAGGCTGTATATGCTTGTCTTCAAATGATAACCAATCTTCAAATTTCAAGGTGCTCATATCATTTAACACGTAGTATTCTAGCTTCTTTGAAGAATAATCAATGCTTTTGACTATACCATAAGCAAGATACCCAATGCCAGAGATACAAACAATGTCCCCATCCTTGAACTTAGTCTGCTTTTCAATCTCCAAAGTTTCAAGGTTTAACTTACCGCCACATCTATTCTCAATATCTCTGATATAACCATAGGCAATATTGTTATCCACCTTGCTATACTTAGCCGTTTCTGTATTTGGCATACCATCAAAATAACATCCGTTGAACTTTGTATAGTCATCAGATGCCCATTCTTTGAAAATGCACATAAATCCACAATCACTAATAAGCACATCTCCCTTCTTCCATGAGAATTTTTCCCAATCACGCATTGATTTGCTAGGGTAGATGCACAAAACTCCTTCCTTGTACAATTTACCGTCTTCATCGAACCATGGCTCTTTATTATGATGCTTAACTTGAAAAGCATCACATGTATCAGTAACGACATATAACGTAACACTTCCAAACATATCAGTCCAGAGTTTCGTACCTTCTGGCTTGTTTTTAAGGATTTTCGCTATGTTTATTTTTGTTTCCATATTACTTACCTTTTTATTTGTTAATCGTTTGCACCAAAGTCCATTAGAGGGTCTATCTCGTAAAGATGTTCTTCTGCATCATATTTTCTTTCTAGCATATTTATCGTGTTAGATAGATGAGTATCTGACATATCCTTAATCGGTATTTCTCTACCATCTTTGGCTTTCCACATGATTTGAGCAGAGTTTCTCTGTCTGATCCATTGCTCTAGTTTCAAATCATTAATATCAGCTATTTTCATAACTAAACCAATTTTTGCGTTAAACAATACTGGTAGTAACTCATACTACCAACGTATTTTGATATTTTGGGCAGCTCACCATCATAAGGAGTGACTT
>OGJE01000271.1_pt1 | contig 24518 bp, 18 predicted proteins | sample 1571981 | NCBI WGS metagenome assembly OGJE01 (sample SAMEA2582118, study PRJEB24529) | metagenome | biome: Human gut stool | place: China | collected 2011
TCCCGCGGTAAGCGGCTAACACAAACGTCATATCTTATGTTCTTCTGTCCTTATGCTCTTATGTCTCCCGCGTTAGCGGCTAACACAAACGTTATATCTTATGTTCTAATGTCGGCTCTAAAAAACGCACATTCGTCTACAAATTGCGACATTTGGTCGATTGCGAATAAACCTTACGTCCCGTTGAGGGTCTTAACTATACAGACCGGCAAACAGGACTGCATAATTAAAACATTACAAACATATTAACCACAACATTATGAAAAGATCAATGATTGCCTTGCTCGTAGCCCTGACATTGGGCATGGGCACCACTGCCACAGCACAAAAGCCAAACAAACAGTACGGCGACCGCACCGAGATGCGCACCAAAATGGCTACCCGCATGGCCAACGAACTCAAACTGGACGACAACACGCAGGCGTGGTTCATTCCGCTTTATGCCGAATACCAAGACACCCTGCGCAGCGTGCGCCGCGAGTTCACCATAAAGCCTGCTCCCGAACAGCTGAAACCAAAAGCTGACAACGACAAGGAGAAAACTGACAAAAAGAACAGCAAGAAGGCCCCCAAAGCACTGACCGACGCCGAGGCGCAGCAAATGATTGACAACACCTTTGCACGTGAGGAGCGCGTACTCTCGCTCAAACGTGCCTACTATGACAAGTTTAAGGCAAAACTCACCCCACAGCAGCTTGTCACACTGTTTTGCAGCAAACCCAACCGTGGCACGGCTCCTGGTCGCCAGCAGTTTGGGGGTCGACAGGGCGGTATGCGCCAGGGTGGCCAGTTTGGTGGTCCACAAGGCGGCATGATGCCCATGGGCGGCGGATTTGACGACTAAACGCAGCCGTTACAGCACATATATAATGCTGCCCACCCAACACCCTCCCAATCTCTAAATGGGGGCGACGCGTCCCGCTTCGGCAAGTAAAACTGCTGCACAAGCAGATACCCCGAGGCGGGACGCCTCGCCCCCATTAGCGGTAGCGTTTTCTATCAGATTGACAGATTAAAAAGCGGATTTGAAGCCATGGGAAGAACTGTTGTGCCAGGGCTTTGCGCTCTAATGGGGGCGACGCGTCTCGCGTCGGGCATTTTTCAGCAGCCTCGGGACGCCTCGCCCCCATTAGTGCTTGGGCCGGTGCTTGAGCTAATGTTTGGGCAAGCACTTGAATCTGTTTGAACAGCTTGTGCTGACACTTGGCCATGCACCTCCTGTCACTCTAAGCACCAATCAAAAAAGAGCCGCGCGAATCACTTCGAACGGCTCTCCAAATAAAAAAAATTACATTAACTTAAACTCGCGGGGGCTACCTACTCCCCCGCAAGTGGGGATAAAGGCCTGGAGCGTAAGGACAGTTATTGTGCCGCTTACCTCCGGCCTTTATGTTTGTGTGCATGTGAGAATGTCATTATATACACCTCACACGGTGAGATTAGTATTCGTCGGCGGTCCAGCTATCGCTGTTCCAACCCTTGCTATCAGACATTACCACGTTGGTTTCCTTGGTCTTGTCAACGTCATATGAAACGTTTCCTGACCCAGCCACCATAATGTCCTCGCCATAGAGGTTGATAACCTGAGCTTGAGGCTTGCTATATGTCATTTTCATAATTGTGTAACTTGTTTGGTTAAATGTTGATGATTGGGTATTGCTTACTTGACAAGTTTCTTGCCATTCTGAATGTAGAGACCACTCTTAACAGGAGCCCATACGCGGCGACCGCTGAGGTCGTAGATGGGAGCATTGTTCTCACCCTTGACGAGAGTAGCAGCGTTGATGCCAGTTACAGTATTGCCAAAGTTGAGGGCAATAGCTTGATTAGAGAGTTCGCTTGCGTTGATGTAAGCCTTGTTGGCAGCGATAGATGTGAGAGCTGATGCTGGCTTGTAGAAACCTACAGTACCATTGTTCACACCAAATACGAGGTAGCTGGCGTGGTTATCGTTTTCACCACTGGTAAGCTGGATACCTGTGTTAGTACCAGTCAGAGCTTTTTCACCCTCAATGGCAGCAGCATCACCAATGGTGAGTGTAGCCTTGCTACCATTACCCACAAGCACGAAACCAGTGTTGGCAGGTACACCGCTCACACCCTTCATGTCGATGGCATTTTTGTCGGCATTGAGTGCACCCACATAGGCAGAAGCGCCGTCAACTGCGCTTACGCTGAAAGGAAGATAAGCCGAAGCATAAGTGTTGTCACCCTGAGCAACCATGTCAATTTCTACATCGGTAGCGGGGACGATATACCACTGGCTGGCAGGAGTATTAGCTTCCCAACCTACAGCATTTCCACCATTTACGTGCAAGTAGCGGTAGTCTGTATTGTTTTTAGTTGACACTTCATGAATAAGAGAAATGTAGTTATTGCTTGTAACGGTATAAGTACCCTTACTTGCTTCCTCACCAAGGTTGACATTCTGGCTTGTTGTGACTGCTCCTAAGTACTTTCCTTCAACCAGAACGCTGTACTGACCTTCTGTTTCAGTGCTCTTGAAATATACTACAGAGCCAATAGCCTTTTCTTTGCCAGCCTGATCGTTCAAGATAGTTCCATTGATGTGCAAGTAATTCTTATCTTTGCAATTAACGAGGCGATAGTAACCCTCGGTCAATGTTGTGCCCACTGGAGAAGTTGCAATCTGCTTGTTAATATCAACGAGTGCTTTTATATTTGCCTCAGAAGCATCACCGTTTGCTTTGTTGTATGCAGCCTTGTATGCCTTAAGATTCTCGGCGTTTTCAAGATACTGAGGAGCACCTATTGTACCTTCAGGTACATTTACGAGCGAAGCTGCATAATTCAAGGGGAAACTTTCGGGGGCGTAAACTGTGCAAGTTGAGCCTTGATCGTTGTCAGTCCAACCATACACACCTGGTTTGTCGTATTTAGGTGCTTCATTAGTACCAGTGTTAGGATTCTGGAAATTCAGATACCATGAGCTATTTGAGATACAGAAACCATTTTCCATACCCTTAATTCTGGTAGCCATCACATGGAACTCCGTAGCATTGGCCTCATCTACCAAAGTAGAGATTGCGTTCTGTGCCGAGGTCTTAAGATACTTTTGTGTACCCTTGTTGTAGAGCTTGAAAGAAGTGAGCAAATCGTTACCCACAAAGGCCCATTGGTTGGCATCGGGCAGTTGTTCGGGAAGACTAAGTTCTACATCATTGCAAGCCACCTCTGAATTTGCAGCGTCAGCCACCATCATGCGCTTGCCAGTGTGCATTCTCACAGCATACCATTTAGGAGCAGCCACAGTCGAAGCCTCAACGGGAAGAGCCATATCACAATCTACGGTAACATCTTGTGTAGTTTCAATTGTAGTAGGGTTAATGCTCTTGATTGTAAGCAAGGGGTAATTATCAGCTGAGAGCGTCGTATTTGGAACGAATTGCTTGCTTGCAGCTAATACGACATGGCCGTTTACGGTGTACTTAAAGTTTGCGGTCACAATATCGCCCACCTCTACCTTAAAAAGTTTGTAATCACCATTTGAATTGGCCTTAGGTTGTGTAGTACTCCAACCTGTAAATGAACCTGATGAATAAGTTTGATGACCATTTCCATCGGCATAGAGAATACCTTCACCGTTGTTCCAGGTAGCTTTCACCTCTGACTTCAATGAGAAATTGCCACCATCGATTTTTTCGATGGTATATTTACCTGCGGTCGCATTTACAGAAGCACCATCACCATGGGGAAGGCTCTGTGGAAAATACTTGCCAGACTTCGCCTGGATAGTATAAGTGGCATTGTCATCATTCTTCGACAAATAGAACACATAGTTCATCTTGTCTGTGGTCCCAACGAAATAATTGCGAATATTGTCTATTCCATCAGGGTTTACTGCAGCCTCAAGCCAAATGGCGTCACCGTCCAAACGTGCGAACGAATTATGGCCAACATTTTCAATCAAATAGTAGCCATTTTCCAAACTACCAAGGTCTGCGGTTGCATCTGCAACAGACTTGATAAATTTGTTGGTCCACTTTGCATCATCAGCAAAGGCAGACTGCACACTGCTCACAAGCATAGCAAGCAATGTAGCAAAAAAAGTAATTTTCTTCATATCAGTTAACTTGTAAATTGGTTAGAATTTTTTCATTCTCTTATGCTGCATTAGGATAAGAAGCATTTTGCGCCAAGTAGTATTAATAGGTCATAACACTACCTTCGGTAAATGTGCTGCAAATATATGGCGCATTTCCCAAAATACCAAACGGGGGGGTAAAAGTATGTTAACGTGCTAAATTCTTCGGCATAAGTGTTAATCAAACGAGGATTTTGGCACCAGCAGACTGTCACTTAATACATTTTTTCGATTTTCGGGGGAGGAAAGGCGCGTCTGCGGACGGGGACGCGGATTGTGCTATGGGGAGGTGTTATTTTCGATGGTGAAAGAAGAAAAAACAGGTACGGGAGGGCGGTTATACGACAACGGGAGGTAGTCGTTTCGGTTGCTCTAACCCAAAAATCGCTCCCCCTATGCCGAAAAGTGTAAGTGGTATAACCAATCATGCTAACAGGTGCTGCCGTGTATAATGAGGGGGCAGGCAGGCGTGCAGGTAAGTGCAGGCAAGCGTGTAGAAACAATAATTTGCGTCTGGGGAAACAATAAAATGGAACGGACGCAAGCACAAAACGCAAGCACTAAACGCTACCACTAAACGCTACCTCAAAACGCTACCACTAAACGCAATCTCTAAACGCAATCTCTAAACGCTACCTCTAATGGGGGCGACGCGTCTCGCGTCGGAAAAGTTGCAACTTTCATACACTAAACAAAGGCTCACAGACAGCAGTAATTACACTTCTGTCTGTGAGCCTTTGACTTGATTCCCGACGCGAGACGCGTCGCCCCCATTAGTGCTTGCGTTTCGTGCTTGCTTTTAGAGAGCACTAAACGCTACCTCAAAACGCTACCTCTAATGGGGGCGACGCGTCTCGCGTCGGAAAAGTTGCAATGTTCATACACTAAATAAAGGCTCACAGACAGCAGTAATTACACTCCTGTCTGTGAGCCTTTGACTTGAATCCCGACGCGAGACGCGTCGCCCCCATTAGAGGTAGCTTTTAGTGATAGCGTTGCGTCAATCAGACAATTCGTCGAAAAGCGAGGGCGTGGCGTCGTCCGGGGTGTCGCTGGTGGCGGTGGTGTCGTTGGCATCATCATCGGACTCGGTGGCAGCATCAGCCTCAGCGGCCGTCGGTTCGGGGAAGCGCAACGGTTCGAGCTCCTCAATTTTATCAACCGTGCAGGTGGTGATGCGCTTGCCCTTGGCCTTGTAACTCTTTACACCGATGAATGGCTCCACATCAAGCTCCATGGGGTCGCGGAAAGCATCGCCGCCGCCATAGGTCACGAGCAAGCGCGGATATACCTGGTCGGTGAGCAGCACAAAGCGCGAGTTGGCATTGTCGCCAAGGAAACTCTGCGGACGGGCCTGCGTGCAACGCTCCAAGGTGAAACGCTTGACGTAGGGGAAGTTCTGCTGGTCGGCATCGAAGAGCACCGCCGTCCACACCTTGTGCTCGTCAAACTTCTCCACACGCAGTATGCCCGTAGGCTCATAGTGGTTGTTGAGGTCGAAGTTGGTGGTGTAGAACTGGCCGCTCTGCAAGATGACGAGCACGTAATCGTCGGAGTGGAACTCGCCAAGGTACTGGCCACGGCCGTCGTAGTTGAGTCGCTGCACATCGTGGTCGAACCACACCTTGCGGCCGCCAAGGGTTGAAGCACCGTGGGCCTTGAGCGTGATTTTGTGCACATCGACACGTGTGAGCAGATTGCCACGGCTCTGTCGCCCCTTGACGAGTATCTCGCCAAAGTCGCGGTCCATGCTGATGCGCTTGAGCTTGGGATTGGGCCTGAAGGTTACCTTGATGGTTTCGGCCTCGCCATTGGGGTTGGCCGTAAAGTAGAGAATCTTGCTGCCGGGGGTGCCGGTGGTGAGGTCGTACTCGCGGTCGTGGGTGACGCTTGTCACATTAAAGCGCTTGATGTAGCAGGCATTGGTGGCGCCATCGCGGTAGACGGCATTGTAGATGGTGCGTTTGTCGCCTTTCTTAAACACGGCTATGTGCACCACCTCCACCTTCTTTTTCTTTTCGGCTTTCATGCGCTCGGTTTCGCCAATGAACACTTTGTCCTGCACACGTGTCACCTTGTAGGTGCCATCGCGGTAGAAGATGATGACATCGTCGATGGGCGAGCAGTTCTCGACAAATTCGTCCTTTTTGAGGCTGGTGCCCATAAAGCCGTTTTCGCGGTCGATGTAGAGTTTTTCGGTAGCCTCAATCACCTTGGTGGCCTCGATGTTGTCGAATGAGCGTATTTCGGTGCGGCGCGGGTGTTCGTGGGCGTACTTGTCGCGTATGAGGCGGAACCAGTTGGCGGTTACCTCCACCATGTTTTGCAGGTCGTGGTCGATGCGTGCCACCTCCTCCTTCATGCGGGCTATAAGCTCGTTGGCCTTTTCTTTGTTAAACTTGAGTATGCGGCCCATCTTGATTTCCATCAAGCGTAAGATGTCGTCGCGCGTTACCTCGCGGTAGAACTGCGGTTTGTAGGGTTCGAGGCGGCTGTCGATGTGGCTGACGGCGGCGTCCATGTCCTTGGCCTGCTCAAAGGCGCGGTCTTTGTAGATGCGTTCTTCGATAAATATGCGTTCGAGCGAGGCAAAGTGCAGGCTTTCCATCAGTTCGCCGCGGCGTATCATGAGTTCCTTTTCGAGCAGCGAGCGCGTGTGGTCTACTGAGCGGCGCAGCACATCGCTCACGCTGAGGAACTTTGGCTTTTTCTCGTCGATGACGCAGCAGTTGGGATTGATGCTCGTTTCGCAATCGGTAAAGGCGTACAGGGCATCGATGGCCTTGTCGCTCGAGGTGCCGGGAGTGAGGTGTACGTGTATTTCGGCCTCGGCGGCGGTGTTGTCCTCCACCTTGCGTATTTTGATTTTACCCTTTTCGTTGGCTTTGAGTATGGAGTCGATAAGGGTGCTTGTAGTCTTGCCGTAGGGCACCTCGCGAATGACGAGGGTTTTGTTGTCGAGTTTCTCGATCTTGGCACGCACCTTGACGGCTCCGCCACGCATGCCGTCGTTGTAGCGCGACACATCGATGGAGCCGCCCGTCTGGAAGTCGGGGTAGAGGTGGAACTCCTCACCGTGCAGATATTTGATGGCGGCCTCGCAAAGCTCGCCAAAGTTGTGGGGCAGAATTTTGGCCGACAATCCTACGGCAATGCCTTCGGCACCTTGGGCCAGGAGCAGCGGGAACTTGACAGGGAGCGACACGGGTTCCTTTTTGCGGCCGTCGTACGACATTTTCCACTCTGTGGTTTTGGGGTTGAACAGCACGTCGAGCGCAAACTTTGACAAGCGTGCCTCGATGTAACGCGGTGCGGCTGCACTGTCGCCGGTGAGTATGTTGCCCCAGTTGCCCTGGCTGTCGATGAGCAGGTTCTTTTGTCCGAGCTGCACCAGCGCGTCGCCTATTGAGGCATCGCCGTGCGGGTGGAACTGCATGGTGTGTCCCACCACGTTGGCCACCTTGTTGTAGCGGCCATCGTCGAGCAGTTTCATCGAGTGCAGAATGCGGCGCTGCACGGGTTTGAGGCCGTCGCCAAGATGTGGCACGGCACGCTCAAGTATGACGTACGAGGCATAGTCAAGAAACCAGTTTTGATACATGCCGGTAAGCTGCAACTTGCCCTCGTCGTCCTTCACCCCGCCGGGGTGATAGTCTGAGTGGGCCGTTGTGGCATCGGCATAGTCGGTTGTGGCATCGTCCTGTGCGCCCTGTTGGGGTGCAGTGGCAGCATCGTTCAATTCGTTGTCCATGTCTTTTGTTTCGTCGCTCATCGTGTTGTATGATTGTGTGGTAAGTAGGTGTTCAAAATTATTTACTCAAGTTTCTGATTTAGCAAGGGCGGGCTGAAAGCCCAATGGAGCACTCAGCCCAGGGCAAGCGAAGCGGCACCCTGGGTTCCCCGTGTTAGTGCAGTTGCGCCCTGAAAGGGCAAAAGCATTAAACGTGCTTTTGAGATCCTCATCGAACAGCAATAACAATGATTAATGCCAATTTTGAGCACCCTGCCTGTAAGGGTTAAAGCTTTTGCCCTTACAGGGCGCGACTGCTCCAACACGCGATACCCAGGGTGCCGCTTCGCTTGCCCTGGGCTATGTGCTTCATTGGGCTTTCAGCCCGCCCTTGTTAAATCCGAAACTTCAATTATTTATACAATCAGTATGAACGCCTACTTAAGGGGTTCCGCTTCAACGGGCAATCGGCCCATTTGGCGTACAAAGTTACTAATTTTTTGCGGTTACGGGCTACGCGGCCACGCACAAGGGGGTGATATTGATGGCCTTTTGCACAAAAAAAAATGGTAAATACGCGTTTCACAACGCATATTTACCTCACAGAACTTATATAGAGATGAAAAAACTATCGTAGTATGCAGGCTTGCCCACTATGGGGGCTGCCGCTGTTGTCTTTACATTACGTGTGCAAAGATAATACACTATGCGTTATATTGCAAGTCTTTATGCAACTTTTTACCCCCCCATTAAGGTTATTTAATATAGAGACACGCTCATTACCTATTAGCAACCATAATGGCATCGTCGGTCAATATTATTTCATGTTTTTTATACAGGGTGCCCACGGCGCGCTTGAAGGTTTTCTTGCTCACACCGAAGCGTTGCTGAATGTCCTCGGGGGCCGAACGGTCGGTAAAGGGCAGTCGGCCTCCGGCCTGTTGCAGTTCGTGCAGCAGTTGGTCGGCAAAATCGCGGAAGCGTCCCTTGCCAATGCGTTGCAGCGAGAGGTCGAGCTTGCCGTCGGGGCGCACATTTACCACGGTGGCCGACAGCACATCGCCAGCATGGGGTTCGGCCTCGAATATCTGGTTGTCGTAAATGAGTCCCGCACAGCGGTTGTCGGCCACCACCTTGAAGCCGAGGGGTGTTTTTTGCTGTACTATGACCTCTACTTCCTGTCCGCGGTGGTAGTCGGTGGGCCTTGCGGGCTGCAGGTAGCGCTCCACCTTGGCCGAAGCCACAATGCGCTGGGTTTCGGGGTCGATGTGCACGTGCACCAAATAGCTGCGGCCTTGCTGCATGGGCATCTTTTGCTCACGGAAGGGCACGAAGAGGTCTTTCATCAAGCCCCAGTCGAGAAAGGCGCCATACTCGTTGACCCATGCCACCTTGAGGAATGCAAAATCGCCCACACGCGCCAGGGGTGTTTCGAGTGTGCCCACGAGGCGCTCACTTTGGTCGAGGTAGACAAACACCTCTACCTCGTCGCCCGGACGCATGCTGCGCTCCACATAGGTTTTGGGCATAAGTATTTCGCCCACTGTGCCGCCGTCGAGGTAGGCGCCGTGGTCGGTAAAGCGTGTAATGCGCAGGGTGTTGTATTGGCCGAGTTTTATCATAAGGCTGTGTTGGGGGTGTTGGTGATTGTGGGGGTTGCGTCGGTTGGTTGGCTGTTGATGCGTCCGTCGAGCAAGTGAATGGTGCGGTCGGTGAGCGAGGCGAGTTCCTCGTCGTGTGTGACGATGACAAAGGTTTGCCCCAGTTCGTCGCGCAGTTTGAAGAAGAGTTGGTGCAGCTCTTGCTTGTTGTGCGTGTCGAGACTGCCCGACGGCTCGTCGGCCAGTATGACATCGGGTTTGTTCATCAGTGCGCGAGCCACTGCCACACGTTGTTTTTCGCCGCCCGAGAGTTGTGCGGGTTTGTGTTGTGCACGCTCGGCCAGTCCTAAGTAGTCGAGCAGTTCGAGTGCGCGTTTGCGGCATTCGGTGCGCGGTTTGTCGGCTATCATGCCGGGTATCATCACATTTTCGAGTGCGCTGAACTCGGGCAGCAGCTGGTGAAACTGGAACACGAAGCCCAGGTGTTCGGCACGGAAGCGCGAGAGTTTTTTTGACGAGAGTGCGAGCACATCGCAGCCGGCAATGTTTACCGTGCCCTCATCGGGCTTGTAAAGTGTGCCCATAATCTGCAGCAGGGTGGTTTTGCCTGCGCCGCTCGGGCCGACAATGCTCACCACCTCGCGCGGGGCGATGTCGAGGTCGATGCCCTTGAGCACCTCGAGTTTGCCAAACGACTTGTGTATGTTGCGTAGTGTGATCATGTGCATTAGGGGCTTTAGCTATGTTTATTTATAGATTTCACCTTAAAAAGCATCGGCACACAGGCATAAAGTCTGCGTGCCGATTATGCTTCTATGCGAATTATCTTGTTGTAAGGCTATTGTGTGATACGCCTTATTATTTCTTAGCAGCGGGTGCGGCTGTTGTAGCAGAGGCCGTGATGCCGAGTTTCTTCATTACTACCGAAGTGACATCGGTGCTAAGTGTCTCGTTGATTACGATGCCAGCCTGCTGCGAGGCGTTTTTGTCGATGATATAGACGTAGCCGCCCTCTTGTGCCACTGTGTTGACAGCGTTCATCACCTTCTGCATGATGGGCTGCATTTTCTTTTGCTGCTCCTGCTGGAACTTTTCAGTGTTGTCCTGCTGTGCCTGCTGCAAACGCTGGTACATATCCTGCAGTTCCTGCTGATGACGCTCCTTTATGTTGGCGGGAGTAGCGTCGGTATCTTCCTTCTGATACTTCTCGGCCTTTGTTTGGAGTTCCTTTTGCATACCTTCAATTTCGCTCTGGTACTGCTTGCCGAGGGCCTCGATGCTTGCTTGTGCTGTTTTGAACTCGGGCATGGCTTGCATGATGGTGCCATAGTCGAAGTGTGCAAACTTTTGAGCGCAGAGGCTCAGAGGTGCTACAAAGAGCACGAGTAATAAGAGTTTCTTAAACATTTCTGTGTGATGTGTTGTTTTGTTTGATGATTTTGCCGCAAAGTTAGTGTATGACGGGAGATGGGCAAAGCGAAAAGGCAAAAAAGAAACTAAATTGATGCGCAAATGCGTTGTCAATGTGTTGCTTGCCATGCTCGCTAATGTGCATATCAGTCTGTCAGATTGCTGATATGCTATATCCTCCCTGCCAAGTTTGGCCGCCGTGAACGCAGTTGATGTAGGGGCGCTCGCTCACAGGGCCGTTGAAACTCTGGTGGTCGCACAAGCCATACCATGGTTCGCAGCACACAAAGGGCGTGTGCACACCCTGCGGACTCCAAAAGAGCCACGCCGGGGCATTGCAAGCCACACGGGCCACCGGCTGGCGGTTGCGGTCGAGCACGGTGGCCGCTGTCACCTCATGTTGTTCAAAGATAAGGGCCTCGTGACTGAATGTCTCCACCGAGATGGGTATCAAGCCATCGGCATCAGCCGGCACGCTGTAAGTGTCAGGTTCAAGGCAACCTTGCTCGCCGGCGCGCAGCACATGGGTCGGGTTGCCCTCAAGTTGCAAATAGCCGTCTACGGTGTGTGACTCGTCCCAATCGGGCAACACGATGGCGGGGTGACCGCCTAACTGGAACCACAGGTCGCAGCCCGAGGGGTTGTGTACACTGAAGTCGGCCTTGAGGGTGCGGTTGTCGAGCGTGTAGGTAACGGTGAGTCTGAAGGCATAGGGGAACACCTTGAATGTGCCCACGGTGCTGCATATCTCGAAGGTGGCGCGGTCAGTCTGCACATCAATGGCGCGCCAAGTGGCACGGCGCACAAAGCCATGTTTGCTTATTTGCAATTCTGCGCCATCGATACGGCATGTGCCGTTCCACAATCCGCCCACAATGGGGAAGAGTATGGGCGAATGGCCGTTCCACCATTTGGCATCGCCGTGCCACATATACTCACGCCCGCTCTTACAGCAGCGCAGGCTTTGCACTTCGGCCCCCACCTCACTGATGGAAGCTGTTATTATTCCGTTTGAAATCTGTACCATGATTTGTATACATTAGTTGCCTACGGCGTCCGCCCATTAGCATATTAGCACATTAACATATTAGCATATTAGCACATTAACGCGCGCACTACCCCACACTCCCCTCGAGCGACACGCTGAGCAGTTTGGTAGCCTCAACGGCAAACTCCATAGGCAGTTTGTTAATCACCTCCTTGGCATAGCCGCCCACAATGAGCGACACCGCGTCCTCGGTAGGTATGCCGCGCTGGTTGCAGTAGAGCAGCTGGTCCTCTGATATTTTAGAGGTAGTAGCCTCGTGCTCCACGGTAGAGTCTGGGTTAGCCACGTCAATGTAGGGGAAGGTGTGTGCGCCACACTCCGAGCCCAGCAGCAAGGAATCGCACGACGAGTAATTGCGCGCACCGGCCGCCTTGCTGCCCACCTTTACCAGTCCGCGGTAAGAGTTCTGGCTCTTGCCGGCCGAAATACCCTTCGATATGATGGTGCTGCGCGTATTGCGCCCGATGTGTATCATTTTAGTGCCAGTGTCAGCCTCCTGGTGGTTGTTCGTCACAGCCACTGAGTAGAACTCTGCCTGCGAGTTGTCGCCCATGAGCACACACGACGGGTACTTCCAGGTAATGGCCGAACCCGTCTCGACCTGCGTCCACGACAGTTTGGAGTTGGCGCCGCGCAGCTGGCCGCGCTTGGTCACGAGGTTGTACACACCGCCGCGGCCCTCCTTGTCGCCAGGATACCAGTTTTGCACGGTCGAATACTTCACCTCGGCATTTTCGTTCACCACAATCTCCACAATGGCGGCGTGCAACTGGTTTTCGTCGCGCATAGGGGCGGTACACCCTTCGAGGTAGCTCACATAGCCACCATCGTCGCACACAATGAGGGTGCGCTCAAACTGTCCGGTGTTGCGTGCATTGATACGGAAATAGGTGGACAACTCCATCGGGCAGCGCACGCCACGCGGTATGTAGACAAACGAACCGTCGGAAAACACCGCACTGTTGAGCGCTGCAAAGTAATTGTCGCGATAAGGCACCACCGAGCCGAGGTACTTGCGCACCAATTCGGGATTTTCGCGCACAGCCTCAGATATGGAGCTGAATATGATGCCCTTCTCCTGCAGTTTGTCCTTAAAGGTGGTTTTCACACTCACCGAGTCCATCACGGCATCAACCGCCACACCAGCCAGCTGCATGCGCTCCTCAAGCGGAATGCCGAGTTTGTCAAAAGTTTTCATCAGTTCGGGGTCAATCTCCTTGTTGCCCTCGTCCTTTTGTTTCTTTGTAGGGTCGGCATAGTACGATATGGCCTGATAGTCAATTTGCGGCAGGTTGACGTGCCCCCAGTCGGGCTGTTCGAGAGTCTGCCAGTAGCGGAAGGCCTTGAGGCGGAAGTCGAGCAGCCATTCGGGTTCACCCTTCTTGGCCGAAATAAGGCGTATCACGTCCTCGTTGAGTCCGCGTTCTATCACCTCAGTGTGTATGTCGGTGGTAAAACCGTATTCGTATTTCTTGTCGGTAAGTTCCCTTACCAGTTCGTTGTCGTTAGCCATGTCAGTTTTTCTTCTTTGTCATGTCCACCCAGACGGTGTCGGGCTGGGCTGTGGCCGCACTGTCGGCAGGCAGCACCTGCTGGCCGCCGTTAGCCGCATCGTCGTGATCAAAACAAGCGCGCAGGGCGCCGGTTACAGGACCGAGCAGTGTCGACGACTCGGCCTTTTCCTGGTTGAGTATGTGCAGGCTCTGCATCACATTGAGCACGCAGCTCAATATAACGACATACTTCAGCGCGCTGACTGCGGCGCCAAGTATGGAGTTGGGCATACCAAGCTTCATGCCTTTGAGCGATGCGGTCAGCACATTGGCCACGAAACCAAGCACAATGGGCACGGCTATCCATAGCAGGAAGAAGGCTATGATGCTGGTCACCATGTTGGTTTCTGTGCCATTAACTGCCAAATATTCGCCAAAGGCCGAGTAACAAGTGGCAGCTATGAGCAAACCGGCCAGGGTGCCGACTGTCGACACAAGCTCCTTTACAAAGCCGGCGCGCCAACCGCTAAACAAGGCCCACAGCACTACTATTATTATAAATGCGTCTATCATTGTAATGGTAGTTTGCTATAATAAATGGAGAGAAGCGCAGAGTTAGAAGTATCCCTCGCGCTTTTTCTGTTCCATCGAGGCGTCCTGGTCAAAGTCTATCACACGGGTTGTGCGCTCGCTCTTGGTGGTGGTCATCATCTCCTCCACAATCTTTTCGATGGTGTCGGCCTCGCTCTCAATGGCACCGGTCAAGGGCCAGCAGCCGAGGGTGCGGAAACGTATTTTGCGCATTTCTATCTTGTCGCGGTACTGCTCGGGCAGACGGTCGTCGTCGGGCATGATGAGCTGGCCGTCAATCTCTACGCACGGACGCTCCTTGGCAAAGTAGAGGGGCACGATGGGTATGTTCTCCAAACGTATGTACTGCCAGATGTCGAGCTCGGTCCAGTTGCTGAGCGGGAACACGCGTATGCTCTCACCCTTGTGAATACGGGCATTGTAGATGTCCCACAGCTCGGGGCGCTGGTTCTTGGGGTCCCATTGGTGAAACTGGTCGCGGAAGGAGAAGATGCGCTCCTTGGCACGGCTCTTTTCCTCGTCGCGGCGTGCACCGCCAAAGGCTGCGTCAAAGTGGTACTTGTCGAGACCGGCCTTGAGGGCCTGGGTCTTCATCAGGTCGGTGTGCACTTTCGAACCGTGGGTAAACGGTCCCACACCGGCTTTGAATGCCTCCATATTGCTCTCCACAATGAGGTTCCACCCGTGTTCCTTGGCATACCAGTCGCGGAATTGGAGCATTTCCTTAAACTTCCACTTTGAGTCGATGTGCATCAAGGGGAATGGCGGACGGCCGGGGGCAAAGGCCTTTTCGGCCAAGCGCACCATCACGCTCGAGTCCTTGCCTATGCTGTAGAGCATTACGGGATTTTCAAATTCTGCTGCCACCTCGCGTATGATGTGAATCGACTCTGCCTCGAGTTCCTTCAAATGGCTCAAACTATAATTTTCGGTCATTGTGTCTATATTTATTATTGCGTTGCAAACGCCGGGGGCTGGGCCGATGGGCTGGCCCCTACGTTCGTCACTATCTATTTCGTGCAAAGGTACGTCTTTTTCTGCAAAAATAACGCAAGGCGAGCGCAGAACATCAAGCATGCTTGAATGTTATGCCGAGCCGCAGCTTATTTTATCTAAAAAACGACTACCTTTGTACCATTACTTAAAACGAGCTACTCCAAGCAATGAAGGAATTACACATCATAACTCCGGTTAAGGACTCCATAGAGTCTACTCTGCTCACCATCGAGGCCATTATGGCCAGCCAGCTGAGCATAGCCCACACCTATACGGTATACAACGACTTTTCAACACCCGAGAATACGGCTCGCCTCGAGGAGGCCGCCAAGCACTACGGGTTCAGACTGGTCAACCTGAGCGACCTCACGTCGCACCCCTCGCCCAACTATCTGCTGGTGCTGCAAACGGTGCAGCGCGAGGCACTGGCGGCTGATGCGGGGGTATGCATCGTCGAGAGCGATGTGATTGTGCGTCCCGACACACTGCAGGGATTAGTTGACGGGGCCACGGCGCACGAGCAGTGTGGCATAGCGGCATCGGTTACGGTGGACGACAATGGCGACATCAACTATCCATACCTCTATGCCAAGGGTATGGAGAACCGCGTTGTCAACACCAAGCGGCATTGCAGTTTTTGCTGCTCGCTGCTCACACCGGCCCTGCTGCGCGCTTATGCGTTTACGGAGCTTAATCCCGAAAAGAACTGGTTCGACGTCACCATATCGCACGAGTCACTCAAGCATGGGCTGCACAATTATTTGTTCACCTCGCTGCCAGTCATTCACCGTCCGCACCAAAGCCGCCCATGGAAACAGCTGAAATATAAGAACCCGCTGAAGTATTATTGGCTCAAGTTTACAAAAGGGTTGGACAAGATTTAACGCGCTGACGGAATTAGTGAGCGGGTAAGTTTGCAAAGCCTTATTTCCCTCCTTTTTCTATCCCGACGCGAGACGCGTCGCCCCCATTAGTGGTAGCGCTTCGTGGTAGCGTCTGGTGGTAGCGCTTGGTGCTTGAAGAAACGCAAGCTCTAATGGGGGCGACGCGTCCCGCGGGGAAAGATGCAGCTGTTATTAAGTAGAGTTCGTATATCCTTTCTCTATCCCGGCGAGACCCGTCGCCTCCTCAACCCATAATTTTAAGCATTACACATGAAACGCATTTCCCACCTCATAGCTGTGATGGCCACCGCCTTGTGTGGCCTCGGCGCCCAAGCACAAACACCTGTCGACACGGTGGAGCACGAGGTGCTGCTCGAAACGACAAAGGGCAACATTCGTGTCAAATTGTTCAACGACACACCGCGCCACCGCGACCATTTCATGAAATTGGTGCGCGAGGGCTACTACAATGGTTTGCTCTTCCACCGCGTCATTCCCGACTTTATGATTCAGGCTGGCGACTCGGCCAGCCGGCATGCCGCACCAGGCCAGCGGCTTGGCGACTCGCCAGAACCTTACACTCTGCCGGCCGAAATTCTCTACCCCACGCACTTTCACTGCCGCGGGGCTTTGGCTGCGGCCAGCGAGGGCGACGACACCAATCCCACAAAGGCATCATCATATTCGCAATTTTACATTGTGACGGGGAGCATCTTTACCAACGACATGCTCGACCGTGCCCAACAATACCTTGACAGCACCACCAACCATCAGGTGAAACTCACACCGGCCATCAAGGAGGCGTACCGCACTTACGGCGGGGCACCCCACCTCGACGGGCAGTACACGGTGTTTGGCCAGGTGGTGGAGGGCTACGACGTGACGGACCTCATTCAGTGGGCCGGACGCGACGAGAACAACCGTCCCTTCGACGACATTCGCATTGAGCGCGCCACAGTGGTGCGATAGCGAGCCAAGCCCGTTGGTGAGGAGCATGACTTGAGAAACCGAACAATGCACGTAGAATAGCGCTACCTCTAAACGCTAACACTAAACGCTAACACCAAGCGCTACCCTAAACGCTAACACCAAGCGCTACCTCTAATGGGGGCGACGCGTCTCGCGTCGGGAACTAAGACAAAGGCTCACAGACAAGCATGTAATTACTGCTGTCTGTGAGCCTTTGTTTAGTGTATGAACATTGCAATTTTCCCGACGCGAGACGCGTCGCCCCCATTAGAGCTTGCGTTTAGTGGTAGCGCTTAGCAGTCACGCTCTATGCTAAGGGATCAGCATTATGAACACCAATGATAATATTTGCCAATGTGCAGATGCGCAAACAAACAGACGCCGTAGCGTTACAAGTAGTAACGTTACGGCGTCTGCCATTTATCATATTATCATATTGTCACATTAGCGCATCAGAACAATGCCTTCTGCGTTGTGCTACGACCAGCCTGGTCCACACGAATGATGAACAAACCAGTGCCGAAAGTGGGCAATGAAACCTCACCATCAACAGTAGCGCTGCTCACAAGGCGGCCCTGAGCGTCGAACACGCGTGCAGTAGCATTATGAGCCTTCACCACAAATGCACCATCAACAGTCGAAATCTGTGCATCAGCAGCATTGTTGGCAACAGTCACATCGTTGATGCCCGTCATGATCTCATCTACGGTGTTAGTCTCGCCAAGCTTAGTCTGGCAACCAGTCACAATCTTGCCGGTTGAAGCGTCTACCAAGTAAACAGCCACCGAGCATTTACCCTTGTTCACAGCGGGCGTGAGGTTCTTCGGCCACTTCAGGTTGTAGCTGTTAGTCCACTCCTCGCCAGCCTTGAGTGCGGGCAGAATGCCAGCCTCGTTTTCGCCAGCCTCAGTAAAGGCGCGTGCCACGTGGTTCATGTCAAACTTCGAGGTACCCGTCTTGGGGTTGAATGTGGCAGAAGCAAGAGCCCACAAGTAGGGGTCCTTCTTCCAGGCTTCAATATAGCTCTTGTAGCCTGTCTGACCCTGGTAGGTGTACATATATTTTACAGCAGCAAAGTTGTTAACCTGGTTTACGCCGCTTACACCGTCCTCGGTGAGCACGTATGCCAAGGCATACTGGTTGGCAGGCACATCAATGTTGAACTTAACAGTTGTGCTGATGTTAGGACCGGCCAAGCCATTGTTACCCTTTACAGTGAGACTGGCCTCGCAAGGCAAGCTGTTCATATAGCGGCAAGCCTGCAGCATATTTTCGGGGGCGAGCTTGATTTGGCGGTTGAGCAACACGCTGGGCAGAGAGCTGCTGAAGTTACTGAAGAAAGCGCTGTAATCGCTGCAAGTCAACGGATCATTCTCTCTATTAAAGGGACCATGAATGGCAACCTTCACAACCTTCTTGGCATCGGTCGAATCGGCCAATCGGTTGAATTCGGCTATACCTAAAGGACACCAGCCACACGCTGTGCTGGTAAGTTCCTCTACAACGGGAATACGCTTGTACGCTTCGGCAGGCAGTGCGATAACGGGGAGCGGACCCTCGTTTTCAGTCTTTGCTGTATAGTCGTCTGCCACACCGTTCACCTTGGTAATAGTAAACTTGGCTTCAGAGCGTGCTGCAGTGGCAGGCATATCCATGGGCAGAGCAAGTTGAGTGGCAGTCATATACTGCAAGCCATACTCACCGGCAAAGTTCTTTGTATATGTCTTGGTAGAGCCACCATTTTCAACGGTATACTCAATGCTGCTGATAGAGTCGGTACCAAGCGACATCAGTTGCACTGTGGCTTCACCCTTTTTGCCGGCAAAGTTACGGGCATCGTCAATGGCGAGAATGGCCGCATCGTTGGTCTTCAAACCTCCCTTGCCAGTGGTCTGCACCCAAATGGGGGCGTTGTAGTAATAGTTGCCGCCGTTCGTCATGGTTACGGCAAACACGTCGTCATTACCTGAAGAACCCATCATGAACGCGCCATAACCGGTGTTGGTAAAGTCGGGGTAGTAAATCATGCCCAATGGTTTGCCTTCCTGGCTGGCGAAGGGGTCATTGCTGTCGTAAGCTGTGCCGCCGGCCACCCAGCCAATAAAGAGCTCGCTTTTGAGGGTGTCAGGAATAACATAGTCGCAAACTACCGAAGTAGTCTGAGGTTGGTACACGGTCTTACCATTCTGCTTGACAGGAGTCGGCGTCTTGACAGTAACAGGTGCCGACCACAACACGTTGATGTCGCCATTACTGTTTGCCATTGTGCCTACAAACACCTTAGCATCGGTGTACTTACCCATCCATGCCACAAAGTTGATGAGGCCCACTTTGTTGCCTGCAAAGCGGTCGGTTACGATGGCGGGGAAAGCAGCGGCATAACCTATACCAGTGATGCCAGCTTTTTGAAGAGTTGAAAGCGACAAGCCAGTGCTGCCGATGCCCATATAGCTGTTAATTTCATTACCGGTCACCTGGTAGCTGAGCTCTTTGGGGTTGCGGGTAACGGTTTCATCGTCGGCCATGACGTGCATGCGGCCGGTGGCGTTTGCCAAGCCAATTTTAGCTGACGGTGTGGCCATACCTGCGCGCTGGCTCATACGGGTTGCGGGCAATGTGCTCTTAAGACCACTAAGCGCCTTGGGAGTTGTTGCCACTTGTGCAACTGCGCTGCCAGCCACAAAAGCGGCAGAAAGCAGTGTGAGTACAAATTGCTTCATATATTATTAGTTATGTAATTAGTTGTTCAACTATTGCCGTTTAATATTGCAGCTTGTCAGATTTACTTTACCATGATTTTGACGCTGCTGCCCATGCCTGTTGTGGCAAGGTAGAGGCCGCGCTGCAAACCGGCCAGGCTGACTGTGCCATTGGCGGCAGTGGTAGCGGCGCGCTTTACAAGGCGTCCGTCGGTGGCGTAGAGGCTGATAGTGCGCGGTGCTGCCGAGCCAAAGGCATAGCTGAGTGTGCTGCCGTTCACCTGCAGCCCCTTGTTGTCGGCCTTTACCTGGCTGATGCCTGTGGGGTCGGCATAGACGTAGCGTAACACAAAGCTTGTTACATATTGATCGTCTGCCATTACAGTCACATTGGCATTAGCTGTCATGTAATTGCCGCTCTTAAAATTGGCATGCAAGGACATGTCTGTGCTTTGACCGGGAGCAAGTGGAGCTTCACGTGTTTCGGTAAAAGTGGACATTTCACCACATGAGCCTGTGATGCCGCACCACGAGAAAATGTTTTCCGACGCCAGCTTGCGGTCAATGACTACTGTCACTTTGAGGTCGACAGCCTCGTCGCCGGTGTTGACGATCATGGGCTCACGGACTAAAACCTCGCCAGAACCATCACCTTCGTCTACATCGGCATAGAATGTCACCACCTCGTTGGTGGCCACCTCCTTGCCGTTGCAGGTAACCTTTACTTGTGCTTTCATGCTTGCAGTGCAGGCAAGTACCAAAGCTACAAACGCTAATAACTTCTTCATAATGTGTGTATTGTTTGTTATATATATGTATTCGGATTTAGCCAACGGCGTGGCGTCTGATTGGCTCATAAAGCCTAAGCCTGTTTATAAAGCAAACTTGCCCATCACAACGCTTACGCCTATTGCAGCTTGTGGTCAATCACCTGCATCACGCCCTGCTGGTCGTTGTAGAAGAACACCACCACACTCATGTTTTGCGTGTTCCACGGTGTGTTATTCTTCAGTGCCGACACATCGGGCAACGTGTAGGTGTAGTGCTTGGTGTCTGTGGCGTTGGCTGCCAATGTGAGTGGGTCGCCATAGGGGTCGTTTACCGAGGCACGCAGCACATGGTTGTGCACGTACTGGTTGTTTTTGGTACCGTCGGGCATATACTGCTGCTGTACCACACCGCTTTCGGTGAGCCACACTTGCAGACGTCCCGTCACAGACTCGTTTGCCGTCACACTGACATCGAGGTTGAGTGTCTTGCTCGCTGCGTCATAGGCTATATTGGCAATATTCAACTCGGCAGCAGGCTGTTGAATGATGCGTGTAAGCACAGCGGCAGCCCATTTGTCCGGACCTTGCAAGCCGCCTGTACGGTCTATCATGCCCGAAGGCCATTGGCTCACGCCCCAATGTTCGTTGTACGCCTTGCTGGTGGCGTTAGCCAGGCCGAACTTGTCAGTAGCCTCATCGCGCGAGAGCGAACCGCCATGAATAGAGACGGCCACCACATGTTCGGCACCATAGAGTTGTTGCAGCGAGGCCGCCATATCGGCTGCAGATGGACAGTTGACGCACTTCTGCCCCGTAAAATCCTCGATGAGCACATTCTTGCGCGCCTCGGGGACAACAGGCCCAATAAAGCGTTTGTCGCTGTCTACCTCGTCGCAGGCTGTAAGGCAACCTGCGGCCATGGCCATGCCAAGTATGATATGATGGAGTTTCATTGTGTATGCTTTTGTTAAATAGGTGAGCGTGCTTGCCATGTCGGTGCATCGCTTAAAAGTTAAACGTGTAGCTGGCTTGCAAGCCCTTCGATGCGGGCACGTAGCGGCACACGCCACCCGAACAGTTGTAGCCGGCACGTGTCTTGCCGTAACCCACTTGCAGGCGGTGGGCACCGTGGGTATAGGTTACGCTGCCCATGAGGTAGTGCACCTTGTTGGTGCCACCGGCCTCGTTTTCCGAACCATCGGCATTGTGCATGGGCACATGGGCGTTGAACTGGTCGCTCACAGTGAACATGAAGTTGGGCAGCACGCTCAGCTCGAGCAGGCCAAACCACCAGTCCTTCTGGTCCTGACGTGTGTGCAAATATTGGGCCTCGCCACGCAGTGTCACCTTGGGGCTGAACTGATACTTGCCCTCGGCTATGAAGATGTGGCTCTTGATAGCGTCGTAGCCATGGCCTTCAACCACCTTTTGGTTGTAGCGCTGGTATGAATACATGAAATTGAGCTTGAGCGGTTTGCTCACCTTCTTTTCAATCTGCACATTCACATCGCGGAAGTAGACGGCATCGCCAAACTTAAAGAAGTGCGACTTGTAGCCGTCTGTGCCCATCAGCTCGCCGCCATTGAGGTCGTTGACGTGCTGGTCGATGGCACGAATGTTGGAGAAGTTGACCTTGACGTTGGTGCCATACTTGCCGCCCAGCGCGGTGTGGCGCTTGAAGTTGTAGCCCACTTCGCCCTGGAAAGCCCACTCGCCCGGTGTCATCTGTGTGGCATAGGGGTAGAGCGCGGCCAACGTGTAGGTTTGCTGCATGGAGAAGGCCGGCAGGTGGTTGATGTAGCACGGGGTGATGGCATCGATGGTTGAACGCGAACGGAAGGCCATGTCCTCGCTGCGCTTGGCCTGCAACAGCACGCTCATGCCGCGCTTTGAATAGGAGCCAGAGAGCAGGAGCGTTTTGCCACGCTTATATATATAGTTGTTGCGGCTTGAGGGGTCCTGACTCTTCCAGGCGTACTCGGCCAAGAAGTTGTAGTTGCCCTTTTGCAGATTGGCGCGCACATCGAAGGCGGCCACGTCCTTGGGCATGTTAAGTTTGTAAGCCCCATTCACCTCGTTGCCCGTCACGGCATCGGTTTCGCCCGTTGGGCGTATGCTGTAAATGTCCTTTTCAGCCTTGCCCTTGTGGTTGCTCACTGCCGACAGGCCGAGGGTGAGGCGTGTGCCCGACTCGTCCATGCGGCGCACCCATTGGTCTACGCTCAGCTCGAGGTCGCCGCCGTAGGTCCAGGGCGAGCAGCTGTCCATGTTGCGGTGGTGCCAGTAGTAGCGCTGCTGTCCGGCTATGAGCTTGAGGCTCACGCCCTTGAAGGGCTTGAGCGCCAGGCGCGCACCGCGCAACGAGTTGTCTACGCCCAATGAGCGCTCTTCGTAAGCACGGAATATGAGTCCTGAGCCAAACTGGTCGTAGTAGTCGCCCAATGTGAGTTCGGCCCACTTGTAATTGCCTTTGATGTAAAAATATGGCACGCCCCAGCCCTTGAAGTCTTTTTCAAAACCGGGCAGGGGGTGGTCAAGGTATTCCAGGCGGGCTCCCGCTTGGAAATACTTGTTGAGCAAGTGCAACTCGGCATACGTGTTGGTCATAAACTTGTCGTCGTACGTGCCGGTGCCTATTTTATTGTCTTCGCTGGCTGCTGTAAGGATATCGGTTTGCAGTGAGCCATGCAGCGTAAATTTCTTGGCGTCGTTGTCTTGTCCGTCTGCATTTTGTGCATGCAGCGACATGGCGGCCGAGGCCAGAGCTAATGCCGTGATGGCGGCGTAATGTTTCATGTGATGATGCGTCGTGTTTGAGGGAGGCTTTTAGTTTGGAGGTTCGTTCGGAGTTTTGAGTTTTGAGGTTATGAGGTTATAAAGTTACCTTTGGCTATTGAGCTCGCAGAGGTTACTTTATAACCTTATAACCTCAAAACTCCAAACTGAACGATTACTTCTTGCTGGCGGCAATGAGTTCCTTCACCTTGTCGATGAGGTGCTGTTCGCCACCCTCAGTGTAACCACTGCGGCTTTCGGCTATCTTGCCATTGCCGTCAATCACAAATACGTGGGGAATCATGTTCACGCCCATGGCACGGCGGAAGTCAGAGTTAGGGTCAAGCAGCACCTGGTACTCCCAGCCTGCAGCATCGACCATGGGTTTTACCTTCTGTGCGTTCTGTGCCTCGTCAATGCTCACAGCCACCACACGCACACCGGTTTCGTCCTGCCAGTCGGCATAGACCTCGTTTATGGCTTTAAGCTCGCGGTTGCAGGGCTTGCACCATGTGGCAAAGAAACTGATGATGAAGGGTTTGCCATCGTTGCTGAGCGTTGCAGTATCAATGGTTTTACCGTTAATATCCTTCAGTTTGACAGAAGGCAGCTGCGCAATGGCGCTTGCCGTTACCCCTACAAAAAGGAGCAAGGCCAACAATAGCTTAGTTACTTTCATTTTGGTTGAATTTTGGTTGATGCCGTGGCAAGTAGACACTTGTCGGGGCATGATTGATTGCATTATCGCGGCAAAATTACGCCTTTTAGTTGTATTGGCAAATACTATGGCATTGAAAAAAGCTGAAACACAACGTTTAAGGGTATTTATGGGGTCATGTAAAGTGTTTTTGTGCGGTTTTGTCTACACCTTATTATATAATACACCATTTTAGGTCTGGTAGATTATTTTTTGCGTTTTTGCTTGCATCTTGCACTTTTGCATAACAAGACCTTGATAATCAACGCATAAAAATGTGTAGGTAGCCTTTAATTTTACATGCACTACCATCTGCACGCATCAATTACGGCAGTGCGTTTTTTCGGCATAGGGAGGGCGATTACGGAGCATAGGGAGGGCGAACTTTCATTTGCTCCGACATTTTTTTCGGGCTCCCTATGCCGGTCACTCCCTACTTGCATGACGTATGTATGCTTGCCCGTGCAAGGCTGTGCAAGCAGTGCAGGTAGTGCATGCGTGCAGGCAAGCGTGCAGGTAGTGCAAGCAGTGCAGGCAAAAGTGTAAGCAGATTTCAGCATTACCTACACTGCGTAACTTTATGAGTATCAACACATTACTATCAAAGAGTGCAAGATGCAAGTAATTTGTGCAAAAAATATTGCTGTCCATTGAAAACATTCTGATATTATAGCATGCTCACGGATCGCACCGATTGCACGGATTTTTTTGCTTGTGCAACGTGCTTTAGCACCACGGAGATGACGGATT
>OGJE01000275.1_pt1 | contig 24104 bp, 20 predicted proteins | sample 1571981 | NCBI WGS metagenome assembly OGJE01 (sample SAMEA2582118, study PRJEB24529) | metagenome | biome: Human gut stool | place: China | collected 2011
GATAGCGTGGGTATAGCAAGGATGCTATACCCTCCTATGATTTGATGGAAGATACCTTCAAATCCTGGTAGATACAACCTGCATCTTCCAGCCCTTAACCACTTCATAGCCAATTGGCTGCGCCACTGCTGGAAGATATGGCAGATTTTTTCACCTACTTCATTTTTCTGCAGACTCTCATATAAGTAAAACCTAAACAGACTATTTCTTTTCAAAATGCTGATAATCTTTTAACGATTTCCAGTCACCACCCCATGTGAAGCCATGCTTCTTGAAAAGTTTGTAAACTAAATCGTTGTGATCAATTTTATACTTGAACGTTTTAGAGCGATTGGAGTATGCACGTCCTGTCTTCGGGGAAACAGATGTACTGCCATTGCGTAATCGTTTTACGCACGGGTTGTATAGTGGATTGATGTCGATGGCTTTACCCTGACTATGATAAGAGAGAGTTTTAGAACCAGCTACGCGTCGGTAGTTGAAGCATGAGGTGTTATTATGAAGCATCGATTGTTCATCGTCTGCGTTATAGTCGTCGATGAGTTGTATGCGTTCGATGGGGTAATGGGCTTTGTATAGCTCCTGAAATATTTCTATAAGGTCGTCAGCAATGTCTTGATGGCATACCAGTTCGCCAGACTTTACCTTGCCATCAAATCCGTAGTGCAGAACTCGGATATATCTCAGCTCTGTGCGTGGTATCGTACAGTTGGCTTTGTAAGATTTGCCTTGCATACGCTTGAAAACTGTATCGCTGATGGGTTCTGCTGTAAAGTATGTTGAGTTGTTGAGGTGTTGAGATGTTGTGGTGTTGACATTAGTTTGATGTGCTGTTGTTGTTATAGAGATGAAGGATAGAGATAGGGCGAATAATATTGTTTTCATATTTAAGTTACGAAATGAATTATAAATAGGTTGTAAGGAGTGGGGGATTGTATATAAACAAAAAAGCCACCGGCCTGAGGCCAGTGGCTAATTTTCTCTTTTCGTTGTTCGAGCTATAATTACTCAGCAACAGTTGTGTCAGCTGCAACAGTGTCAGCAGCAGTTGTGTCAACTGCAGTTGTGTCTGTTGTATCAGCAGTTGCGTCAGTAGCAGCTGTTTTGTTACCACAAGATGCGAAAGAGATAGCTGCGATAGCTACGAACATCAAAACTAATTTCTTCATTTTCTTTGCTTTTTAAATCTGTAAAACAATCATTTGTTTATTAAAACATTGCAAAGGTATATATTTTTTCAATACTACGTACAACTTTTTATGATTTTTTTTTGCTCTTTTTGTAACGTGTTCGGAATGTATTGATAATCAATGAGATACGAATAGTGAATAAATGTTAATGCTTTTAGGTTTTAAGAAAAGAGCTAAATTTTAATGATTTTAGACCTCTTGTGCGCGAACAAAACAGAAAATTCATTACCTTTGTATTCGCTTAATATATATATTATAAGGTATAATGATTAATACATCTGTTTTTCAAAATAAAAAGGCAGCATACTTCACTTTAGGTTGCAAACTGAACTTCTCTGAGACATCCACTTTTGGTAAGATGCTCGCCGACTTAGGTGTGCGTATCGCTGGCGAAGGTGATGTGGCGGATATATGTTTGGTGAACACCTGTTCGGTTACGGAAGTGGCAGATCATAAGTGTCGTCAAGCTATTCATCGTCTTGTACGCAACAATCCAGGTGCTTTTGTGATTGTCACAGGATGCTATGCACAATTGGAGTCGGAGTCGGTGAGTAAGATAGAGGGTGTTGACCTTGTGCTCGGTTCAGACGAGAAAGCCAATCTGATACAATTCTTGAGTGATGCATGGACCGCTAAGGAGTCGGCTGCAGAGCTCAATGAGGATGGAAAGGTAGAGTCGCTACACGAGTATCATTCAGTAAAGACGAAGATGATAAAGTCGTTTGCGCCTTCATGTTCTCGCGGTAATCGTACACGCTATTTCCTCAAGGTGCAGGACGGCTGTGACTATTACTGCACCTACTGTACAATACCATACGCACGTGGCAACTCGCGCAACCCGACTATAGCTTCGCTTGTTGCACAGGCAGAAGAGGCTGCGCGTGAAGGAGGTAAAGAAATTGTGCTCACTGGCGTGAATATAGGCGACTTCGGTAAAACGACAGGTGAGAGTTTCCTCGACCTGTGTAAGGCACTTGATAAGGTGGAGGGAATCGAACGCTATCGTATAAGCAGTATGGAACCAGACCTGTTGAGTGATGAGCTGATTGATTTCTGCTCGCAGAGCCGTGCGTTCATGCCTCACTTCCATATACCATTGCAAAGTGGATCGGACGAGGTATTGAAGTTGATGCATCGCCGTTATGACAAGGCACTCTTTGCTCACAAGATAGAACTTATTAAGCAAAAGATGCCAGATGCGTTCATAGGTGTTGACGTAATGGTTGGCTGTCGTGGTGAGACACCAGAGTGTTTTGAGGAGTGCTACGAGTTTCTTGACGATGTGGATGTGACACAATTGCACGTTTTCCCGTACAGCGAACGTCCCGGCACAGCGGCATTGCGCATACCTTATGTGGTTGACGATGCAGAGAAGAAAGTGCGCAGTAAGCGACTGCTTGATCTTAGTGAGCAGAAGCGTATTGAGTTCTATGCACGCTATATTGGTACAGAACAGGAAGTGCTGTTTGAAAAAGCTGCGCGTGGCAAGGCTATGCATGGTTTCACTTCCAACTATGTTCGTGTGGAGTTGCCGGCAAAGCTTGCCAAGGAAGAGTATGATAATCAGATATTGCGTGTAAGGATGGGCGAGTTTAATCGCGACAAGTCTGCATTGCAAGTTGAACTATTATAATGATATAGAATGAAGAAAGTAGCAATCGTGATATTGAACTGGAATGGTGAGCAGATGCTACGTCGTTTCTTGCCATCTGTGTTGCAATACTCTGAGGCTGTTGCTGATATTGTTGTAGCAGACAATGCTTCGACCGATGCTTCGCTTGCGCTTCTTGAGAAGAAGTTTCCTACAGTGCGTACTATTGTTCTTGATCGCAATTATGGTTTTGCGGAAGGTTACAATCGTGCACTGCGGCAAGTGGAGTATGAATATTATGTATTGCTCAACAGTGATGTAGAGGTGACGGAAGGTTGGCTTGACACACTCATCGACTTTATGGACAGGCATCCTGAAGCTGCAGCCTGCCAGCCTAAGCTGCTTGCCGAGCACGACAGAACACTTTTCGAGTATGCAGGAGCCAGTGGAGGTTACATTGATCGCTATGGTTATCCGTTCTGTCGTGGCAGACTCTTTGAAACTGTAGAGAAAGATGAGGGACAATACGATGATGTGTGCGAGGTGATGTGGGCAACAGGTGCTTGTCTGATGATACGCCGTGCCGACTATTGGCGTGTGGATGGTCTCGACGGACGCTTCTTTGCTCACAATGAGGAGATTGATCTCTGTTGGCGCCTTTGCAACTTGGGTAGAAAGATATATTGTGTGCCTCAGAGTCGGGTGCTCCACGTTGGAGGCGGTACACTGCCCAAAGGTAATCCGATGAAGACCTTCCTTAACTTCCGCAACAATCTTACGATGCTCTATAAGAATCTTCCAGAAGCAGAGTTGCGCCATGTGATGCGTGTGCGTTGTTGGCTTGATTATGTAGCAGCTTTCAAGTCGCTCATCCTTGATCGAAATCTTAGCGAATTCAAGGCCGTGATTCGTGGCAGGCAAGCTTTCAAGGCATGGCGTAACCAGTTTGATGCCGACCGTGTGGCAATACAGGCATCACGTGTGTCGCAGATGGATGTTATGCGCAAGCCATATAGTCTGCTTTGGCAGTATTATGCTCATGGTGTGCATATATATAAAAATCTAAAAAACGAACGATAAGAGCTTATTTTTATGATAATTTTATAGTTAAACAGCGGAAAAGGGTCTGCTGTTTAACTTTTTTAGATGATTTTCTTGGCTTTTAAAACCTTTTTTACTATTTTTGCAAAAAATATTTAACAGTTCGTTAATAGAAGGATAGTAAAAGGGTGAGAAAACTATACATTATAATAATAATGACTATTGTTTTTGTTTCTACAGCTTGTGAGTTGAAACTGAAACAATTTGGCGAAGGCAGTCAGACAACGTTGATTGAGATTCAGCGTTATGACCGTCTTGAAAGTCGTTATCTCACCACTGGCGATTTCTCTGCACTTCAGCAGATGAACATCGAGTATCCCATGGAGACACGCACCTTGATAGAAGATGTGTTGCGATTGGGAGAGGTTAATGACCCTGGCATCAATTCAAAGTTTTTACAGTTCTACCAAGATACAACTCTTCAGATTATCATCACTGAAGCAGAGGTGCAGTATGCTAATGTATCAGATATCAGTAAACAACTGAATAAAGCCTTTGATCGATTGCGCAAGCTATCTCCAAATGTTTCTATTCCGACAGTTTACTTACAGATAGGTGCTCTTGATCAGAGTGTGGTTGTCGGCAATAATTCTATTGGTATTTCGCTTGACAAGTATCTTGGTGAGTATTATCCGCTTTACGACCGTTTCTATACTGAAGCACAGCGTGCTCAGATGACACGTGAGCACATAGTGCCAGACTGTATGTTCTTCTACATGCTCAGTATTTATCCGCTCAAGGATTATGAGGTTCGTTCGCAGTATGAACGTGACTTGCATGTGGGCAAGATAATGTGGATAGTGAATAGTTTGCTTGACAAGAAGTTTTTCTCAACAAAATACGTTGAGAAGGTAGACCGTTATGTGCGCAAGAACTCGTTATCGGCAAAGCAATTGCTGGAGAATAATCTGTAGGGTACTTATCCTTTTACTTTTTTACTCTTTTACTTTTTTTACTTTTAGTATCTCTTCTGGTTTCTCTACAAGAGTCGTGGCTCCGTGCTGCAATAGGAAGTCTTTGTTGCGAAATCCCCATAACACACTTATACAAGGCATACCAGAATTGCGAGCCGTGTCAATATCTACATCGCTATCACCGATATACACCGCTCCCTCAGCTGTTGTGTTGAGTTGTCGCAGAGCCTCTATGACGGTGTCGGGAGCAGGTTTCTTGCGTATGTCCTCGCGCTCGCCGATAGCCACAGGTACAAGTTCGTTTCCGAAGAAGTGTTGGCATAGTTCCTGTGTGGCAGCATAGAACTTGTTGCTTACCACCGCTACCTTTTTTCCGCGTTTGTGCAACTCTTTTAGCATCTCCATCACGCCATCATACGGACATGTCGTGTCAAGATTATGCTTCATGTAGTGCTGTCGGAAGTCCTGATAAGTCTTGTCGAACAGCGGATTATTAAGTCCGTTAGGAATGGCTCGCTCCATAAGTTTCTTTACACCATTGCCCACAAACTGTCGCACTTCGTCAAGTGTTCGCTGTGGCATACCATTGTTTGCCAGTGCGTAGTTGCAGCTCGCAGCAAGGTCGTTGAGTGTAGAAAGTAGAGTTCCATCCAAGTCGAAGATATATGTATCGTACATATTTGTGTTATTTGATTAATTGTGATTATTGAAATTGTACGATACAAAAGTACGTATTTTTAGTCAAAGGTGTATAAAATTAATCGCACGATTAAAAACATAGCATTTATTTTTGTCATATATCATATTTACTCTACCTTTGCAGTGTTTCAGCAATGTAAAAATCTAAATTATGAGAAAGAGAAAGAATAAGAATCGTAAGTTTCTAACAATCATTGGTGTAGTCATGTTGGCAGTAGTAGCTTGTGGCTATTGTTTCTTCTTTGCCGGCATGTCGTCGACAGGTGAAACGCAATATGTGTATGTTGACAACGATGACAACATCGACTCTGTCTACACAAAGCTCAGTGGCGTGTCGAGCGGCAGTTCGATGATTGGTTTCAAAACACTTGTAAAGATGAGCGGTTATGCCGACAACGTGCGTACTGGTCGCTATGCTGTGCGTGAGGGTGAAGGTGCCTTCATGGTATTCCGTCACTTGAAGAACGGCTTGCAGACACCAGTCAGCCTTGTTGTGCCGTCGGTGCGTACTATGGACCGCCTTGCAGCCGAACTCTCCAAGCGCCTTATGATGGACAGTACCGCCCTTTACAAGGCACTTACAGACGAAGCTGTCTGTCAAAAGTATGGTTATGACACCACGACAATAGCTGCACTATTTATTCCGAATACATACGATATCTACTGGAATGTGAGTGTGGAAAAGCTGCTCGACCGTATGCAGAAGGAGAACAAGGCATTCTGGAATGCCGAACGCACAAGAAAGGCACAGGCAATGAAACTCACACCGGTAGAGGTGACAACGCTTGCCAGCATCGTCGACGAGGAGACAGCCAATAACGGCGAGAAGCCGATGGTAGCCGGTATGTACTACAACCGTCTCATGCTGCGCAACGCCGAGTATCCGGAAGGAATGCCGTTGCAGGCAGACCCTACAATCAAGTTCGCATGGAAGCGTTTCGACCTGAAGCGCATATACAACAACTTGCTGTATATAAAGAGTCCGTACAACACCTACCGCAACCCAGGTCTGCCCCCAGGACCAATCCGTATTCCATCAATAGCAGGCATCGATGCTGTGCTCAATCACGTGCCGCACGACTATCTCTATATGTGTGCTAAGGAAGACTTCAGCGGAACGCATAATTTTGCACGCAATTATAATGAGCATTTACAGAATGCAAAGCGTTATAGTGATGCGCTTAATGACAGAGGAATAAAATAATTAGATTTAATAATTTAATAATGAATAAATTATCAACACTCTTACTTTGTGCCGTCTTGTCTGCCCAGACATTCAGCTCGAAGGTTCATGCAATTGAAACAGAATTATCGGCTGCACATGGCTATGTAGAGACAACCGACGGAACGGTAGGTGCATCAGGTATCAATATGCCTGGCGAAGCGCTCAACTCCAGCGGTCGGCCGCAGATGAACAACACGCTTTCTGCCTGGACCTCAACCTCCGTTTGTGCCGTCTATTATTTCCATCATCCTGCAGCAACGGTTTCAAACACTTTGAAACTTAACATCAAGGCGTTGCAGACTGTGCGCTTCCGCCTCACCGTTTCCGACCCCGATTCGCCTGCCACACCTCTTTATACAAAGGAGTTCAGTGCGAAAGGTCCGCTTATTGGAGGTGATGTGGAGGTTGGTATGGGTGACATAACCTTCACACGCTCAGCTTATTATCGCTATAAACTCGAGTGTATCTCCGGCTGTAATGCCATAAATAACATCAGTCGTTTCAAGTTCTCTACTTCTTCCAATGAGGCTTCGTATGCAGCCAATTATCTGTCGTCGCCATCAGTGCATCTCAACAACTGGCATTCAACAGCATCGGGTGCTCCTTCTGGTGACGGCTACGACTGGCTGTTTGAGGAGATAATGATACCTGCGGAGTCTGACCTCGTTGGCACATACGCCGAGGCGATAGGTGCGCTCAATGGCTATATGGGCATACAGATGAACGGTTATGTAGATGGCGAGCCGCGCCACGACGTGCTCTTCTCTATGTGGGATGATGGCTCAACCGACGAAGACCCAAATCTGCCGGAACATCTGCGTGCAGGAGCTGTTGATTGGGATGAAAAGACAACCGTGAACCGATTTGGTAATGAGGGTACAGGTGTGCAGACATATCGTCGCGGCAACTATTGGACACCTGGCACATACGTGCAGTTCATCACCAACTGCCGACCAGAAACCACCTCGTACACTACTGTTGAGAATGGCAAAACCGTGGTGCATGAGCAGCACAATATGCTCGTTTCTACATGGTTCAATGCGTTGGACGGCAAAGGCTGGCAGTATATGGCAACGGTGCGTAAGCGCAACTCGTCTACATATTTCAGCACCTGGTATTCGTTCCTCGAAAACTATGTGTGGACAAATGGTCAAGCTTCGCGTAAAGCTTATTATCGCAATGGTTACGGACGTGCTCGTGCTACGGGCAAGTGGTACAACTTCAACAGTGTTGGTTTCGGACACACCGACGGCGGAAAAGAAGATGGAGCACGTGCCGACTATGGACAGGGTGTTACCGAAAACGCTTCTGATCGTACATTCTTCATGCAGACAGGTGGCTATACTTCCACAAAGCAGACGGCTTCGATTGTGAGTCTTGCAACGGATAACACGGTGGTGGATACTATTGATATCGCTCCGCTCGACCTTCGTGTTCGTCAGGCTATACAGAAAGAAATTGATCGTGCCACGGAAGACGAACTCTTTACACAGAACCTCCTGGACAAGAAAGGCTGGACTGTGATAGAGAAGTCGAGTGAGGAGACATCCGGCGAGGGTACGAATGGTCGTGCCCAGCAGATTATTGATGGTGATAACAATACGTATTGGCATCCGCAGTGGCAGGGTGGTACGGCAACACTGCCACATACAATCGTTGTTGATATGAAAACCATTAATAACGTCGGCGGCTTCCAGTTTAAGATGGGTGACGATCCCACTCGTTTTATAAAAGCTTACGATATATACGGATCTACCGATAATAGCAAGTGGACTCTACTCTGCAGCGACGACTCAGCTCCTCTCAAGTCGGAGTTTCGTAAGGTTCTCAACGAGCCGGTAGACATACGCTACTTCAAGATTGTAATACGCCAAACAACTGCAACGGATGGTCCTTGGCTCCGTATCTATGAACTCGACCTTTGTTCGGGTAAAAGCATAAAGTCGACGCTCTCGGGCAGAGTAACCTGCAATGGCAAGCCCGTAAATGGTGCAACCGTAAACCTGCGTAGTTCGGAAAAGGTGTACGATGCCACTACCGACGAATTTGGCTACTACACTATTAATGTTGATAGAACCGACTTAACTTATCAGCTCACAGCTTGGGCAGATGGCTACTATAGCTATTATGAGAGTCAGCCGATAGAGATTAAGGGTCGTGTGGTTAAGGACATTGATTTGAAGCCAATGACTGCTATCAATAGTGTGTCTATAACTGGCGACATCCCTTCTGATGCTGCACGTTATAATATCAGTGGACAGCGAGTAGGGCAGGGCACTCACGGAATAGTTATTGTGAACGGAAAGAAATACCTGACAAAGTAATTTGTGTGAATATGATTAAGGCTGGAAGATGACTTCCAGCCTTACGTTGTTATAAAGGTCAATTCTGTTGCTACGCTTCTTTTCTTATTCGTAGCGTATAGCCTCGATAGGATCGAGTTGTGCAGCTTTCTTAGCCGGATACCATCCGAAGAACACACCCGTGAAGGTGCAGACAGCGAAGCTCATGATGATGCTCCACGGCTGAATGTATATAGGCCAGTGGGCTACCAGCTTCACGGCATAGGAGGCTCCGATGCCCAAGCCCACGCCAATGAGTCCGCCGGTTACGCTGAGCAGGATAGCCTCAATGAGAAACTGGCTGAGGATGTCCACTCCGCGAGCACCGACGCTCATGCGCAGACCAATCTCGCGTGTACGCTCCGTTACGCTGACATACATGATGTTCATGATGCCGATACCGCCCACGATGAGCGATATGCCTGCCACGCAGCCGAGCAGAATGGTCATCATGTCGGTTGTAGAGTTCATCATGCTTGCCAACTCCTCTTGCGAGCGGATGTTGAAGTCGTCGTCGTCAGCCTCCTGCATGTCCGTCGCCTCCTTCAGTTTATGGTTGCGTCGCAGCACGTCGGTTATCTCGTCGATAGCCTTCGACGTGAGGTCTTCGGTTATTGCCGAGCAGGTTATTCCGCCGAGGTACGTCTGTGCCTTGATGCGTTTCATCACCGTTGTGTACGGCGCAAGCACGAGGTCGTCCTGGTCCATACCCATCGAGTTGTAGCCCTTCTTCTTCAACACGCCCACCACGCGGAACGGTATGGCGTTGAAGCGCACCACCTTGCCCACGGGATCCGACCCGTCGGGGAAGAGGTTGTCTACTACGGTCTGTCCCAAAATGCACACCTTTGCACTCGACTTTATGTCGGCATCCGTGAACATTTCTCCCTCACTCACAGCGAGTTGTCTGATTTCGAGATAGTCTTGGTTTACGCCGTAGATAGACGACGGCGTGTTGTTATTGCCGTATATCCACTGTCCGCTACTATTCACCGTGGGGCTGATGCCTTTGATGAAGTGGCACTCGTCCTTAATCGATGCGTAGTCGGTGAGCTTCAGTGTCTCCATCGACGAAGCGTCCTGACGCACTCCGCCCGGACCGCGGTCGGCTCCCGGACTTATCATTATCATGTTTGAACCCATCTCGGCGATGTTCGCCTGAATGCTGCGTTTTGATCCCTGGCCGATGGCGAGCATCGTGATGACCGACGCCACACCGATGATGATGCCGAGCGCGGTGAGGAACGAGCGCAGCTTGTTGGCTGCAATGGCGCGAAGGGCTATTTTGAAAAGATTGCTATAGTTCATAATCCATTGTATTTTGGGTGGCTACGGGCGCAGCCACCGTTTTTGTCATTTCCATGTGGCTAAATCCGTTTTTGAGGTTTCATTCGTCGGAGCTTGCCGGCAGTGCCGCCAGTCCCTCTTCAGCCGAGAGTATGTTGGTGTTGTACTCGTCGCTTATCACATGTCCGTCGCGCAGCATTATGTTGCGCGAGGAGTAGTTGGCAATGTCGGGGTTGTGCGTCACGAAGATGATGGTTCTGCCCGCTGCGTGCAACTTCTGGAAGAGGATCAGAATCTCGAACGATGTGCGTGTGTCGAGGTTTCCCGTTGCCTCGTCGGCAAGAATCACGGCAGGGTCGTTCACCAGAGCGCGTGCTATCGCCACACGTTGCATCTGTCCGCCCGACATCTGGTTCGACTTGTGGTAGAGGCGTTCGCCCAAACCCACAGCCTGCAATGCTTTCACGGCACGCTCTTCACGCTCCTTGGCTCCGATAGCGGCGTTGTACATCAGCGGCAGTTCCACGTTCTCCACGCTCGTCGTCTTCGGCAACAGGTTGTAGTTCTGGAAGATGAAGCCAATCTTGCGGTTGCGCAGCACGGCACGCTGCGACTTCGACATCTTGCGCACCGACACTCCGTCGAGATAGTATTCGCCCGAGGTAGGCGTGTCGAGACAGCCGAGCTGGTTGAGCAGTGTCGACTTGCCCGAACCCGATTTGCCCATGATGGTGACAAACTCGCCCTCGTATATCTTGAACGACACACCGCGCAGCGCGTGCACCGTCTCGTCGCCCACGAGGAAGTCGCGCTTCACGTTGTCGAGTTCTATTACTACTTTCTTTTCGTCCATAGTTCGTAATGTTTATTGTGAATGGTTAGGGTGCGTATCGACCGATGCGGATGCCCGTATCAACCGACATGGATGCCTGCCCCTAACCTTTAAACGCTATTTATTTTCTTTTGTTCTTTCCCGGAGGGCCAGGTGCGAACGGGCTCTTCTCGCCTTGGGCTTCCATAGGCATCTTCTCTTCGCCACCCGTCACGTTGAGTCCTGTTATTACCTTTGTGCCCTCGGCTATTCCGCCCACAATCTGTGTGTTCGTGCCGTCGGTCATGCCGATGTTCACCTTGTGTGCCACGATAGAGTTACCCTCAATAGTCCACACCTTGTTCTTGGCGTTCGCTACGTCCACAATCTTCATCTTGCCTACGGTCTCCTTCTGCGGAGTGAAGCGCAGTGCCTTCGACGGCACGGAGAGTACGCCCTTGCGCTCGGCTGTGTAGATTGTGACGTTGGCGGTGAGGCCCGGCTTCAGCTTCAGGTCGGCGTTTGGCGCAGAGATAACCACCTCGTATGTCACGACGTTGTTCGTCGTAGTAGACTCCTGACGCACCTGCTTCACCTCGCCCTCGAATGTATCGTCGGGGTAAGCGTCTACGGTGAACGTCACGCGTTCGCCCTCCTTCACGTCGCCTATGTCCGCCTCGTCTACGTCAGCCACTACCTGCATGTTCGTCAGATCCTGCGCTATGGTGAACAGCTCCGGCGTAGAGAAACTCGCCGCAACGGTCTGTCCCTCCTCAACCGACTTCGATAGCACCACGCCGTCGATGGGCGAGGTGATAGTGGCGTAGCCGAGATTGGTCTGTGCGCGTTGCACCTCCTCCTTAGCCGACGCCACCTGCTCCTTAGCCTGCGTGTACGAGAGCTTCGCGTTGTCGAAGTCGTCGGCAGCCACGAGTCCCTTCTCAAAAAGTGTCTTGTAGCGTTTGTAGTTGGCAGTCTGGTAGTTGAGCTGGCTCTGTGCCGTAGCCAGTTGCGTCTTTGCCGTGTTGAGCTGACTCATAAGGTTTGTCTTGTCAAGCTCCGCAATCACCTGTCCCTTCTTCACTACCGAATTGTAGTCGACGAAGAGTTTGCTTACGATGCCGCTCACCTGCGTACCCACCGTGACCGACGTTACAGGTTCGATCGTACCGGTAGCGGTGATGCTGTTCATGATGTTTGCCGGCGCAACGGCAGCCGTGTCAAACGTAATCTTTTCTTCTTTCTTGCCGCCCGACAATAGCCATACGGCAAGCGTAGCGATAGCAGCAATAGCCGCTATCACCAATAGCTTTTTCTTATTCATATTTACTCTCTAATTATTTTACTTTTACTTAATGTTTCCCGTCTGATAGAACTCCAGCATGTTGAGGTTTAGTATGGCGAGATACTTGCTCTGCAGTTCGTTCTGCTGCGCCTGCAGAAGGTTTGTCTTGCCCGTCATCAGTTCTACGGTGTTCTTCAGTCCCTGCTTGAACTGCTCCGATAGAAGCTCGTAGCTTGCCTGCGCACTCTCGGTCGAAACGCGTGCCGCCTTGAACTTGTTCTGGTTTGTCACAGCCTGCAGCCAGTAGTTCTCGATAGTGGAGTAGAGCGTGGTCTGCTTGTCCTGCAAGTCGAGCAGATAGCTCTGCTTCTGCAGCTTTGCCTTGTTCACGGCAGTCTTAGTCTGACGGTTGTCGAAGAGCGGAATGCTCACCGTCACGCCGCCGCCCAAACTGAAGTTGTTCTTTATCTGCGTGCCCCAAGCGTTGTCGCTCATCGACGATGTAGAGGTGGTAATGCCGGCGTTGAGGCTCACTGTCGGCATTCTGCCTGCCTTAGCCACCTTTATGCCGAGGTCGCTGCTCTCGATGCCGAGCTTGGCGTTCTTTATTTCCGGCCGCTGTTCGAGCGAAGCCGTGTACACGTCGTTCAGTGCCGGCACATCCTCAAGCGCCATGTCGTCTGTGGTAGAAGGTACGGCGACGTCAAACTCCTCATCGCTCGTTATCTGCAGCAGTTCCTTCAGCTGGCGCTTGTAGTTGCGCAGGTTGCTCTCGGCTTCCACGATGGCGTACTCGTCCTGCGCACGCTGCGCCGTGAGCTGCGCCAGGTCTGCCCGGCTCATCTTGCCCACCTCAACCATTGTCTTGCCGCGCTGCTCGTTAGTCTGGCTCGTTTTCAGACTCTCCTTCGTCACGCTGATAGCCTCGTTAGAGTAGAGTATCTGCACGTAGAGCTGCGCAATCTGCTCGAGCACGCTGTTGGCTGTTGTGGCAGAGTCGAGTCGTGCCTGTTCGACAGCCAACTTGTTCAGCTTCACGTTGTTGCGGTTCTTGTTGCCGTTCCACACCGTCCAGTTGCCCATGAGCGAGTACGATCCGTTGTAGTAGACCTTGTCCACGCTCGACTGCACGTAGCCGTCCGCCACCGTAGCTCTGCCTTGCTGTGGCCACGGCGTGTAGCTTACGTTCTGCGATGTAGACAGGTTGAGCGACGGCAGCAGCGCCGACTGGCTCTGCTTCACGTCCTCGAGGGCGGAATACTCCTGTATCTTCGCCTTCTGCAACTTGATGTTGTTAGCCAAGGCGTAGTCGATGCAGTCTCTTAGCGACCACTGCTTAGCCGCACATTCGGTTGGCAGCGACAGCAGGAGAAGTCCTGCCAGACAAGTCATCCCAATTTTCTTCATACTTCAATAGTCTTTAATTGATTCATTATTCTTTTATAATCTCTCTATAATAGGAGGGTATGGTATCTTGCCATACCCACGCTGCCTTAAACGCTGCCTTTAGTCTACACCTTTCTGCCAGTTTACTTCAGCTGCTGCAGACGCGCGATGTACTTGCCGAGTATGTCGAACTCGATATTCACGCGTGTGCCCACCTTGATGTCGCAGAAGTTGGTGTTGTCGTGTGTGTAGGGGATGATAGCCACGGTGAACGAGTTCTCTGTAGGGTTGCACACGGTGAGCGAAACGCCGTTCACCGTAACCGAGCCCTTGTCTACCGTGAAGTAGCCACGCTCCGCCATCTCGCGGTCGAACTTGTACTCGAAGGTGTAGTATGTTGATCCGTCTGCGTCGCGCATCTCCTTGCACACAGCAGTGCCGTCCACATGTCCCTGCACGATATGACCGTCCAATCTGCCGTTCATCAGCATCGAACGCTCCACGTTCACACGGTCGCCCACCTTCAGCTCGCCGAGGTTAGAGCGGTCGAGGGTCTCCTTCATCGCCGTCACGGTGTAGCGGTCGCCGTCGATAGCCACCACCGTTAGGCAGACACCGTTGTGCGCCACGCTTTGGTCTATCTTCAGCTCGTCGGTGAATGAGCAGGTGAGTGTGAGGTCTACATTCTCTTTATCGTTCTTCAGTGCTACGAGTGTAGCCATTTCTTCTACTATGCCAGAAAACATGGTTCTATAAAATTCTTGTTTGTTTGGTTTAAAATAATGTATGTTCTTAAAATTGCGAGTTGTACGCATTTTCGACAAAGTAACGAAATATTTCTTTAACCCCAAAATTTATTATACTAAATTAAGAGTATCTTCTGTAAAACAGCAACAAAAAAGGAGATTACGGCATTTCTGCGTAATCTCCTCGTATAGTTTAAAAAGGGACGCCCAGTGATGTGATGAAACTCCGAGTATACAAGATTTGAGAGCTCTCCGCCTTTGTAATCCACCGGCTTTGCAGCTTAGTCCACTGAGGTTTTATATGGCCCGCCATTGGCAAAAGAAGTCTTCTCGGTTTCGATTTTATTATTGATGAGTATCCCGATCGAACATGGCACGCCCCTATGTCTTTTCTGTTTTGCTTGTGCAAAGTTAATACATTCCTTTTATTCTGACAAGTGTTTAAGCCATTTTAAATGTTTGCAATCGACATGATATTGGCGAATACACCGGCTGCCGTAACGCTTGCGCCTGCTCCGTAGCCCTGGATGAGCATTGGATACTCGCGGTAGCGTTCGGTGGTGAGTGCCACGATGTTGTTGCTGCCCTGCAAGTTGTAGAACGGGTGAGTGCTGTCTACCTCCTTCAGTGCCACAGAGAGCTTGCCGTGGTCGAACGTAGCCACGAAGCGCCAGCGTTTGCCTTCTGCATCGAGCTGCTTGCGTCGTGCTTCGAAGTCGGCATCCAGCTTAGGCAGGTTCTTCCAAAACTCCTCTATGCTGCCCTCGAAGAACTCGTCGGGTATGAACAGGTGTTTCTCCACATCTGTCTTTTCTACCTTATATCCTGCCTCGCGAGCGAGGATTACGAGCTTGCGTATCACGTCCTTGCCCGAGAGGTCGATGCGTGGGTCGGGTTCGCTGTAGCCCTGCTCCTTGGCGCGGCGCACAGCCTCCGACATGGTAACGTCAGCCGATAGCTCGTTGAAGATGAAGTTGAGTGTGCCCGAGAGCACCGCCTCTATCTTCAGAATCACGTCGCCCGAGTTGCGCAGGTCGTTGATGGTGCCGATGATAGGCAGTCCGGCACCCACGTTTGTCTCGTAGCGGAAGAACACGCCACGCGCCAATGCGGTCTCCTTCAGCAAGGCGTATTTCTCGTATGACGACGATGCAGCGATCTTGTTGGCTGCAATCACCGATATGTTGTGCTCCAGCAGCGGTTGGTAAATCTCAGCTACGTCCTTGCTCGCCGTACAGTCGACGAACACGCTGTTGAAGCAGTTCATCTCTATTATAGCGTCGCGCAGTTTCTTGTCGTTGCTCTCTGGAGCGTCGGCAAGCAGCTGGCGATAGTTGGCGAGGTCAATGCCGTCGCGGTTGAATAGTGCCTTCTTCGATGTAGCGATGCCTACTACGTTCAGCTTCAGTCGCTTGGTGCGCTTCAGCTCCTCGTACTGGTCGTGTATCTGCTCGAGCAGCTGTCCGCCCACGGTGCCCACACCGCATACAAAGAGGTTCAGCACCTTGTATTCAGACAGGAAGAACGAGTCGTGTATGGCGTTGAGCGCCTTGCGCAGATGCTCGCTCTTCACTACGAACGAGATGTTGGTCTGCGACGCACCCTGCGCACATGCTATCATGCTGATGCCGGCTCTGCCCAGTGTGCCGAAGAGCTTGCCGGCTATGCCCGGCACGTGCTTCATGTTCTCGCCTACGACGGCGATGGTAGCCAGTCCGCTTTCGGCGTGCATGGGGAACATGGCACCCGTCTCTATCTCCTTCGCAAACTCGCCGTTGAGCACCTCTACAGCCTCCGCTGCATCCTGGTCGCGCACACCGATAGACGTTGAGTTCTCCGACGAAGCCTGCGACACCATGAACACGCTGATGCCGTTGTCTGCCAGGGCGGTGAAGATGCGGCGGTTCACACCGATGACACCCACCATCGACAGACCGGCTACGGTGATGAGCGTGGTGCCGTTGATGCTCGATATACCCTTGATGGGCTTGTCGTTGTTGGCCACCTTCTGCTTGATGATGCTGCCCTCGCTGTCGGGGTTGAACGTGTTCTTCACGCGGATAGGAATGTTCTTCACGCAGACGGGGTAGATGGTAGGCGGATACACCACCTTCGCACCGAAGTTGCAAAGCTCCATCGCCTCGATGTAGCTCAACTCCTTAATGGTGTAGGCGGTCTTTATGACGCGTGGGTCGGCTGTCATAAAGCCGTCCACGTCGGTCCATATCTCAAGAATGTCAGCGTCGAGTGCTGCGGCGATGATGGCAGCGGTGTAGTCGGAACCGCCACGACCGAGGTTCGTAATCTCGTCGGTGTCGCGGTCTTTGCTTATAAAACCCGGAACAAGCGAAATGCGCTGCAGGTCGCTGAAGGTGCGACGCACGAGGCGGTTGGTCAGTTCGGAGTCGAGAGTGTTCTTATGGTTCTTGCGCACGGTCTTGATGAACTCGCGCGAGTCGTACCACTTTGCGCCCTGCACCAGTGTTGCCACGATGTTCGAGCTGAGTCGCTCGCCGTAGCTCACGATGGCATCCTGCGTCTTCTTCGAGAGGTCGTGTATGAGGTACACGCCGAAGTAGATGGAGCGCAACTGCTCGAAGAGCGAGTCGACGATGTTGAAGAGCTGCTCGCGCTTGCGTGGGTCGGTGATGATGGTGTCTATCATCTTGTGGTGGCGTTCCACCATAGCCTGGAATTCGTCCTTCCACGCCTCGTCGCCTTTCTGTGCGAGCACTGATGTGGCGATGAGCTTGTCGGTGATGCCGCCCAATGCGCTCACCACGACGATGATGGGCTGCTCCTGCGCCTCTTTCTCTACAATAGCCTTCAGGCTGAGAATACTCTCTACGGAACCCACTGAGGTTCCGCCAAACTTCAATACTTTCATTTCTTTTTGTTCTGTGGTTAATGTCTCCATACCAGGGAGACGCTTGTGTTTCGATGCTGACGTGGTTCGTAACGCAGTGCAACTGGCGTGCGTCGGGGTCCTCTTTACGAGCGAGGTTTCACGCTACTCCTTGGTCGTCATCTGCGTCAAGCGACAGCGTTAGCACCGTGTCGTTGACAATAAAGTTATTGGGATGTGGGGACAAAATTACGAAAAATGTTCTTAAAACGTTACGTTTCTTATGTGAAAATCGCATAAGTTTGTGTAATTTTGTACCCTAATAGGAGGATATGGCATCTTGCCATATCCACGCACCCCACCAGGGGGTGCAGTGGTCTCCACTGCACCAACCAAGCAAAAAATAACAACATAATAGATATTAATAGGAGGATATGGCATCTTGCCATATCCACGCACCCTTCAAAAAAAAATAACAACAAATAAATATGATTCAGGAATTTCAAATACGAGTGCTGCCCGTGGTAGCCTCGAGCGAGCAAAACATAATAAGCTACATTGCCGACGAGAAGGGCATCGACGCGCGCACCGTCAACGCCGTGCGTGTGCTGAAGCGTAGCATCGACGCACGCCAGCGCACCATCTTCATCAACCTCACCGTGCGTGTCTACATCAACGAGATACCGCAGGACGCCGAGTTCGTACACACCGAGTACGGCGACGTGAGCCATAAGCCGCAGGTCGTGGTGGTAGGAGAGGGCCCCGGTGGACTCTTCGCTTCGCTCCGACTCATCGAACTTGGCTTGCGCCCCGTCGTGCTTGAGCGTGGCAAAGACGTACGTCAGCGCAAGGTAGACCTCGCCAACATCACTAAGACACAGGCTGTAGACCCCGAGAGCAACTACTGCTTCGGCGAGGGCGGTGCCGGTGCCTACTCCGACGGCAAGCTCTACACTCGCTCCAAGAAACGTGGCAGCACAGAGAAGATTCTCAACGTGTTCTGCCAGCATGGAGCCTCTACGTCAATCCTCGTCGACGCCCATCCGCATATCGGTACCGACAAACTGCCGCAGGTTATCGAGGCTATGCGCAACACCATCATACGCTGCGGCGGCGAGGTTCACTTCCAGACCAAGATGACTCGACTGCTGCTCGAGGGCGACAAGGCGGTGGGCGTTGAGGCTGTCGACCTGCAGACGGGTGCCGAGAAGACATTCCGTGGACCGGTCGTTCTCGCCACAGGACACTCTGCCCGCGACGTTTACCGCTATCTCGCCGAGGCGAAGATAGAGATTGAGGCGAAGGGCATCGCCGTCGGTGTGCGCCTTGAGCATCCGTCGCAGCTGATTGACCAGATACAGTATCACTCGCGCAACGGACGCGGCAAGTATCTGCCCGCTGCAGAGTACAGCTTCGTGACACAGGTAGACGGACGCGGTGTCTACTCGTTTTGCATGTGTCCCGGCGGTTTCGTCATTCCGGCAGCCACCGACAAGCAGCAGATTGTGGTGAACGGCATGAGCCCCAGTAACCGCGGCACACAATGGTCCAACTCGGGCATGGTCGTAGAGACACGCCCCGAGGACGTGGGCGGCGACGAGAACGATCCGCTGCGCGTGATGCACTTCCAAGAGGAACTGGAGCGTGCATGCTGGCAGCAGGGCAACATGAAGCAGACCGCTCCAGCGCAGCGCATGGCAGACTTCGTGAACAACCGCCTGAGCTACGACCTGCCCAAGAGCAGCTATGCCCCCGGACTCATATCCTCGCCCCTTCACTTCTGGATGCCGCAGCATGTGGGCAAACGCCTGCAGGAAGGCTTCAAGAAGTTCGGCAAGATGAGCCACGGTTTCCTCACCAACGAGGCGATACTTATCGCCACCGAGACCCGCACCTCGTCGCCCGTGCGCATCACCCGCGACTTCACCACGCTGCAGCACGTGCGCATCCAGGGACTCTTCCCTTGTGGCGAGGGTGCAGGCTACGCCGGTGGCATCGTCTCTGCTGGTGTCGACGGCGAACGTTGTGCAGAAATGTGTGCAGAGTATCTGAAAAATTAAGTTTTGCGAAAAAATCTACCATATCTTCCAGTTTTCTTATAATACTCTGTATCTCAGACATATAAGGGATGGTAGATGGCTGGCAGATAGCTGGAGGATAGTCCGAATCTTCCAGTTATCTGCCATTTATTATAGCAGCGTGACAACGATGTTGCGGTAGCGTGGCAATAAAGTTTCGGTAGCGTGGCAATAAAGTTGTTGTAGCGTGGCAATAGCTAAATTTACCTGTTGGCGGAATTAATTTAGTGCATACTTAATTCTACCAATGGGCTTGTTGTTAATGAAGTTTATGTATTGCAGAATAGTAAGTGCACTAATTTTATATGGCATACGGTTGTCACCTCCCCAGGGTATGTATTTCATGCGCTCGTTGATGAAGATTGGTACGATGTCGTTCTCCTCCTTAAAGACTTCGGATGTCTTGATGGTGAAGGCAGCGGAGGCATGGGTGCCGGGGATGGTATGGACGGATGTAAATGTTAGTGTATCGGGCATAATATGCTGTTTTTGAGGCAAAGATATAAGTGAATGGTAGTGGGTGAAAAGACAAGGTTTACAATATAATATGTGTGAGTTAGGAAAGTTTAATATCTAAAAATGCCAAAACGTCATTGTTTTTTTGTATTTTTGTAAGGTATTGTCATTTAAAGTACCTTGGTGTATTTTTGTGGACTACATGAAACGAAAAAGACAGGTGAAAACTTGTCAGCAACAGAAAAGAGAAACATCCAAAATGAACACTGATAACAAACGACTTCCAATAAAACGTGAAGACTACGAGTCGATGCTGCAACATGCCATTGCAGTGATTGAACACGCCCGACTGGAAATTGCCAAGCATATTAACGGCAATATTGCTTCCGCATATTGGGAGATTGGTAAGATGCTTCAAGAGCGAAAGATAGAAAGCGGACATGGGGATGGCGTGGTACGCCAGTTGTCCGTAGACTTGAAAGAACGCTATCCGAAGATGGGGCTTTCACCTCGACAGCTTTGGAACATGAAGAAGTTTTATCTTCGTTATGCAGGGCACGATGAAAAAGTGCTACGCGCCGTAGCACTTTTGCCGTGGTCGCACAACTTGCTCATTATGAGCAAGAATAAGAATGATGAAGCTACTCTGTTTTATGCGAAAGAAACTATTGCTAAAGGTTGGAATCGCGACTTACTACTCAATGCGATTAAGCTAAATATGTACGAGTCGCAGTTGGCAACAAAGGTTGATAACAATTTCAATCGCACGCTTCCTATGGAGCAAGCTCGATATGCCAATGAGGTGTTCAGCAGCAGTTACAACCTCGGCTTTCTTGGAGTGACAAGTCCTATACTGGAATTGGAACTTGAAGACCGACTTATGAAAGCCATCACACGCTTCCTTATGGAGCTCGGCAACGGCTTTACTTTTATAGGCAACCAACACGTACTGGAGTATAACGGAAAGGAAAGCAAGGTGGATATGCTATTCTTCCACCGTGGCTTACGCTGCCTTGTGGCTGTCGACTTGAAGATTGGTGCCTTCAAGCCAGAGTATGCAGGAAAAATGAACTATTATCTTTCGCTGCTTGACCGCCTTGAACGTGGTGCAGATGAAAACCGCTCTATCGGCATCATCCTCTGTGCAGAGAAAGACCGTGTGGAAGTGGAACTTGCCCTTGAAGACATGGGCAAGCCGATAGGCGTGGCTGACTATCAACTGATATTGCCAAAGAAAGAATTAGAGGAAGTCCTTACAAACGAGATTAGAAAGTTTGGTGAGGAGAAAGAAAATATATGAGGCTTTGTAGCAACACCATCTGCATCAATATCTTTGAACCCACAATTAATTTGATAAAATGATAGAAAAAAAATCTTCAAAAAGATACGCGCTTAGCCTCTTTTCGTCAGCAGGAATAGGAGAATTAGGTGTTAAGGCTTGCGGCATAAAGATTCTTCTTAGTAATGAATTGCTAAAAGAAAGATGTTCATTGTACCATGAGAACTATCCTAATACCCAAAGTATCTGTGGAGATATTTGGAAATTACAAGACAATATTATAGAAGAATGGAATAAAGAAAAAGTTGGGCAACCTTTTCTACTGTATGCGACTCCACCTTGTCAAGGTATGTCTTTTAATAGTGTCGGGAGGTTACAATATGAAATCAGAACTGGTAAACGTCCAAAAGAAGATCCAAGAAATCGTCTGATTATACCTACAATAAATATCGCCAAAAGAATTAGGCCTAGGTGGATTTTACTGGAGAATGTTCCAGATATGCAACTCACGATTATACGTACAGAAAAAAATGAGTATAAAAATATTATAGAATACGTTAAAGAGGAGTTGGGATTGAATTATGTGGGAAAGGCAGAAGTAGTCAATAGTGCAGATTATGGTATTCCTCAAACACGAACAAGGTTAATTACTATTTTTACAAATTCAGAAATGGGGAAACAATACTTTAGTAAGTACCATACATTCCTTCCGAACAGGACACATGATAAAGATGGTGGAAATGGGCTCAAGAAATGGGTAACTTTGAAAGATGCTATTGGGAACTTGCCACCACTTTCAGCAGAGATAGGGAAAAATTCATGTGAGGCAATACCATGGCATGTAGTTCCAATTATGAGAAAAGAGAAATTTTGGTGGGTTAAAAACACTCCATACAATGAAACGGCTTATAATAACCAATGTACAGAATGTGGGTTTCAAAATACGCCTCGTCATGGGATGTTTATGAAAGATGGAATTCATCAGTCTAAAAAAGACACCCCCATTTATTGTGCAAAATGTGGAGCTTTGTTGCCACGTCCTTCTATGATTGACAAGAAAACGGGAATAAGGAGAAGAATCAAAGGGTTTGATAGCGCATATCGAAGAATGGTGTGGGAAATGCCTTCACCTACACTTACACAAAATTTTCAGTATGAAGCATCCGACAAAAAGATTCATCCAGTCCAAAATCGTACACTATCAGTCTATGAGGCTCTTAAATTACAAACCATAACAGAATATGATTATAAATTATCAGTGAACGACAAACCTATTTCCAGAAATCTGTGCTGCCAGATTATTGGAGAAAGTGTTCCTCCTCGATTAATAGAATTAATCTGTTCAAAAATTATATCTATAGATAACGGAGAGATACAATGATGAAAATAGTAGGAGAAAAACCTCGCAAAATGGTCAGCCTTTTTGCTGGTATTGGTGGTTTTGAGTTGGCATTTCGTTCTATTAACGTAGAAACAACATTGATGTGCGAAATTGATGATATTGCCAAACACGTCCTTTCGACAAATATTCCAAATGTACCAATTGTTGAAGATGTTTGTTCGTTAGATACAATTCCTAATGATACTGATATTTTGTGCGCAGGATTTCCATGTCAAGATTTAAGTTCTGTTGGTGGTAAACAGGGATTGGCAGGAACACGGTCATCACTAGTAAAAGAGGTTTTCAGAATATTACAAAGCAAAAAAACAGAATGGGTCGTGTTTGAAAATGTCTCATTTATGTTAAGTCTAAATAATGGTGAAGCGATACATACTATTGTTGAGGAATTAGAAAGTTTAGGTTATAATTGGGCTTATAGAACAATTGATTCTATTTCTTTTGTTCCACAGCATCGTTGTAGGGTTTTTGTAATAGCTTCATTACATCACGATCCAAGACATGTAATATTAAGTGACGATGTAAAAGACTATTTCAACAAAGTAGATTATTCTTGTTTTAAGAATCCGATAGGTTTTTATTGGACGGAAGGAAAAAATGCCTTGGGAATGATAAATGATGGCATTCCAACATTAAAAGCCGGATCTACCATTGGTATAGCTTCACCGCCGGCAATTGTTTTTCCAAATGGCGAAGTGTCAACGCCTGACATACGAGATGCAGAACGTTTACAAGGTTTTCCTGCGGATTGGACACTGCCTGCACAGGATATTAGTAAACCATCAATGAGATGGCGTTTAGTAGGAAATGCTGTAACCGTGGAAACTGTAGCCTGGATTGCAAGGAAAATCGTAAAACCTCAGCCCTATGACTTTGAAATTGATAAACCAATAACTTTTACAACAAAAAAAAGGAATTGGCCTAAAGCAGCTTGGGGGATAGATGGAAAAAGATTTGAAGCGAATGTATCAAAATATCCACAAATCAGAAGAAACGCACCTTTAATTGATTTTCTAAAATACCCCAGGAAGCAACTTTCTCTTAAAGCAACATGTGGTTTTGAAAAAAGGTTGTTAGGAGGAAGAATGAACTGCCCACAGTATTTTAAAGAGGCAATACATAATCACATAAAAGTAATGGAGAACGAAAATGACTGATATAACAAAACAATCTTTTGAGAATGCGATTGACGCATTGCTTCAAGCTGATCCTCGCAATAGTAGTAAGGGCAAGGTGTTGAAAGAATGGTTTTCTACATCTTTCAATATAAATGCTACGGTTTCACACATCAAGGAGGACAAACAAATTGGGAATCGGGTATCGGAACAATTCAAACATAAAGAAACAGTTGTTGTTTTTGTATGTGCAACGAATGTAAATACGACTACTTTAAAGTTAAGAATAAAAGAACAGTCGTTGTCTTTTTTTAAATAAGGTTGACACCCTAAAGTCAACAATTATGAAAAAGAA
>OGJE01000289.1_pt1 | contig 23274 bp, 23 predicted proteins | sample 1571981 | NCBI WGS metagenome assembly OGJE01 (sample SAMEA2582118, study PRJEB24529) | metagenome | biome: Human gut stool | place: China | collected 2011
TTCGTATTTTCCTCCTATCTCTATCCCGACGCGAGACGCGTCGCCCCCATTAGAGATAGCGTTTGGTGATAGAGTCCATTCGCCTGTTTACGTTTCACCTAACAGCCTATCTCCAATTATTACTGCCCAGTAAATATTTTTTCGTATTTTGTCTGCACTCTGCACTTTTGTCTACACTCATACTGATTATCAATGAGTTACGGCGTGTAGACAAAGCGAAATTTTGTCTGCACTATTATCTACACTCATGGCAGGTGGCTGTGTGCACTTGCAGCATCAGGGGAGCATCGATCGGGCATAGGGAGGGCGGATATTCGATTGCTCCGACAAGTTTAACGCCCTCCCTATGCCGCAAAACCCTGTTGGCACGACCAGTGTGATGCTTGCGTATGTAAGCTTGTGCAGATAGTGCAGACAGTGCAGAAAAAAGTGCAGAGTGCAGACGGTAGTGCATACAAAAAACAAGTTTGTCTACACGCTGTAACTCATTGATAATCAGTATGAGTGTAGGCAAAAGTGCAGAGTGCAGACAGTTTGCCAAAAAAGTGCTGTGAGGGGTGTGTAGGGTGTTTGTTACGGGTGCGTTAGTTTGGCCGCTTACGCGTTCAAGGCAGATATTTATATGTCGGGTAACGCTTAACCGGACGGCGATCATGCCAAATCAGTGTAATCGGGAATATCTTGCAAGTATTCCACTTTCATGCTTTGATAGTTAACATGGCAACAATAGTGTTTGATGCCATTGCTCACAATCAAATAGTCAGCCCTTAACACACTGTTGTAAGCATATATTTGCTGAAATACGTGCTGCGTGATGGCAATGTGTGGCGCTTTATATTCAATTATAACGCGAGGCACTCCCCCCGTGCGGTGGTATAGCACACTGTCGCAGCGGCGTGCCACGCCCCCCACGTTGATGGTCACCTCGTTGGCCAACAATGCGGCCGGGTAGCCCTTATGCTCCACCAGGTAATGCGTAAAGTGCTGCCGCACCCACTCCTCGGGCGTGAGCCGCAAGTAGCAGTGACGCAAAAAATCATATATGGCGGGTTGCCCGTTGCGGTTGCTGAGTTTCACCTCGTAGGCGGGCAGGTTGAGTGATTGCATGATTATAATAAGAGACGTTTAATGGAAAGGCAAAATTACAATTATATTGTGATAGCAAGCGGCTTGCTTGCATATAATGTTGTATCATGTTGATGTTTGCCAATATTTGCCGATGTCTGCCCGAGGGCGATTGAGCCAAAATGTAATGATAATCGGAACGTCTGAATTGACGCAGGTATTTTAATTATTGGCGTCTGGTAGAACGTAAACAGGCAACGGACTCAAGCATCAAGCGCTACCAACCACTAAGCGCTAGCTCTAATGGGGGCGACGCGTCTCGCGTCGGGAAAAGATGCAGCCATTATTTAGCAGAGTTCGTATTTTCCTCCTATCTCTATCCCGACGCGAGACGCGTCGCCCCCATTAGAGCTAGCGTTTGGTGATAGCGCTTAATGATAGCGTTTGGGCCTTGGTAGCGTTTGGTGCTTGAGCCCGTTCACACGTTTATGTTTTACCGGACAATAATATACAACTATACACAATACAGAAAATCCGCGATGCCGAACTTTAGGCATCGCGGATTTTGTGTATATACAGTTAGCTCTTAGTCCATTGCTACAAATGCTGCCCAATAATAGGGGTCGGTAGCTCCTTGCTCAATGAGGTAGGTGCGGGCGCGTTTAAGTGCTTGACGTGTGTTGAGGCCATTGGCAAGCTGACGGTAAAATTCGGTCATGAACATACACGTTGTTTCGTCTGATACCTTCCAAAGCGTCATGACAATGGTGCCGGCACCGGCTTGCTTGAATGCCCGTTGCAGTCCCCACACGCCATCGGTGTTGTCAATGTGGCCGCGTGCCGTTTCGCAGGCTGAGAGAACCACGAGCCGGGTGTGCGACAGGTCGAGACGCGAAATTTCGTCTGCTGTCAGTATGCCATCTTCCACCCCCTTTGGCAAAGGCTTGCACTGCCAAGCATTATTGCCACCGGCAAGCACAAGGCCGCTCCACATCATATAGTTGCCATTGGGCGTAAATGCCGTGCGCGATTGTGCAAATGGCGAATTGTCGTATTGCTGTATGGTGCTTATGGCAAATCCGTGAGTGGCAATGTGCAGTGCGTCAGGTGCATGCCCGTCCAGGGCTTTGAAAGCCTCCTCGGTGGCTTGGACGTCGGTAAATGTGCAAACTTTGGCGCCATGGGCCCGGACTATGGCCGCAATGTTGGCCACTTCGTTGCGTGTGGCAGGAATGGCGTGCCAGTTTCCGCGTGTGTCGTCGCCCCGCATAGCCAATTTGCTGCTGATGTCCTCGTGTTGAATGACATGGTGGGGAAAGGTTGCTTTGGCCATTTGCTGGGGCGTCATGTCGTAGTCGGGGCAGCCCATGGCCACAACATTCTTGATGGGGGTGACGTTGGTGGCACTTTTTATTTTAAGCGGAGATGAAAGCAGTGTGAGTTCTGTTACATTGCCTAACCGCTTGTTGTTGTGCTGCATGAGTGCATCGAAGTTAAGCGTGGCTAAATTGCCCGTGGTGGAGTAGTAAACGCGCTTGGCCCCCCCCTAGGTGTGGCATAAGCGGAGCCCACAATTTGTCGTATAAAAGCTGCGCATTGCCGGCGGCATAAGTTTCGGCGGCATACTCTGCTGAGGGCGTGGCGATAAAAACAGACTGTCGATGTCCTCGTATGGCCCCAAGTCTACCATGGTTGGGCCATCATTTTGTTGGGAACGTACAATATAGGCAGCATAGTGGAGCGTTTTTGCCAGCTCGCCGTCCTCAACATCAAATGTTGGCAAATTGCAATAAAGCACGTATGCCTCGTCGGCCTTCAGCATCTGTTTGGTGCTTTCGTATGTGGCGGTTTGTGCTTTCAGTGTCAGCTCAAATTGATTGTCGGCACGCAGCAAGTTCTGTTCTATATCAATGATGGCATGGTGAATGGAGTCGTATTGCGCAGTCGAAATGTGTCCGTTGGCAAGCATCTGCCTGAGGTGTGCCAGCTCGTTGCATTTGCTGCTTTTGTTGGCAAAATCTTTAACCATACGGTTTACCGACAGTGAAGCAGAGCGCATGAGCAGATTGATGTCGAACGCCTCTACCGCAGCCTGCGGCACATATCTGAGCACAAAATTGTTGCAATCGGACATCTCCTGCGACAGCTTCTTCAGCATGGCCTCGCGGTCTATTTCAGAGAACTTTGAAATAATGGCAAGTGCCTGTTCATAGCCTTCGGTATTAAATTGTCTGAGATTTTCGAGTGTCTTTTTATCGTTTCCTGTCAGTGCATAGTCTATGGACAGGTTTTGGCTTACGGTGTAGGCCAGGGTGGGCGTGGCTTTTTTAACGGTCTCAAGCAGGGGAATGGCTTTGTCGAGTTGGTTCATTATGAAATAGCAGGTTGACAGATTGTTGGCTGCCAGATAATAGACCGAAGCCAAAGTGTCGGGCGAGGCGTTGTCTACAATGTCCTTAAAGCATTCAATGGCTTTTTCGTACATGCCAAAGGTTTGGTACACATATCCGCGTTGGTTTTGAATAGGGTAGTAGCCCCTGTATTTTGACAGGTTGAACTGGGCGGCGAGCTTTTGTTGGCAGTTAAATGCCTCGTCAATATACTGTGTGGCGTGTTGTTCATCGTCTTGCTCAACATACGCCAGGCTGGTGTTGCAACACAATATGCAGTAGTCAATGCCATGGTCGCCGACAGCATTGTACATGTTGAGTGCCTTCTTGGCATAACCGATAAGGGCATCGTAGTTTTTCTTGTCAAACTGCACGCGTGTCTGCATAGTGTGTAGTGCGCGTGTTTGCGGATTGTTGGTTATGCTGTCGCGTGTGTTGTACAAGGCTATGGCGTGGTTGAGCAGTTCTTCCTCGTCGGTGTAGCGCTTTTGCATGCTGTAATATTCAAGCAGCGATTGAATGGCGAATAAGTAGTTTTGCCTTATTTCTTCGGTCCATGCTTTTGAGGCTTCTACTTGTGCTTTGTATGTCAGGCATATTTTGGCACCCTCGTTGTGCCCTTGTTGAATGTTGTAGGCCGCTTGGGTCAGTTCAGCCTTTGTATACGTTTGGGCATGTACTGCAAATGATGTGGCAAACAGTGCAAGTATTATTGATAATATCTTCATGTGGCTTTGATTGACGCATTTGTTACAACAGGCCAAATATATTTTTGCGGTTTCTGATTTTGTGGCGTAGTTCTATGGCTTTGGTTTGTACGAGCGATTGCGGTGCAGTCAGCTCTATCAGTTTGTCAAGCGTATGCAGTGCATTCAGCTCGTCGTGATTTATTAAATAGACATTTGCCAAAGCCCAACCAATGAGCGGGGCTTGATTGGTATACTCGTTGTAGGTGTCGCTTTGGGCTTTTTGCCACAATGCCTTTAATTGGCTAAGGGTGGCGGCTGCTGTTTTTGCGTCTAACTGTTGGTATGTATATGCCGCGTTGTAAAGTTTGGCAACCTCTGTGGCGGCATGGGTGTCGGCATCACCGGCACGCATTATGCCGGATTCTGTTTGTGGCAAAAATAGGGCAATATATTCGTTGCCCATTTGGTTCAAACTCTGTGCATCGTAATACTTCAACCCGCCCCAGAAGGCTGCAGCCATTACGGCAACGGCCGAAAGTGGCGTGGCTAAGCGGCGCAATTTGCCTTTGTGCGGACGGTGGAAAGGCGCTTGCATTTCGTTGGTGCTGTTAGTATTGTTGGCGCATGTGGCGTTGGTTCCCTCCGTTTCGTGGCATTGAGTTAAGGCACGCACGAACTTTATGACGTTATCCCGTTTCATGCGTCCCAGCGTATGCACTATTTGTGCGTCCTTTTCGCGTCCTGCTTGGTCCATAGCTTTTACGAGCTGCACCATGGTCTCAGTTCTGTTGCGCAGGTCCTTGTCGTGGGCAAGGTCGTGTGCAAAAGCGTGTTGCTCTGTTTCGGTCATTTTGCCCCGCAGGTAGCGGTCTATGCGGTTGTATTGTGATTCGGCTTGTGAGGCGGGCGTGTGATGGGGTGTGGTCATATAGCTATCGGGTTTGGTTAATGGTTGTTTCGTATTGCTTCTTAAACTTTTCGCAGCACCGGTGCTTTATTACCTTTACAGCCCCCTCGCTGTAGTGGTGCATGTGTGCTAATGCCTTCATGGACATGCCGTCGCGGTAGAAGCCCCATAACAGTTCTTTGCATGGCGATGGCAGCCGTTTGACTATCTGTTCGACAAGTGTCAGTTTGTATTCCTTTTCGTTGGCCGGTGTTGGGTCGAATGATGCCAACTTGCTGGCTTGTTGGGCAAGTGTTGCGCTGTTGGTGCCGTCGTCTGTGGCAAGATGGGTGTAGTCTGTCGTTATCGAACGGTTGTTGTGGCGCAGCAGTTCCAAAGCCTTGTAGCGGCAAATGCTTGTAAAGTAGGTAGATAGCGAGCACTTGAGCGGGGTAAGTCTGCCTTCGTTTATTTGGTCGTAAAGCACGATGAAGGCATCTTGAAACACATCTTGGCAATCCTCGCGCGGCAGGTTGAACGTTCGGCCTAAATAATTCAGTACCTTGTGCCATTGCTCCTCGGCAAATGTGCTTAGTTCTACATAGTCGGTGTCGCTAATGGTATGGTTCATCGGTCAGTTTCAATTACGGGATTTTGCTTAATCAGTCGTTTGTCGTGCTGCATGGCTTCTACCACCTTATGCACCCACTGCAGGTTGTGGGTGAGGGGAGTGTGTTGCAGGGTCTGGCTAATGTAGAACGATAGCGGACCATAGTATTGCCCTTGTTCGTAAATTTCGGTGTTGGTTTGGTAGGCACGGCATGACTCTATGTAGCACACGCCAGCCATTCGGGGTGAGGCTTTAACTGTGAAGTGGCCGCGGCGGTCGATGCGTGGTATGTATGTGCGGCCGTTGGGCGAGAACCCCACGTTGGTGCCGCGCGCACAGGCCGCGGAGTCGGTTTCGCTTTCGTCGCGACTTGCTCCTCCCATGTGGCAGGCATCGAGCACCACGTATACAAAGCCACGGGGACCAACCGTGGTGCGCAGACTGTTGATGTAGCGCTCGAGTTCGTCGTCAATGATGTGGCATCGTCCGGTGTATGTACGGCTGTAGCATTTCTTCGCATCGTAGGGTACAATGGCTTCGTCCCAACCATCGGCTTCATCGCCCGAGAGGTCCTCAAATGGTTGGCCGTGTCCTGAAAAGTGTATAACTACCATGTCGCCTTTGGCTGCTTGCTGGCAGAGCCGCTTGAGTGCGCGTCTTATGTGTGAGGCGGTGGCTTGGGCATTGGTAAGGGTGGTGATGCGGAAACCTTGCTTTTGCAGTGTGCCTCGTAGCAGACGCACATCGTTGCTGCCATGGATATTGGTCCAGGTGCATGGATTGCTTTTCGTTGTCTGTGGGTAGTGGGAGATGCCGATGAGCAAAGCCCGTTTCTTGGCCATTGACGCCAGTGGCCATGAAAGGCAAAGAACTGATAGTATGACGAAGAGGATTGTGCAGACTCTTCTTACACAGTAAGTGGCTTTGGCTATATTCATATATATATTGTTAGTAGTATTGAAGTTGTATCGGAGCGCGTCGGCCGAATGGGTTGACAGAAACCCGCGAGTGGGGTAACGTAGATACGTTGTTGCTTACATATTGTTGTGGCATAATATTTTGTAAGGCAAAGGGTTGGCTTGTGTGACTATTCGTTATCCCGCTATTCCGCTATCTCGCTATTCCGTTATTCCGCAATCCCGCGATCTCGCTATTCCGTTATTTCTACAGACTGTCAACGGATAGTTAATAGAGTGCTCTTCTTATACGTGGGGACGGCGATTGCTAATTTCGGCATTTCTTGAGATATGGGCAAGTGGTTGGACTAAAATAGTGGGCAGAGTTGGTTGACAGATTTGCTGACAAGTTAACGGACTGACGGGGTAACTAATTCTGCCAACGGGTTAGTTAAGAGCAAAATATTACTTACCTTTGTGTGCTCCAATATGGGGCAGAAAAGTCTATTCGATGTGAAAATGACACTTACTGATTGTATAAAATAACTTTGAACACCTACTTAAAATGGCTGGAGGATACACCGGATTTAAGAAGAAGGCAACAGGCCCGACCTACGAGCAAATTGTGCGCGATGTGCAGGCAGGCAACCTTAAACCCATTTATTACTTGATGGGGCAGGAGAGCTATTACATTGACCATGTGGCAGACTTCATAGTTAATGCTGTGCTGAAACCTGAAGAGCGTGATTTCAACTTGATGACTTTCTTCGGGGCTGAGGCTGATATTGATAATATCATTACCGCAGCACAGGCATTTCCCATGGCAGCGCAGCATCTCGTGATAGTGGTGAAGGAGGCGCAAAACTTGAAGCATATTGAGCATTTGGAGTATTATTTGCGCAAAATTCAACCCAGTACGGTACTCGTGTTTTGTCATAAAAATGGAACACTCGACCGCCGTACAAAGGTGGCAACCCTTATAAATAAAGAGGGTGTGCTGTTTGAATCGGCCAAACTGCGCGACGCACAGTTGCCGCCATTTGTTCGTGCGTATTTGCAGCGTAAAAGGGTGGTGCCACAGGCGGGGGTTCCTGAACTGATGAGCGAGTATGTGGGGGCAGATCTTAACCGCATGGCTTCGGAGCTTGACAAACTGGTATTGTCGCTGCCCGAGGGCGAAAAGCAGATAAGCATAGAATTGGTGCAAAGGCATATCGGCATATCTAAGAATTATAACATCTTTGAACTGCAGGACGCCATAGGCTGCAAGGACGTGCTAAAGGTGAATAGAATTGTGAAATATTTTGACGAAAATGAGAAAGATAATCCCATTCAACGCACACTGGCTTCGCTGTTCAAATATTTTGCAAATTTGATGGTGGCCTTTTATGCTCCGACCAAAACTAAGCAGGGTATTGCCACCTGGCTTGGCTTAACCGAGTGGCAGGTTGAGAAAAATGTGTTGCCTGCCATGCGTAGCTATTCGGGAGTGAAGGTGATGCAAATCCTGGCCGAAATACGACGGACCGATGCGCGGTCGAAAGGGGCAGAAGGATCGCATACGTCGAATGGTGACTTGATGAAGGAGTTAATATATTTTATACTACACTAACAAGCAGTAGTTCTTGAAATGAAAGCTTGTCAGGGCGGCAGTTGTGGGGCTAAATGTTCCATGGCTGCCGCTCTGTTTTGTATGTATGCAGCAGGGGGTAGGGTAGGCACGTGTTTGCTAAAGCGTGGGCATGTGTGCTTGGCGGTAAGGGAAGAGGGGAGGGGACTTCTATAAGTACGGGAGATTTTTCTTGTCAGTAGGGCCTCGGGGGCAGCTGGAAACATGAAATGTTGGAATGAGTCCTATAATTGTTCTGTTTTTCAATATGCCTGATTTTCCAGATTGCGCCCGATTTGCGCACGTGGTGTAGAGTGGGCTATGGTGATGGTGCTTTTCAATATTTTTGAAGGAGTATAATCAGGTTCTGCGCACCAGAAAAACAAATATCCAACTATGCCAAATTGGGCGTTCAAACGGCCTGTTAATGGCATGGCGTGCGGGCGTGTTGCGTAGAAAATGTAAATTTTGACCATTTGAGCGAAAGAAAAGGCTTGTTTGGCGCTCAAAAAACGCACTAATAGTGCAATTTGTAATATGCGTATAGCAATATGTGCTATCTGTAAATCTAAATGGAATGATGCGTTGTGTAGACAAAAATACGCGTAACTCATTGTAAATCAAGTATTTGTATTGAAATTAACTCGCTGTGGTTGCGTCAAAACTGCGAAAATGGCCATTGGTGCGGATATGGGAATACGGTGGATTTCTCGGCTTTGTTTGTGTTCGAGAATTTACATTAAACCAAAATTAGTATTTATTGGTGTAGATGTAATTTGTAAACATTTGTAATGTAAACTGCAAAGCAAAATATTTAGTTTTGTAGGTGTGCTCGATTTTTCGTTTGTTACAATCGTAAATATATACGTCTATAAACATTGGAACGTAAAGTGGTTTTGTAGATTTATAAAAATGCAAGTCTTTACTTTAAGTGTAACTTGCTGAAAACCAATAAAAACACGCGTATGCTTTCGAAACGCTTGATTAAATAGAAGTGATTTGTTGCATGTATAGTATATTACAAGCTATATTGGGGGTATGTCTGTGTGAAATATGTTGTAAGTCAATAAGTTAAGAAAAAATGCGATATAATTACTTTAGCTTGCTAAATAGTGCGTAGTGTGCTATTGATATTATAATGTAAAACACAATATCAAGGTGTAAATTTGTAGATATAGTAACGTGAATAAAGAATTGTGTAATGTAAATTGACGATTGTGCACCAGATCTGTTGCTTAATTGACCCTTATTTTTTATCTTTGTAAATGAATTAGTTGAAGCGAGTGTGATGCCAGCACTTCTGCACACCATGTTAGATAAGCCCTTTCGGGCCTCAAGGCTTGATGGCGGGTGCTGATTTGTTAAGTATGAATTTTGGACTACAAGTAGGCTTACTAAGTCATTGTGCTTGTGCCTCCTCCTTCACCAGGCTTTGAGTCCTTGCTCGGAGGTGCGTCTTGCAACGCATAAAAAATGTGGCGCAATATTGTTCAATTTTTCAGACACCGAAATGGTTAATTGTGCAGCTAAAGTCTAAAACATCGAGGCAGATAAGCCGGGACCTCGCTCCATGTAACGATTAAACACATTATATATATGAACGAAACAATGATTGAACGCATAAGATCTATTATGGATTATGCCAAATTGTCGCAACAGGATTTTGCCGCTCGTCTTGGTATTTCACCTGCATCATTGTCAAGCATACTGACAGGGCGCACCAATCCAACGAACAAACACGTAATGGGAGTGCATGTAGCATTTCCCGAAATAAATGTTAATTGGTTGATGTTTGGCGAGGGCGAGATGTTGGTAAATGGCGCCCCAAGTCATACCCTGTCTGGCGATGAGGATGGGGCATTGGACACAGCGAGCGAAATTGTTCAGCTCGAGTCTGCTACCTCTAATGTCGAAGGGGTATCAAGTACTGATGCACCCTTTGCGATGGCTCCTGATGTGGTTGACGTGCATAATCGTGCCGCAGTAGAACCTCGTGCGGGTATCGTTTCTCCTCGTCGCGAGCAGCGTATCCCCTCTCGCGGTAATGGCAATATGGCTACAATGGGCATAAATATTGACAAGGATGAGCGTAAAATAAAAGAGATACGTGTGTTTTACAGCAATGGTACTTATGAATCGTTTGTACCATCAAATAAATAATGGGTATGTGACCTGTTGGGTACTGCTTACGTGTGCGGAGAAATGTGTAGCGGTGTAAGGAATATGACAGGTGATATTATGCAGAAAAGAAAGATGAACACCTATATACAAATGTGTCGTGCGTGTGGCTTTTTTACAGGTGCGTGTCTGCTTGCCACAGCCCTCTCGGCCATGGCGTGTAAACAAGCAAATAAGTCTGGCGAGGAGACTTGTCGTGTTGCAAAAGTAATTGTTCGCACTCCGTGTGATTTGTCAATAGAAAGTCAAATAAAACTGCTGCGCCAATGGCGTGCTGGCTGCGAGGTAAGTGAGTCGGCAGTGCAGGCCTATGGTTTGCAGAAATGCTTTGAGGCGTGTGCAGTTGACAGCATGGTGGCCAAGCGTATGTCGGGGGTGTCGTATAAGGCCGATTGCCCCATTCCATTGTCGAGTTTGCGCTACCTGCGTTTGTTGCATTATAACGGCAATGGCAAGCCGCAAATTGGTGAAATGGTTTGCCATCAGTCTGTGGCAAATGATTTAGTTTCTATTTTCAAACAGTTGTATGAAGCGCACTATCCTATAGAACGCATGGTGCTGATAGACAATTATGGAGCCGACGATGAGCGGTCTATGTCGGCCAACAATACGGCCTGCTTCAATTACCGCCGTGTGGCTGGCTCGTCAAAACTGTCAAACCATAGTTGGGGGCGAGCGGTCGATGTTAATCCGCTTTACAACCCATATGTGTGGCACCGTAAGGAAGGCACCCTGGTGGTAAGTCCGGCTAAGGGACGGCCCTATGCCAACAGGCAGCGTAGTTTTAAGTATAAGATAACGACCGATGACCTATGTTATCGTTTGTTCCGTCAGCATGGCTTTGTATGGGGTGGCGCATGGAAGCACCGCAAAGATTTTCAGCATTTTGAAAAACGTGTTCAATGAAAAGTGCAGCGCAAATATTTACGCAGCCGTATCATTCGCCATGTGGCGAGATGGTACTTGGCGATTATGCAGGCAAGTTATGCTTGTGCGATTGGGCTGATGGCAAGCATCGTCGGCGTAACGACCAGCGCATACAGCACTTCTTTAATGCGCGTTATGTTTGTGGAAGCACCCCGTTACTTCAAGCAACAGCCAAAGAGCTTGACGCCTGGTTTGCGGGTGCCCTTGTACAGTTTAATTTGCCTTTGGTCATGGCCGGCACACCATTTCAGCAACGTGTGTGGAACGCGCTGCTTGCCACTCCGTATGGTCAGACCACCTCATATACAGATGTGGCGCGTGCAGCGGGTTGCTCCAATGGCGTGCGTGCAGTAGCACAGGCCATTGGAGCTAATTCCATTTGTATTATAGTGCCGTGTCATCGTGTTATCGGATTGGACGGCACGCTGACGGGATTTGCTGCAGGGCTTAGTACAAAACGTTTCCTCTTACGCATTGAGGGTGTTGATGTGTAGTTGTTGCTTTTATAATTCGTGTGCTAATCGTCTGCTATGTATTCAGCCTTAGTCTGTTGTATTGTTGGCGTAGGCTTGCAGTGCCTTTCCGTCGCCGCGCTCAAAGGCATCTTGCCGCTTGAGGCGTGCCTGCTCCAGCCGGCGGTTGATGTCGTCGAGCTTGCGTTGTGCCTGCTCCGAGTTGATGGTGGGGGTTACGGTCTTGATGTCGTTGTTATTCATAAAAAAGCGTGTTACTTTTGGTGTGTGATGTTCCAAAAGTAACACGGCTTGATGGGGTGTTAAAAGACACGCGGCACGGTTAGATGTGCTTTTTGATGTAGGCTTCCCTTTTTGAGTAGTTGTGCGGCCCGGGGTATTTCTCATAGGCTTGGCTTTCAATACTCCTATATAGTCGTTTGCTCTCCTTCTTTTGCTTTTTCTCCCGTCGGTAGTCCTCCACAAAGTCGCGCCACTCATCGGGCGTCATTTCAATACCTTTAATGAGACCTATCACGAAAGCGCAGAGAAAGAAACATATAATGAATGCAACTAATAACCAGAAAATGATGAACATGCTGCGTAGTGTGTATATAATGTGTTTATATTCTTTTTGCAAAGATATGGCTTTAATCACTACCGCGCAACAAACTGGGGGGCTTAAAGTGCCCAATGGTCACCCCCTCTCTCGCTCCGTCAGCGTGTCGAAGGCATCGCTGAACTCGTCGCCCATGATGCGCGCCATGTGGTTTTTGAGCACCTCGATGCTGATGTACCACGACTTGTTGAACCACGGCCTGCGCTTTCATGAAAATAGCCCCTGGGGGTTGTGTTAAAACTCCCAGGGGCTATTGTGGGTTCAGCAGCCAAATAGTAGAAACAGTAATTGTATTTAGTTATCTATGCTGCGCAAAGTTCTGACAGCAGATTAGGACGTTTAATTTCCTATCAGACTTTCAACTTCGTTTGTGGTTAATCCGGTAGCAATTGCTATGGTATTGGTGTCTGCACCAATAGCCAAAAGTCTTTTTGCTGTTTCAATCTTTTCCTTTTGTGCGCCTTCAGCTCTACCTTCTGCTCTACCTTCAGCTCTACCTTCGGCTATACCTTGTGCTCTGCCTTCTGCTCTGCCTTCCGCCAGCCCGTCTAATTTAGCACCTTCAAGCACAGATAGTGTATCGCGGTATTTTCTCAATCCCACGTCATATTTCATACGCTCTTGTCTTGAAAGAGAAGCAACGTCGGCAATTTGCTCCAGTTTTTTGAACACGGCGCTTTTTGCAGCCCATGGCAATCTTGTTAATGTTTCCATGTTTTTCAGAACGTAAATCCATTTATCAAAGTTTGTTTCACACTCATTTGCCTCCATCTTGAATAAAGGCAACTGCATAAATGTCATTCTAATTTTGTCTGAGAAGATTTCACTGCTTTTTAAGTCAGTCAGTCCCACATCGGTTCTGAACTCCTTCTTAAAATCCATCGGACAGAAATTCAAGAAAGCAACAAGATACACAGCATCTATATTGTATTTCCAATCAGCCCCTTTTTCGCCTTGCCTTGCAATGGCTTCGGAGGCATAATATATGCTCCGGTTTTTGAAATAAGGCTGAGACTTGTTCTGCATTTCGACAATGATATTCTCATTCTTGTCGGTTTCGCAATATATGTCGTATATGAGCGATCGGTCATCTTCAAATAGGGCCGGCTGCTCCTTGTCAAGGAATGTGATGCTTGTGATGTGTTCCTTGCCGAGCAGCAGGCTGTTCAGAAAATCAATAATCAGAGGTTTGGATACCTCTTGTCCGAAGATTCTCTTGAAACCGATATCAGTGAAGGGGTTGATGAATCTTGCCATAAGTATTTCCTTGTATATTATATTTGCAAAGGTAATGTTTTTTTCTTGATATTCTTTGTATCGGGAGCAAGATGTAGCGGGCGACCAATGTCCTTAATCGCGTTTAGTGTAATTTTCGGAATACCAAACTGTCCATGTCTGAGCACAGAATGAGCGAACTTGAATTGATGCGCACAATGCGAAATTTGGCCTCGTGGCCTCTGATGCCAACACTTTCTAATGAAATGTTGGGGTCGGTAATGGGAATATCATGATCGTAAAGGTGGGCATAGGGGCTATACACAGCCAATTTGTCGCCCTCATAGTTAAAGCGGGCAAAGGTTTTGTTGGTTTGTCCGTTATGTGCCAGGGAAGAGGTTATTTGTAGCAAATCGAGCTGAAATGACCAGTATATGCAATTGTTAAGCACACTCTTCTTCTGTGCCGTATAATAGGCATCTGTTGGTGTGGCTTTGCTGTGAATTTCGTGCAGACGCCATCTTCCGTCAATCAGTCCGTTACGGCTCACGTGCGAGCAGGCTGTGGCGAGCAGCAGGCCCATCGCTGTGATGGCAAATGTGCTGCATTTGTTATATAATAATGTGTGTAAGTGCATGAGGCTATTTTGTAATCAATCCGTTCTTTGTGATGGTGAGTTGTGCACCGGTGTTGTGGCCAATCAAGCTGCCACGGTCAAGTCCAAAAGCCAGTTTGGCGGTCCAGCCACTGGTGTTGATGCGTCCGAGGTGAAGGGGTGACCATGCAGCTTCGAGCAGCAGACTGTTCAGTGTGCGTGCCTCGGTCCAATCGCTGCTGCAATTGCCCAAGTTGCGTTCGTGGGTAATCATGATGCGGTAGTGCAGGCAGGGGAGTGGGTCGCCGCTAAAGCCCAGATGGTGCGCCTTGAAACGTGTGCCAATAAAGCTCAAATTTCGTGTGCCCTTGTAAAGCGGGCTTACGTAGAGCGGGTTGCCAATGGCCATGCCCCAATGTTGCCAGCCCGTGTACAGCCCGTGGTTGTAGTAGTTGTCACTACCGCTCACTTGGTCGGGAATTTCGGGTGTATGGTCGTGGTAGATGGGGCCACTTTGGTCGGTGGTCTTGATGTATTCGTACACGAATTTTCCAAGTATGGGATTTTTTGGCAAGTGTGCCTCAAGTCCCCACATGCCGTCGCGCCAGCCATAATTGTAGAACATCTGCGAGTGGTCTTCAAAGTAATGGTCGTAGTAAAGGCTGACCCCCCAGCCGTGTCCGTGGTAATTGAGGCGGTACACCCAACTGCCTAATGTGTTGCCAAGGGCGTTGCTGTAAACGCCATCGGTGACATCGGCTCCGCCGCCATAAAGTACGGTGAAAAAGTCCTTCAAATGGTGTCCCGCCTTAATGGGGGTTTGCCTTGCGTTGTATATTGTGCCGCCAAATTGGGTGGCCCATTCAAGTCCGCCTTCGTAGGTGATGGGAAACTTTTGGGCATTTCCAGCTCGCAAATAGAATGCCTTTGTGTGCAGCAATACCCGTGTGGCATAACGGTTTTTGGTGCCTCTGAGATAGTCCTGCATAAAATTGTCATCGGTCATCAGTCCATACGAGATGTGGCCGCGTATGCCCAACCAATTTCCACGTCCAGAAATATTCCAGTAGCGTGGCAAGGACAGGCGTACGGCAGGCACAGGGTGTGCATTGATGCCCAGCGCTTGCGATCCGCTACTCAGTTCATTGTCTTTAAGTTGCATGGGGTGCTGCTTGGCACCTATGGTAAGGCGCGCCAGACGACAGTCGATGTCGGCATAGAGCTGTTGAACGAAACCGCTGCTCGGATAGTGCGCGCCAACTGCTATGTCGGCCCCATAGCCAAAGCGCCAATGGCAGGCCGAGTCGGCATCAGCCTGGCGTTCGATGGCCATGCGCAAATAGCCGTTCTTGGTGTCTACCGACGACATGCCGTATTTGTTGGCTGTGAGCCACAAAGGTGTTTTGTTATGCGAATAGCTTGCTTGTGCTTCGGCCGTGTAAGTAACGTGTTGACCTGCGCGCTGCAGTGCATTTTGTGCAGAGGCCTGCGGCAAGGTAGCAGCTGTTATGGCAAGCATTGTGCCTATGTGTTTGATTTGCATATATATGATAGGGGTCGTTGTTCTAAATAAGTTTGTGTGTTGATGGTTTGACGGGCGTGGCAAGTGCGTTCTGCGCATATCGAGCAGTGTGTGAACGGAATTTCAACAAACGGTGTTAAATAACTCGTCACTCTGTCCGCCTCGTCAATTCGTTAAGGATTTAACAGCGCGGCAAAATTACGTAAATAAAATGGTATAAACCGCTAAGGCAGGCTTTTACTTGTGCTCTGTTGTAAAATTTGCTAATCAATTTTAGACATAAATGCGGCAAATATGCGGCAAAACTTTAGTATGTGGCACACGAAGCCCGCGCATAGCTTGTGTGGGGGTGATGGTGCGGGGTGGTAAAGTGCACGCAATGTTGCATAAATGTGCATGCTTGTGGCACATAATCGGTTTTTCTCGACATTTTTCCGAACTTTTTCTTACATTTTGTATTATTGTATCGTATTATTGGTTACATTTGCAAAACAAAATAACAACAAGAGTAGTAAACTGTAAAGCTTCTGCATGATAATGTGTGTTATGCAACAAAGCTAATAAATATCCTGAAAGAGTTATGAAAATACAGTTGCGCAGTGCATTCAGCACCGAAGGACGAAGAATGGCGGGCGCACGTGCCTTGTGGATAGCTACAGGCATGAAGCGTGAGCATTTTGGCAAGCCTATTATTGCCATAGCCAACTCGTTCACCCAGTTTGTACCAGGCCACACCCATCTGCACGAGGCCGGGCAGCTCGTAAAGCAAGAGATTGAAAAACTTGGTTGCTATGCTGCAGAGTTCAACACCATAGCCATTGACGATGGCATAGCCATGGGTCACGATGGCATGCTGTACTCGTTGCCCTCGCGCGACATTATTGCCGACTCTGTAGAATATATGGTGCAGGCACACAAGGCCGATGCGCTGGTGTGCATATCAAACTGCGACAAAATTACACCGGGCATGCTGATGGCGGCCATGCGCTTGAATATACCAACCGTGTTTGTGAGTGGTGGCCCGATGGAGGCCGGCCGCTATCAGGGGCAGAATGTCGACCTTATCACGGCCATGGTGAAGGGAGCTGACACCTCGGTGAGCGATGATGAATTGGCACAAATCGAACAGCGTGCTTGTCCTGGTTGCGGTAGTTGCTCGGGCATGTTTACAGCCAACTCAATGAACTGCTTGACAGAAGCGCTTGGCTTGTCGTTGCCGGGCAATGGCACCATAGTGGCCACACACGTTAACCGCCGCCGCTTGTTTGAAGATGCAGCCAAACTCATTGTGAGCAATGCCATGAAATATTATGGTGAGGGAGACACCTCGGTGCTGCCGCGCTCAATAGCCACCCGCCAGGCTTTTCTTAATGCCATGACATTAGACATAGCCATGGGCGGCTCTACCAACACCGTGCTCCACTTGTTGGCTGTGGCCAATGAGGCCGGTGTCGACTTCAAAATGCAGGACATCGACCAGTTGAGCCGTCATGTGCCATGCCTTTGTAAATTGTCGCCCAACACGCAGCGCTACTCTGTGCAGGAGTGTAACCGCGCTGGTGGTGTGCTTGGCATATTGGGCGAATTGGCCAAGGGCGATTTGCTCGACTTGACTGCACATCGTGTCAATGGCGCCACATTGGGCGAGGACGTTAAACATTACAGCATAACAGGTCCCGAGGTTGATGCCGAGGCTGCACGCATATATGGTAGTGCGCCTGGCGGCAAGTTTGCCACCAAAATGGGTGTGCAGGACCGTCAATGGCCGTCGCTTGATACCGACCGCGCCACAGGTTGCATTCGCGACATGGAACATGCCTATACAAAAGACGGCGGACTGGCCGTGTTGTTTGGCAACATAGCGCTCGATGGCTGTGTGGTGAAAACCGCCGGTGTGGACGAGAGTTTGTGGCACTTTGAAGGGCCAGCTCGTGTGTTCGACTCGCAGGACGAGGCTTGCAAGGGCATACTTGGCGGCAAGGTGCAGGCAGGCGATGTGGTAGTTATAACCCACGAGGGGCCAAAGGGCGGACCGGGTATGCAGGAGATGCTCTACCCCACGTCGTACATCAAGAGCCGCCATTTGGGCAAGGCTTGTGCGCTGATAACCGATGGCCGTTTTTCAGGCGGCACGTCAGGCTTGAGCATTGGCCACATATCCCCCGAGGCCGCAGCAGGCGGTGCTATTGGCAAGATAATTGATGGCGACATCATTGAGATAGACATACCGTCGCGCAGCATATCAGTTCACCTCAGCGATGAGGAACTGGCCGCACGTCCCATGCGCCCCTTGCAACGCCAACGTACGGTGAGCAAGGCCTTGAGGGCTTATGCCAGCATGGTGAGCAGTGCCGACAAAGGCGGTGTGCGCGAAATATAAATATAAGAGGATGTTCAAAATAATTTTGAACACCGACGACGTTACCTCCTAACGTAAGAAATGTAGGTTGATGGGGGGGCGAAGGCATACTTTCCTCACGCTACGACCATTAAGCGAACTACCTTAACAGACAACTATGACCGAAAACAAGAATACACAAATTAGCGGTGCTGAAATACTGATGCGTGCCCTCCTCGATGAGGGGGTTACTACATTGTTTGGTTATCCGGGCGGTGCTATCATGCCCGTGTACGATGCCTTGTATGATTATCGCGACCGCTTAAATCACATATTGGTGCGCCACGAACAGGCTGCCGCCCATGCAGCCGAGGGCTATGCCCGTGTGAGCGGGCGCACGGGGGTGTGCCTCGTGACAAGTGGCCCTGGTGCCACTAATACGATAACAGGCATTGCCGATGCCATGATGGACAGTACGCCCATGGTGGTCATCACCGGACAGGTGGGTGCACAGATGCTTGGCACAGATGCCTTTCAGGAATGTGACGTGGTAGACATCACCCAGCCTATTAGCAAATGGGCCTATCAAATTCGCTCGGCCAAGGATGTGGCATGGGCTGTACACCGTGCCTTTTACATTGCAGCAAGCGGACGTCCAGGACCTGTGGTGCTTGACTTTGCCAAGAATGCACAAATCGAAAAGGCCGACTATATGCCAGGCACCATAGACTTTATACGCAGCTACGTGCCCGTGCCGCCAACAGATAAGCAGAGCCTTGCCGAGGCTGCAGCCTTGATTAACGAGGCTAAGCGTCCGCTCGTGTTGGTAGGGCAGGGTGTCGAACTGGGTAATGCTGGCGAGGAACTCCGTGCATTTATCGAGAAGGCTGGTTTGCCCGCAGGCTGCACGCTGTTAGGTTTGTCGGCCTTGCCAACCAATCACCCGCTGAATGTGGGCATGCTTGGCATGCATGGTTCGCTGGGTGCAAACAAAAAGACACAAGAGTGCGACTTGCTCATAGCCGTCGGCATGCGTTTTGACGACCGTATTACAGGCAAGTTAGACACCTATGCCAAACAAGCACGTAAGATACATTTCGATATCGACCCCTCAGAAATAAACAAGAATGTGACGGTTGATGTGGCTGTATTGGGCGACTGTAAAGAGACGCTTCCGGCTGTTACAGCCTTGCTCGAGCAGAAAGCGCATACCGAATGGCGTGAGAGTTTCCGGCAGTGGGACTCTAAAGAGCACGAGGTGGTTATAGAACCGCAAATTCATCCAGCCGAAGGCCCATTGCGCATGGGCGAGGTAGTGCGTCGTGTAACCGAGCTCAGTCAGGACAAGGCGGTGTTGGTAACCGATGTGGGACAGAACCAAATGATGGCGGCACGCTATTTTCGTTTTACCGAAAAGCGCAGCATCATAACCTCGGGCGGTATGGGCACCATGGGATATGGATTGCCGGCTGCCATTGGTGCCACATTCGGTGCGCCCGACCGCACTGTGTGCTTGTTCCTTGGCGATGGCGGATTGCAAATGACCATCGAAGAGTTTGGCACCATCATGGAGCAGCATGCTCCGGTTAAAATCATATTGCTCAACAACAATTTCTTGGGCAATGTGCGACAGTGGCAGCAGCTGTTCTTCCGCCACCGCTATTCGTTCACACCCATGATGAACCCCGACTACGAGAAAATAGCAGAGGCTTACAACATACCGGCACTGACCGTCACCGACCGAAGCAAGCTTGATGAGGCTATCAGCCAAATGCTTGCCACCCCCGGCCCCTTCTTGCTGCAAGCCGCAGTGCTTGAAGAGGACAATGTGTTGCCCATGTGCTGTCCGGGACACGACGTAGATGATATGATGCTTGAGGCGTGAAACTTAATAAAAATGACTAAGTAGGTGGTCAAAATTATTTTTACATTGAAAGTGCATTATCGTGGCGCAGATGTTTCCTTCGGGTGAGGGAACATAGCGGGCTATGTGACCGAGGCCGAAGGGAACAGATGCGTCTCGAGAATGTGCTTTCAATGTGAAAATGACACCTGCTGATTGTATAAAATAATTTTGAACACCTGCTTATTGTATGAACGAAGATAAAAAGGACACTACGCTTTACACGATTATCGTGTTCTCTGAAAATTTGGCCGGTGTGCTGAACCTCGTGACCAATGTGTTCACACGCCGACAACTCAATATTGAAAGTCTTAATGTGTCGGCATCGGGCATTGAACATGTGCACCGCTACACGATAACTTGCTATACCGACGAGCACACGGTGCAGACATTGGTAAAGCAGCTCGAAAAGAAAATCGACGTAATCCAGGCGCAGTATTTTACAAACGACGAAATATATGTGATGGATCAGGCCCTTTACAAAATAGCCACGGCGCGTTTGATTGAAAACCGCAACATATCAAAGGCCATTCGCCAGTATGATGGCAAAATAGTGGAGGTAAACTCAACCTATGCCATCGTGTCGAAAGAGGGGCTGCCTGAGGAAACTCTCGAACTCTATCACAAACTGAAGGGATATGGCTGCATATTGCAGTATGTAAGTTCGGGTGTGGTGGCTGTAACCAAGAGCCGCCGCGAGGAACTTAACGAATTCCTCGAACTGCGTGAGGAGGAGAAGCGTGCGCAACAAGCCAATACGGGTTTCTGACAAGGCTATTAGTACGATAGATATTTGATTTATAGACATTTATATTATAACCTTATAGGTAATGTGCAGCTGATTGTACAAACGGTTGCCGCAACCTACACAAAAACTTAAATATTATGGCACAATTGAATTTTGGCGGAGTTGTAGAAGAAGTAATCACCCGCGAAGAGTTTCCCTTGGAAAAGGCACGTGAAGTATTGAAAAACGAGACCATTGCCGTGCTCGGCTATGGTGTACAAGGTCCTGGTCAGGCTTGCAACCTGCGCGATAATGGTTTCAACGTGATTGTAGGCCAGCGTCAGGGCAAGACATTCGAAAAGGCTGTGGCCGATGGTTGGGTGCCAGGCGAAACACTCTTCTCGCTTGAGGAGGCTGCCGAAAAGGGTACAATCGTTTGCATGTTGCTTTCAGATGCCGCACAAATGCAACTTTGGCCTTCTATCAAAAAGCACCTCACTCCGGGCAAGACACTCTACTTCTCGCATGGTTTTGCCATCACCTGGAACGACCGCACCGGTGTAGTGCCTCCCGCAGACATTGATGTCATCATGGTAGCTCCTAAGGGTTCGGGCACATCGCTCCGCACCATGTTCCTCGAGGGTCGTGGTCTTAACTCATCATACGCTGTATATCAGGACGCTTCGGGGCATGCTACCGAAAAGGTGCTTGCCTTTGGTGTGGGCATAGGTTCGGGCTACATGTTCAAGACCGACTTCAAGCGCGAGGCTACCAGCGACCTTACTGGTGAGCGTGGCTCTTTGATGGGTGCTATCCAGGGACTTTTCTTGGCTCAATACGAAACTCTCCGCGAACACGGACACACCCCCTCTGAGGCTTTTAACGAGACTATCGAAGAGTTCACCCAGTCACTCCTCCCCATGGTGGGCAAGAATGGCATGGACTGGATGTATGCCAACTGCTCAACAACGGCCCAGCGTGGTGCTTTGGATTGGATGACTCCCTTCCACGATGCCATCAAGCCTGTGATGGAAAAACTCTACCAGAGCGTGGCAAGTGGCAACGAGGCTCAAATTTCAATTGATGCCAACTCTAAGCCCGATTACCGTGCAGGACTTGAACAGGAACTCAAGGCACTCCACGAAAGCGAAATGTGGCGTGCTGGTGAAACCGTGCGCAAGCTCCGTCCTGAGAACAACTAAAAATCTCTATATGCTGTACGTTGGCTAAATAGGGCCATAAAGTATATATCAACTTAAAGTACGACTCCCCGCTGTGCGATCTTGTTAAGCAAGGTCAGGCAGCGGGGAGTCTTGTATTTTGTAAAAAGTGGAGAACTTATTCAGCCTAAGTGCTCTTTCCATACTTCGTCAATGCGTTATTTGATTGGGTGAAGCATTGACAAAGTCTCAAAAAACGCAAGCACTAAATGCTACCTCTAAACGCAAGCACAAAACGCAAGCACAAAACGCTAACACAAGACTCAAGCACTAATGGGGGCGACGCGTCTCGCGTCGGGGCATTTTTCAGCAGCCTCGTCCCGCGTCGGGCATAAAAGCAAAGGTTCATAGGCAGACATGTAATTAGTGTTTAACCTTTGTGTTTAGTGTATCAGCCTTTGCTTTTATGCCCGACGCGGGACGCGTCGCCCCCATTAGTGCTTGAGTCTTGTGTTAGCGTTTTGTGTTAACGTTTTTGTGCTTGCGTTTAGTGGTAGCGGGACCTTACCATACTACAAAAACTTTACATGCCGAGTATCTTACATCTTACACTAATATGCTGCAACTCATTGACTATCAGTATTTTACTTAGTGTAAGATGCTACCAATGTCACCTACACGCAACCTACACAACCCGCACACTGCCACACGACACAAGCACGGGAGGACGATATCACGGCATAGGGGAGTAGAAAAGTCTGTTGCTCCGACAGATTCATCTACGTCCCTATGGCGTATAACCCACCGCATACGACAAAACCGACTGCGTAGCAGCGGGGTGTGATGTGTAAGATGTATGCAGGAGAGTGTAAGATACTTTGAAATCATCTTACACTCTTGAAATCTCTGTATATCAACTTGTTACGCATAAAAAGTGTAAGATGGCAGTAAAAACATACGCACTCTTTTACAAGAGGGAGGACGGGGAGGAGGCAAATATTAGTGTACAAATTGTACACTTTTTTTGATGGGTGCAATGTCTTGGTGTTACCTTTGCAGCACTTTACTTTTATATCAAACCAAATTGTATGATCATGAAACGAATGCTTAACAGAATGCTGCGCTATGCCGATGCCATTGTGAAACGTGGTGTTGACAAACTGATCGACGCTATTGCGCATAACCCGGAACCACAAACTAAAAACGCTGAAACACCCCAGCCGCAAAAAAGCATGTGCAACGACACTGACTGCGCACCGCAAACAACTGGCAACACTATGAACTGCGGTCTGACGGAGCAAACCATTACCCTGATGGACGAACTGTACGACATACGCTATAATGTGCTTGACCGCATGCCCGAGGTGCAACGGCACGCCCCGGCGGACAAAGGGCTTGTGTCCGTGAGCAAACCGTATTTGAAGCTGCTGAAAAATGCCCCGACGCGAGACGCGTCGCCCCCATTAGTGCTTGCGTTTTCTATCAGATTGACA
>OGJE01000302.1_pt1 | contig 22404 bp, 23 predicted proteins | sample 1571981 | NCBI WGS metagenome assembly OGJE01 (sample SAMEA2582118, study PRJEB24529) | metagenome | biome: Human gut stool | place: China | collected 2011
GAGCAGATTGGTCTGGCTTTCCAGTTGCAGGATGATTACCTGGATGTCTATGGCGATACCAAGGTATTCGGCAAGGCGATTGGTGGCGACATCACATCGAACAAGAAGACCTTCATGCTCATCAACGCCTTCAATCATGCCAACGATGCCCAGCGTGCGGAACTGCAGAAGTGGGTGGATGCCCAGGAGTTCGACCGCGAGGAGAAGGTGGCTGCCGTAACCCGTCTCTACAACGAGATTGGCATCGACAAGTTGGCGCAGGATAAGATAGCCTACTACTTCGAGCAGAGCAAGAAGTATCTGGATGCCGTGAATGTGCCTGCCGAGCGCAAGGAGGAGTTGGCGAAGTATGCACAGAAAATGATGAAGCGCCAGTACTAGTTAATAGTTAACAGTTGATAGTTAATAGTTTAAAGTTGATAGTTGACAGTTCAATGTTCAAAGTAATAGATACGCATACTCATCTCGATGCAGAAGAGTTTAATGAGGATAGAGCGGAGGCTTTCGCTCGTGCCAGAGAAGCGGGGGTAGGCAAGGTCTTCTTGCCTGCCATCGACGTGAAGACTACGCACGCCGTGCTCGCCCTGAGCCGGGAATATCCGGGCTACGCCTATCCTATGATTGGTCTGCATCCCGAAGAGGTGAAGGAAGACTGGAAGGAGCAGCTGGCAGAACTCAGAAAGATGCAGATTTCCGATTTTATCGCCATCGGCGAAATCGGACTGGATTATTACTGGAGTCGTGAATTCGAGCACGAGCAGCTGGAGGCATTCGAAGAACAGGTGAAGTGGGCGATAGAAACCCGTCTGCCCCTGATGATTCATTGCCGCAAGGCACAGAACGAGATGGTGCACTTGCTTCGCCAGTATCAGAAAGACCTGCCTGGCGGCGTGTTCCACTGCTTCACAGGCAATCAGAAGGAGGCAGAAGAACTCCTCTCGTTCGATAACTTCGTGCTGGGCATCGGCGGTGTATCCACCTTCAAGAGCAGTCATCTGAGAGAAGATCTCCCTGCCGTGGTGCCGATGAACCGCATCGTGCTGGAAACCGACAGCCCTTACATGGCTCCCGTCCCATTCCGAGGCAAGCGTAACGAGAGCGCCTTCGTGGTAGAAGTACTTAAAACCTTGGCGAAAGCCTACGGCGTAAGTGAAGAAGAATTTGCCAAGCAAACCAATGAAACCGTGGAAAGAGTATTCCATATAGAATAAATATAAACTTTTAAAATATAAATCCTTAACCAAACTATTCATTATGACTAGAAAAATGTTGATGGCAGCCCTCCTGATGGCTGCATTTTCACAGGGCACTCAGGCACAAGACCTGAGCGGCCAGCGTTCTGAAAAGCAGGACGTGAACATGATTCCGGGCAAGAAACTGAATCATCACGGACTCATCGTGAGTCCTACACCACATCTCCTGAATGTGGATGCTGCTAACCGACTCGACCTGCAGAATGGAGTCAAGGTAATCGACAAGAAAGGCAAGTTTGCCGACGACGTGAAGTTCCTTACCGCCAACACCAAGGGCGTTCGCCTGACCATCGATTTCGGCGCAAAACTGGCAGCCAAGGCTGGCGTTAAGCCTGTTTCCGGTGCCTACAGCCTGAAGGCTGATGCCAAGGGAATCCAGATTGTGGGCTACGATGAGCGTGGTGCCTTCTATGGTCTGCAGACTCTGCGCCAGATTGTAAACAGCGAGATGGCGAAGGGCCAGATGCCTTACACCACCTGTAATGACTACCCTGATCTTCCAAACCGTGGTGTGGTAGAAGGTTTCTATGGTGAGCCTTGGTCGCATCAGGTGCGTCTTTCCCTCATCGACTATTATGGAAAGAACAAGATGAACACCTATCTCTATGGTCCGAAGGACGACCCATATCACAGTTGTCCTAACTGGCGTCTGCCTTATCCGGAGAAAGAGGCTAAGAACATCAGCGAACTCGTTCAGGCTTGTCGCCGCAACCGAGTGGACTTCGTGTGGGCTATCCATCCGGGACAGGATATCAAGTGGAACGAGGAAGACTATCAGAATCTGGTTCACAAGCTCGATCTGATGTACGACCTCGGTGTGCGTTCTTTCGCCATCTTCTTCGATGATATTTCCGGCGAGGGTGCCAACCCAGTGAAGCAGTCGGAACTTCTCAACCGCCTCGAAAAGGAATTTGTGAAGGCTAAGGGCGATGTTGCTCCGCTCGTGATGTGTCCTACCGATTACACCCGTCTCTGGGCGAATCCAAAGCCAACCGGTTCTCTCGCCATCTTCGGCAATACCCTCGACCCATCCATCAATGTATTCTGGACGGGTGATGTTGTTTGCAGTGACTTGACCCGCGAGACTCTCGACTGGGTGAATTCCCGTATCAAGCGCCCGGCTTACTACTGGTGGAACTTCCCTGTAACCGATTATGCCCGCCATATCATCATGCAGGGTCCTACCTACGGATTGCAGACCGACCTGACCAACAAGGATCTCTGCGGTTTCGTCAGCAACCCGATGGAGCACGGAGAGGCATCTAAACTGGCACTCTACGGTGTAGCCGACTATACCTGGAACATCGCCAACTATAATCCGCTTGACAACTGGGAGCGTGGCCTGGTAGATCTCACCCCAGAAGCACACGAGGCATATCGTACCTTCGCCATGCACTCTTGCGATACCGAGACCGGTTATCGCCGCATCGAATCATGGGAGACCAAGAGCTTCCGCATCGATAACTTCACAGATGCAGAGTTCAATGCCCTGCAGAGTGAGTTTGTAAGAGTGAAGAATGTGCCTGCCCAAATGGAGGCAAACTGCAAGAATGCCCTGCTGATGAAGGAACTCCGCCCATGGCTCACAGAGTTTGGCAAGTTGGGCGACCGTGGCTTGAAGACCATGACTCTCATCAAGGATTACAAGGCTGGCAACGACCAGGCTTTCTGGGATGGCTATGTCAACAACCGCATGAGCAAGGAAGATGTGGCTGCTTACGAGAAGCACAAGTCTGGTACCATGGTATTGCAGCCGTTCTACGAGCAGTCGATGGATGACATGGCATCTGGCTTCTTCAAGAAGTTGACCGGCAAGGTTCCTGCCTTCTATAAGGGCATTGGTACCTATGCCACTTTGAGAACCACCCAGAGCAAGGCGATGTTCGACAACGATTCTACTACCTATTATACATCGGGCAACGGTCAGAACACAGGCGACTGGATTGGTGCCGACCTGGGCTGCGTGCGTCAGGTATCAGAGGTAAGAATCCTCCAGGGCCGCAACTCTGTGGATGATGTGGATTACTTCGACAACACCGTATTGGAGTATTCTCTGGACAGAAAGGAATGGAAGGCGCTCACAGGCGAGTTAAAAAAACAGTATATCATCAACTGGAAGACCGACACCCCTGTTGAGGCGCGCTATATCCGCATCAAGAAGTTGAAGTCAGACAAGCGCAACTGGGCTGCTGTCCGTACCTTCGAGGTGAACCCAACCACCCCAGAGCGTCTGAATTTCCCTGTTGAGGCTGGCAATCTGCAGGCAGCGATGTATGGTTTTGATGAGAATCCATGCACTTCTTTCACCAACGATGGTGTACTTTCGTTTGGTGTAGAGAAGGATGTAAAGGGTTACACCCTGCTCTTGAAGTTGGCTCCAGGCAAATCATTGGTATGTCGCCAGCTGAATGCCAAGGGCAAGGTTTTGGCCACCACTCTCATCGACCAGTCGTTCTGCAAGATAGAATTGGTGAAGAAGGCAGCGAAGATTCAGCTGGATGGTTCTGCCGAAATCTTCGAGATTATTCCTGAGAAATAGGATTATTATATAACAAAAATGATGATCTCGCATTTTGCCAGGTCATCTTTTTTGTTTTGATAAGGGGTTATATGCCACAAAATGGTGGTGTATAGCCCCTTTGTTTAATTTGAAAAACGCAGAAAAAGAGGGGGAAATTTTGTTGGTAGGGGGGTAAATTCTGTTTAAATTGCTGTCGCATTCCTAGGAAAGAGACACCTAAGTATATTTTGTTGACGCCACTTTTGATTTTTTTTTTATATTTGCAACATGAAAGTTAGAACAACGTTTCTTATCTTTACAATATAAACTAAAGAAATAAATATGGTGAATTATTTGACAACAAAGATTAAACTATTGATAGCGATGCTTGCAATCATCCATCCTTTTTCGGTTGCGCAAGCAGAAGAAAAAGAAGATGGAATGACTGGTTCGCAAGGCTGATATCCAGAACCTGGCGGATGATAAAGAGGTAAAGAAGGGTTCCACCAATCCTCTCATTTAGCAAGAATCAAAACAAGAATATAAACATAAAATAGTAAAAGACAATGAAAAAGAAAACTTATCTCTTTGCCCTGATGGCAATGGCTTTGACATTGGGCAGTTGTTCTGACAACGAGAACGGTATCGGAGGCGAGACCTCCAAGTATATCACCGTTTCAACCAGTATCGGCAATATGACACGTGTTGCCACAGATGAGAAGGGTGGACAAACCTTTGAAGAGGGTGATGAAATCAGTGTATATGCCTGGACTGGCGATGCAACTGTTGCTCCAGAGACACGCGAGCGTGTGGTGAATAACGCCATCAATAAGCTGACAAACGGCTCATGGGTATCCACTCCACAGATGCTTTGGAAGAACAACCGTGACAAGCATTATTTCATCGGTGTGTATCCAACTGCAGCAATATCCGACCTTACCGCTGGAGAATATACATTCGATGAGACAAAGCAAGTGGAAAGCGACCTCTTGGTGGCAGTCAACAAAGATGGCTTATCCTATAATGTCGATGAACAGCAAACAGTTCCTCTTACCTTTACCCATGTAATGGCAAAACTTGTGGTGAACCTTACCTATAAGAATCAATGGGGAACAGAGGGACCTACCGTAGATAAGGTAGCTGTAGGCAATGCCGCAAAAAAAGCAACCGTCAATTATCTGACCAAGGTTGTCACCCCATCTGCTGTAGCAGAAGACAAAGCCGACTTCGACATGCCTGCTTTAACCGCTAACAAGAAATATACTTCCATCATCATCCCGCAGGATGGTGTTCAGAAGATTACCATCACCATTGGCGGAAAGGACTTCATCTACGACAACGGTACTCCTTTCAAGTTTGAGAGTGGCAAGATTACTACCATCAACCTGGAGGTAGGACGTGATATCATAAAACTTGGCGATGTAAACATCTCCGACTGGGGTTCTACAGGCGAACCTATCAAGGGTGAGGCCTACGATTAACTTTCTTAAAATTAAAACATAAAATTCGACAATATGAAAGCAATTAAAATATTAACAATGGCAGCTTTGGCAACGGCAGTTTTTGCCAGCTGCTCCAACGATGAGGATTTGGCACAGAGCAATTATCCAATGGATAATGTGGTTAGAATCACGACTAGTGTAGATGGCATGAATACCCGTGCTTCTTACGGAAACAGTACGGACAAGCTTAAATCGTTTGGCTTCTGCATCAAAAATGCTAATAGCGAAAAATATACCTATGATAATATCAAGGTAACAAAGGAAGGCAACAATTGGAATCCTGCTACCCAAATGTTGTGGCAGAATTCAACTACCGCTGTTGACATTCTGGCTTATGCGCCATATCAGGAGACTACCGAAGATGCAAATGGCAAAGTTAAAGTCTTCGGAAAGTCAGATTATGCCTTTTCTGTACAAGCGGATCAAAGCGATGCTGAAGACTATTCATCCGACCTTATTGTATATAAGCAAACGGGATTCACGCCTGGTTCGGAATTGAATACCAGCAAAGCGGTTGATGTCGCATTCACCCATCTTCTCAGTCAGCTGAATCTCACTATCGAGTTAAGAGACCAGTTTAATCAGGATGAAAAAAAGCCTGTTACGGAAGCAACCGTAACTGATGTCAAGGTGAATGGCACCATTATCAGCAGCAAAGTGGATTTCTCAGCAAGTCCTATAAGTGTTCAAGTTGACGATACCCAGGAAGCAACCGCCATTACTCCAGAAACTACAGAATTCAAGGCGGCTGGTAAAACAACCGACCATGCTGCCTTCAACTATTCTGCCATTGTGATTCCGCAGACCGTTACTGCTGGTAATTTCAGTATTTCGTTCAAAGTGGATGGCACTGATTACATCTGGACATCCACCAGCGATGTGAATTTTGTATCTGGTAACAAACATCAGTTGAGTCTGCTGGTTGGTAAGGATGTAGTGCAGGTAAAAGGTATAACTGCAACGCCTTGGGGAAAAGAAAACATTACCCAAGGAGAGACTGATTAAAGATTTGTTTGACATTTAAAATAGACAAGATATGAAGATTACAAAATATATGGGAGCATTTGCAGTTATAGCAATGCTTGCCGCTTGCTCTACTGATGACGAGCAGAGCGCTAACACTGCCGCTAATGAGGTGAAGATTGCTGCCACCGTTGGTGGAAACAGCATTTTTACCCGTAGCAATCCATTGGGTACAAAAGCGGAACAAGAAAGCTTTAATGAGAACGATGCCATCAGCGTAACGACTGAGGGTAAAACCGTGGTTTATACCAAAAATAAGGACGGGCAATGGGCGAATGCGAATGACTATCTGGTCTGGACGGGTAATGCCCAGACTTTCGAGGCTTGTTATCCAGGGAATTCCACCAATTCAATCTCTACAGGTTATGTCGCAGCAGACCAATCTACAATTGAGAAAATTGCTCTGTCTGATTATATGACATGCAGAAAAGAGATAGAAAAGAAAGATATTCCTACCGACAGACAGTTGACATTGAACTTGGAACGCCAGACGGCTCGCGTCATAGTCAAAGTAAGTGCTTTTGGAAATGAGTTCGAAGGACTGAACCCTACACTTTCTGTCGTAGAAGTTTATTCTAAACTGAAAGTTCCAGCAGGAGAAGGTGACAGCTACGAAGCTATCAAAGCTTGTAAAAAAGAAGAAAATGGCAGCAATGTATTCTATGCTTTGGTATCTCCAGGAACAGGCAATGATGCAGAGAAATTCCTCAAACTCACTGTGACATACAATGATGGTGATGGCAAACCTACTCAGACAAAAGTTCTGGATGTAACTGGAATTCCTGCTCTTGACAAAGCTATGAGCTATACCTATGATGTAAAAATAGGTAAGGACAAAGCTACAATAGGAAGTGTAAGTGTTACGGATTGGGGTCCTGGCGATGACATTACTGGTGGCGATGCAGTAACAACTACAGAAAATGCCGTACTAATTATAAAAAATGCTTTGGCTGCGGGAAATACGAACATTGAAATCAGAAATTTGCCTGCAAATGCAGATAATAGTGTGTTTAATGCTATAAGAGAAGCTCTAAGCAGTGCAAGTGCAGGCAGTATAGATTTAACTGTTTACGGAGTTGAGGCTTTGCCGTATAGTGCATTTTTGAATTGTAAACCGCTGAAAGTTATTAACTTACCAGATGTAAAGAGTATAGAGTCGGTGGCTTTTCAGGATTGTATTGGTCTTAAAACAATCTATGCTCCGAGAGTTTCATTTATAAATGACTTTGCCTTTGCCGATTGTCCACAACTAAAATCGGTGACATTAGGTAATATTTCCGCTGCAGGTATCCGTATCTTTGATAATGTATATACTGAAGTTGTAGATTTAACTTTGTCAAAAGATCAAAAGGTTATGACAAAAAAAAATATTGATGCGTGGCAATCTGATGAATCTGAGAAGTATGCAGATTCTTCGGATCATAAACGACGACAATTTCTTGGAAATATATTCCACTCCATAAAATGTGGACGTAATACATATCATCAATAACAATTTAGAAATTAATAACATTAGATAAACTCCTAAGCTGGGCAGGAGTATTAGGTGCTCAGCAATTATATTTACCCGCACCTCACGGGAAACGACAAGGGTCTATATGCCACGATGACAAGTGGCGTATAGACCCTTCATCGTACCCTGATGTCTGTTTGGTGGATAATATGGCTGTATGGTGGTTTCGTGCTACCTGTTTTCATGGTTTGAAGTACCTTTGCGTTAATCGTGAGGTGCTCAAACAAAATTATATTATGAGAACAGAAATGAAAGCATCAAACGAGTGTTTGTACCCTACCGATGTATTCTTGATTAGTTGCGGTATGGGATGGCTATCCTTTATCTTATAAAATACGGGAATCCAAACTTTTCCCGAAACTTTTCTCCCGTTTTCTTTGCGTTTTCAAAATAAAGTCGTAACTTTGCAATCAAGATAGATTAAAAAAGGAGGTTGCGATGCCAAAGATATTTGAATACTTCGGATTTATCTTTCTGTTCTATTCAAATGAGCATGAACCAATACACGTTCATGTAATGAAGGATGGACATGAAGCTATTTTCGAGATAATATTAGAAAATGGTGAACTTGTTGAAATTCATAGAAGAACTTCTAGCAAGATACCACCTTTAAGTGAGAAGGATGCTGCTACAGCAGAAGCCTTTGTGAAGAAGTACTATAAGAATATAGTTGATAAATGGGTAAACTTCTTTATTTATAAGAAAAGAATACGTTCAACTAAAATAACGAAGAAATTATGAACTTAAGTATCGTTTCTGCAAAATATGTGGCGCCATTAAAAGTTGAATTACACTTTAATGATGACACCATTAAGACGATAGATGTAGGTGCTTTTATCAGAAATCACCCACATCCGCAATATAACTCTTACTTGAATGAAAGCAAATTCAAAAAGTTCAAGATAGAGTTTGGTAATATCGTTTGGGGAAAGAATTGGGATTTGATATTTCCAATAGATAAGTTATATGCTGGTGTTTGCTGCTGAACAAGAAAAGAATATTGTATAAGTCCTTAATACAGTGTTTTTTTACAGCACTTCACGGGAAACGACAAGGGTCTATATGCCACGATGAAAAGGTGGCGTATAGACCCTTGATTATATGGTGATATTCGTAATCTACATCTCCGCTTTCAGTAGCTTTATCTCCTCTGCCGTCAGCCCCGTCATATCCATGATAGACGCTTCATCCATACCCTTTGCCAGCATCTTTCTGGCAATTTCAAGGCTTCGCAGGTTCATGCCTTCAGCTCTGCCTTCTTCTCAGCCTTGCTTCATTCCCTTTTCCATGCCTATTTCTATACCTTCACGCTTGGCGGTGTCTACGGAATTCTTGATGTCGCGATATGCCATCTTGCTGGTCTCGTACTCCCTCATTTCCTGCGGAGTAAACTTGGCTATCTCGGCTTCCTCGAAGAGGCGGTCGAAGCCGAAGTCGGTCAGCAAGCTGATGTATCTTTCTTCTACCTGCTTCATACGCTTTATGTTTTTATTTGTTATGCAAAGATTATGCCAGCGAGCGCAATGAAAGCTTGCTTTCTGATTGCCGAGCGCCGCACAATCTTCTGCAAAGATACGCTGAATATTTGTAACTTCCAAATCTTTCGCAAGGTTTGCCCCTTTAGCCCGTGCTTGAACCACATGCGAAAGTTCTGCAAATATGGTATTGTCAGACTCTCCTGACAGATGGAGAATTTAAACTATATACTAGCGTTTCTGCAAAAAAAAACAGTTTTTCCTTGGTATTTTCAGAGAAAAATCGTATATTTGCCAACAGATATTAATTATCTCAATATTTGGCCATGGGTAAATATATTAACCCCTTTACCGATTGGGGCTTCAAACGCCTCTTCGGATAAAAAAGCAGAAGAATGTGATAGTGATTTTGACAAATGGATTTATGTATTAAAACATATGGAAGCATTAGAGAGAATGCCTTTTACGGCACAGAAAAAGATTTTCAAGCGCCTTGCTGAACTGGCAGATTCCCGCTGCCTGAGTCAGGAAGAGCAAGAAAAATATGATGAGAGCTTAAAGGCTGCCGATGATTACTACGGCGTCCTGATGAGTTATTACATGAATGGTATTGATGAAGGTGTTGCCAAAGGTGAAGCAAGGGGTAGCCATCATAAAAGTCTGGAAATTGCCAAAAAAATGATGGCAAAGGGTATGGATGAAAATACCATCATGGAAATAACGGGGTTAACCCAAGAAGAAATCAGAAAGTTGATATCATAGATATGATAAAGAAATTTCCCCATCCTGCTTTCTCAAGCCGGATGGGGGAATTTCTTTATCTGTTATTTCTGAGATAATATTTTATTTTTCTATCTGTTCCTGGGTAAGTCCGGAATACTTCATAATCAGATTGATGTCAACGCCATCAGCAAGCATGTTCCTGACAATATCCAGGGCTTTCTGGTTCATTCCTAATTCCATACATATTTTCCTCCCTAGTTCTATACCCTCCGCAAGACCTTCTTGCTTCGCCGTATCAATGCAGTTCTTGATATCCCGATATGCCATCTTACTTGCTTCATACTCCCTCATTTCCTGAGGTGTGAAGTTGGCAATCTCGGCTTCCTCAAAGAGGCGGTCGAAAACCTTGTCGCACAACTCCTTTGGGCGTTGGGTAAGTTTATAGAGGTTCTTCAGCGCATAAAGCCACTTCTCGTAGAGCGTTTCCAATTCTCCTAGTGTCTTATTGAATTTAGCTAGTACTACATAGATAAACTCCTGCTTGTTGTAGGAAATCTTGTGGGTAGCGGTATTGCACAACTGTACATGATGGCGGGTATTCTCCTTGTCGAAGGCATCCTCATACATGTTGAAATTGAGTAGCGCAACAGTATAGACATGATTGATCTTGAAATCCCAGTCGTTCCCCTTGGGTGCCTGTTCACGGATAGGGAAGGTTGAGTAGAAAAGGGCGCGATCCTTGAAATACGTCTGGTAGGCATTCTGCATTTCTACGATGAACTTCTCGCCGTTTTCGCCCTCGCAATATACATCAAAGATGGCTCTGCGGTCGGTATAGACATCTCCCACGTGCTCTGGATTCAGATACGATACGTCCTTCACAACCTGTCTGCCATTAAACAAGCTGTTGAGGAAGCAAATGAGCAAATCCTTGTTCATTGCTGTTCCAAAAATTCGCTTGAAACCGAAGTCGGTCAGCAAGCTGATGTATCTTTCTTCTACCTGCTTCATAATCATCTGTTTTAAATATCCATGCCGCAAAGTTACGACTTTATTTTCATATCTGCAAGGGATTTCTGGGAAAAGTTGCAGGAAAAGTCACTCCAAGGCAGTGAACAACTTTACCCAAGGCTTTGCCCAACTTTGCCCAAGGCTTTGGGTATTTATGCCCGAAATTGTCGGTTAAGTGTACCCGCGTTCTCGGGCGTCGGTGCTCACGTCCGTGGGCATGAATCCTCATGTACACGGGCTGATTATGCCTTTCTTCAGAATGTATCATGTTTCTTCAGGAATCACCATGTTTTTTCCTTTTGGTTAAAGATATATAAAAATACAGCAAATATGTGGCATTTTGAATTAAAAGTGATAATTTTGCAATCCGAAACACGGAAAGGTGCTCGAGTGGCTGAAGAGGCACGCCTGGAAAGCGTGTATTCCCCTAAAGGGAATCGGGGGTTCGAATCCCCCTCTTTCCGCTTTTTTATATATATAATAAGGTATATATGATTATGAAGAAAAATACAGCTATTGCGCGTTTCGCAATATTCATTTTCACTTGTATGTGTTCTCTGCCAATGATGGCACAGGAGGAGAACATGGGATTCCATCAGGCTCTTAAAACGAAGTTTATAGAGGGTAATGCCGGCTTTATGTCGCTCGTTGCCATCGCCCTTATCGTGGGTCTGGCGTTCTGCATCGAAAGAATCATCTATCTTAGTCTTTCGGAAATCAATGCCAAGAAACTGATGGCGGATATCGACCAGAAGGTGACGGCTGGTGATTTGGAGGGGGCGAAAGACCTCTGCCGCAACACCCGCGGACCAGTGGCTTCCATCTGCTACCAGGGACTGATGCACATCAGCGAAAGCCTCGACGACATCGAGCGATCTGTCAGCGGTTATGGCACGGTGCAGGCTGCCAACCTTGAAAAGGGATGCTCCTGGATCAAGCTCTTCATCGCCATGGCACCATCGCTCGGATTCCTGGGTACGGTGATTGGTATGGTGATGTCGTTCGACCAGATTCAGCAGGCAGGCGATATCAGTCCAACCATCGTGGCTTCGGGTATGAAGGTGGCGCTGATTACTACCATCTTCGGTATCATCGTGGCGCTGATTCTGCAGGTGTTCTATAACTACATCCTCTCGAAGGTGGAGCATCTTACCAGCCAGATGGAGGAATCGGCTGTAACGTTAATGGATATTATTGCCAAGAGCAAATAATGATTGCCTAGGGCAAATAAACGAGCAAATAATCGAAGAGAGAAATGGGTAAATTTCAATTTTCAAAGTCGAAATTAAATGCGAAGCATAAGTCTGCCGAGCAGATATCACAGCAGGTGTTCTTCATTCTGATAGGTCTGTCGGTGGTAGTGTTCGCTCTGTTCTTCCTGGTGGGCTACGACATGCCTTTCCTGGAGAATCCCGACTTCAATGCGCCGCTCTTTACGGATGTGCTCATCATCCTGATGTGGCTCTTCCTGATAGGAGGTGTGGGGCTGGCGGTCTATTCGATGGTCAGGGATTATCGGGGCGCCAAGTCGGAGACGGTGGTGAATGGGGTGCCTGTGTGCCGCATCTTCCGCATCACCTGGTTGGGCACACTCGCCATCCTGGTGCTATCCTTCCTCTTGGGCAGTTCTGATCCGATGCTGATCAATGGTGAGAACTATGCCGACTGGATATGGCTGAAGCTTTCAGATATGTTTGTCATCACCTCGCTTCTGATGCTGGTGGCAGGCATCGGCGCCGTGTGCTTTGGTGCCACCCGTTATATTCGTAAGAAAAAATAATTCAAGAAAATGCTGATTAGAAGGAAAAGTCACGAAACCCCGGGATTGAATACCACCTCAACAGCCGACATCTCGTTCATGCTGCTGATATTCTTCCTTGTCACCACATCGATGGATGTGGATAAGGGATTGCTGCGCCAGCTTCCTTCGCCTGAGCCTCAGAATAAGGAGCGACAGGAATCGGTGGTGGATAAGGAGAATCTGCTGGCTATCCGTCTTACGGCTGGAGATAGCCTGCTGGTTAACGACCGCCCGATGAAGGTGAGACAGTTGAAAGACGAGGTAATCCGACTGGTGCATCGCCTGGGAAAGAAGCATCTGATTTCTGTGGAGAGCGACAGGGAGGCGGATTACAATCTCTATTTCCAGATGCAGAACGAACTGATGGAGGCTTACAGCCAACTGAGAAACGAGACTTCGCAGAAGAAATATCACATGAATTATGCCCAACTGGGCAATGACCAGAAGGAGGAGGTGAGAAAGCTCTGTCCGCAGCGCATCACGGAATCGTATGCCAATGCCACAACCTATTCTGACAAGCGCATTGATGCCAATGCCGAGGAGAAAAAGGGCGATGAGGCGAAGATGGGGGATGCTGAGGCGAAGACAAAACAGAAAGAACAGCAGGAACAGAAAGGAGGCACGAAATGATGAATTTCCGCAAGAAATCGCACGAGGTGCCGGGACTGAACACTTCATCCCTGCCTGATTTGATTTTCTCCGTGCTCTTCTTCTTCATGATTGTTACCCACATGCGACAGGTTACCCTGAAGGTGGAATGCCGCATGCCCGAGGGAAAGCATCTTACCCGACTGACCAAGAAATCGGCGGTGAGCCATATCTATATCGGTAAACCTACCAAGGACCAGCAGGGCAAGATGGGCACGGGAACGCAGATACAGCTGAACGATAAGTTTGCCACGGCTCCCGAAGTGATGGATTACATCAGTGCCGAGAAGAAGCGTATGTCGCCGGAAGACCAGAAACTGATGACCGTTTCCATCAAGGCCGACAGGGAGACGAAGATGGGTGTGATTACCGATGTGAAGCAGGCTTTGCGCGAGGCAAAAGCACTAAAAATAAGCTATTCGGCAGTGGAAAAAGGGCAATAAAGTGGTCTGAAAGGAAAAATAATATTAATTTGTTGTCATTTTCTTTTAAAAAGTTGCATTTCTTAAAAAAAAGTGCTAACTTTGCACTCAAATAATAATATCGAAATGGCAAAACAAGTATTAGATTCATTAGATAGGCAGATCCTGAAGCTGATTTCTCAGGATGCCCGTATTCCATTTTTGGAAGTAGCACGCGCTTGCAACGTAAGCGGTGCAGCTATTCATCAGCGTGTGGCTAAGCTATCAAACCTAGGCATTATCAAGGGTTCACAGTTTATCATCGATCCGGAGAAGATCGGTTATGAGACTTGTGCCTACATGGGTTTGTTTCTGAAGGAACCTGAGAAGTTCGACCAGGTAGTGGAAGAGCTGAAGAAGATTCCTGAGGTAGTGGAGTGTCATTATACCACGGGTGGTTTTGATATGTTCATCAAGATTTATGCCATCAACAACCATCATCTGTTGGAGATTATCCATGACAAGTTGCAGCCTCTGGGCTTGTCTCGCAGCGAGACCATCATCTCTTTCAATGCAGCCATCAACCGTCAGTTGTCTATGAAGGACCTCAAGACGATGGCTCCTGATGAGGAGAATGAGGAGGAAGAGGGCGAGGCTTCTGCAGAATAAAGAGATTTTCTGCAGATTCTTTAAAGCTTTTGCCCTTTCAGGGCGACAGGCTTGCGTCCATGATTACCCAGGGCGATGCCCTGGGCTAGGAGCTTCTGCCCTTTCAGGGCGTGTGGGCTTTCTTGCGAAAATAGAAGTTACTTTTTTAAATAGGTGAGGAATGAGAACGATAATCCGTTTTCATTCCTCATTTCTTTTTCTATCAGTTCCCATTCTTCGGGATTGATTTCCGGAAAGAAGGCATCGGCTTGCTGCGGGGTAGCATCTATAGCGGCATCATTTACTTCCGCATCATTTACAGTGGTATCATCTACCACGGTGAGATAGAGTTTGCGGGCAACATGAAGGCTTTGGCGGTAGATGCTTTCGCCTCCGATAATGAAAATCTCTTGGGGACTTTCTGCAGCCTTTAATGCCGCATCCAGATTAGGATATACTTCGCAGCCTTCCATCTCTTTCATACTGCGGGAAACAACGATGTTCCGGCGATGGGGCAGGGCACCATTGGGGAGCGACTCATAGGTTTTGCGGCCCATGATGATGGTATGTCCCGTGGTGAGTTCGCGGAAGCGGGTTAAATCGGATTTAATATGATAGAGCAACCGGTTCTGATAGCCGATTGCTCTATTGGTTTGCGATATGCAGGCGATGATGCTGAGCATAAACTATAAACTATTAACTATAAACTATTAATTATAATTTGTTTCTCCGGCACGTGGGTGCTCTTGATTTTCCACTCTTGCGGATAGAGGTTGTTGGCACGATTGCCGATGTTCTTTTCCCAGCCCAGCGGTACTCCCTGATAGGTGACCAGTACATATTTCTTAGGAGAATCCACATGCAGGGTGACGGCTTCCTTGCGCAGATAGCGGATGGCATCTTCGTACGAAAGGTCTTCCTGCGGGAAGGCATCGGGGTTGAGCATGGTGGAGAGGGCGAGACACTGGTCGGGGATGAGACCCTTGCCCTTGTCGGTGCCCAGTTTGATGCCGGCATGAATCACCTTCAGACTGTTCTTTGCCAGTTCGTAGATGTATTGCCATCTTTGCGGAATGGCATAGACATCACCATCTTCTGTCTTCTGATAGTCGTAGCCCATGCCATATTCGCCTTCCTCCAGCGCATCGCTGGTGCTGCGAATCCAGTTGCCGGGAATCATCGTCAACACATTCTTGTTGCTTTTTCCAGCTTTTCCTGCGTTGTTCTTGTTTCCCTTTCCAGCTTTTCCCTTCTGGTCGGCATTCATTCCCTTCTTGGCTTTTCCTTTCTTTCTGTCTTTTTCTGCTTTGGCAGCATAGCTCAGGAGCACGTTTTCCTCTTCTTCGCCTTCCTTGCGGAGTACGGCGAGGAAGATGCCTTCGCCTCTGGTCTTGCCTGGGAGGAAGCGATAGACGGGGATGCTGGAACCGATGAGATTGCCCGTAATGTTCCAGGAATCATCGATGCCGGTTAAGGCTACAGGTTCAGCACCCAGTTCCTCGCAAATCCATGCGATGTTCTCCTCGTCTTCGTGGGCATTGAAGGTGCAGGTGGAGTAGATGAGGATGCCGCCCGGTTTCAGACAGCTCCAGATGTCGCTCACGATTTCGCGCTGCAGATGCCAGCAGTTGTCCACATTCTGCAGGCTCCATTCTGCGATGGCTCCATCGTCCTTGCGGAACATGCCTTCGCCCGAGCAAGGCACATCGGTGAGAATCACGTCGAACTGAAGCTTCGACTTCTTGTAGTCACGTGGATAATTGTTGGTGACAATCATGTCGGGATGACCGAATTTCTGAATGTTCTCGGCAAGAATCTGTGAACGGGTACGCATCGGTTCGTTGCTGAAGAGCAGACTTCCTTCTGGCAGGGCAGCACGCACGGCAGTGGACTTTCCGCCAGGAGCCGCGCAGAGGTCGAGCATCATCACGGGTTCGTGAACCAGTTGTCGAATCACCAGGTCAACGAACATGGATGAGGCTTCTTGCACGTAATACTTTCCGGCATGGAGCCATGGGTCGAAGGTGAAGTTGGGGCGGGTAGTCAGGTATCTGCCCGTGGAAGGACACCAAGGGATAGGTTCGCCCATCACTTTCTGCTCTCCCTCTTTGTGAGAATTAACATCCTCTCCCTCCTTGCATTTAAAAGGATTGAGTCGGATGCTGGTAGGTGCTTCGCCCTCTGTAATTCCCTGTTCCAGCTGCTGGTACAATTCCTCGCCCATCAGCCCAAGGGTATATTTTCTGAAATCTTCTGGTAAAATCTTAGCCATCTATCATATATAATAATGTGTAAATATCTATTTGAAGAGTATAAATAAGCCCCAAAAAGAGCAAAAGTATCTCTAATCCTTTGCAAAAATAAGAAAAATTTCGTTCCTTTGCAACTAAATCGGGAAGAGATGCGTCTAAGACATAGAAAAATTAATAAAAAATAAGGTAAAACCATAAAAATATTGATAGATATGAAGAAAGCAATATTAGCATTGGCGCTCGTTATGAGCATGGGAGCTATGCAGGTGTCTTGGGCGTCTTCTGCTCCGAAACATCGTTATCATCCTACTGCGCAGCAGGTGGATCAGCAGGATGCGCAGGAAAAGGCGGCAGATGGGAAGACTGCTTCGGCTGAGCAGAATGCTTCTGCCCAGGATGACGGGCCGCTGGAGGCTTACTCGGATACCGCCTGTGCGGATACTGCCATCAATGATGCTTGCGACTATGATGATACCCGTGCTTATCATTCCAAGTACAGTTTGGAAAATTATGATGACCCGTTCGATTTCATCGGTTCGGTATTCGGCAGCGGTATGCTGGGTGTGGTGGTCATCTTTTGCGTCATCTTCGGATTGCTTTTTATCCTGGCTCCGCTGATTGTCTTCATCCTGCTTATCAGATATCTGGTTCGCCGCCATAACGACCGAATCAAACTGGCTGAGATGGCGATGGAGAAGGGCATCAATGTTCCGGAGAGCGACCGTCCGATAGACAAGCAGAGTGATGAATATCTGGTGAAGCGCGGATTGAGAAACGTCTTCCTGGGAGCCGGCTTGTGCGCCATGTTCTCGTGGTGGTCTGTTGATTTCCTTGCCGGCATAGGAGCCTTGATAGGCTTCTATGGATTGGGGCAGACCCTGATAGGCTTGCTTCCAGCCATCAAGGACTGGTGGAACAACCGTCATGGTAACCAGGGTACGGGGTATAATGGAACTCCGGTATAAAGAATCAAAGATAGAATAATTATTAGTTAATATATAGTGGAAAAGTTATCCGATATTTCTCTCGTCACGAAGGTGGTGATGCTTCACGACCGCAAGTCGTTCGACTTGCTGGTCAAGAAGTATCAATCACCTATTCGTGGGTTTTTCCTGCGTCAGACGCTGGGAGATGTGCAGCTGAGTGACGACTTGGCTCAGGATACCTTTGTCAAGGCCTATACCCATCTGGCGAGTTTCAAGGGTACGGCACAGTTCTCCACTTGGCTTTACCGCATCGCCTATAACGTGTGGTATGATTACAACCGCAGTCATAAGGCGATGCAGGATATTGATACGCCGGCTGTTGCCCGGCAGAATGCGCAGGGCGTGAATAGCGGATTGAAGATGGATTTGCTCAATGCCCTGCAGATATTGAGCGAGAATGAACGAACATGCATCACGCTGCAGCTGATGGATGGACTCTCTATAGATAAGATTGCAGAGGTGACGGGGATGGCGCAAGGCACCATCAAGTCGCATCTCTCGCGTGGAAAACAGAAACTTGCAAGTTACTTAAAGCATAATGGTTATGACCGATAAAAAGAATGATAATATACAGGGCATGGGTGTTGACTTGCTGGGTGCTTCAGACGAGCAACTCTTGCAGGCATTCTTTGCCGATAACAAGATGGCTGAGATTCCTGACGATGGTTTTTCAGACAGGGTGATGCAGGCTTTGCCGGCTATGGAAACGGAGCAGTCGTTGCTGGAATTCCACATTGCGTTGGCGAAGCGCCATCGCCTGGAACATCTGTGGACGGCGGTGTGCGTGGCGATAGGAGTGATTGCTGCCGTGCTCTGTCAGGGCTGGGAGCAGATTCAGGGCTGGCTCTATGGCATGAAGATTGATTTCCTGCTTACGGGTTTCCATGCCATCAGGCACGGGATAGATTCTTTCGGAAATTCGCAGAATCTCTGGATGATGCTGGCAGGCATCGTTGTCCTCATCATGGTGTGGGGATATAATGAACTGGCGGATGCCAGGAATAGATAAGGCACGGATTGCACGGAATATTTAGCCTTAAGGGAAAATAAATTTAGCCTTAAGGAAAAATAAATTTAGCCTTAAGGGAAAAACAAGAGAGGGTGTGTCATGGACTTATGACACACCCTCTCCAAACTTCAGCACATTCTTTTTTATTCCAAATCAAATTCGAAATCGAAGCCGTTTCCTTCGGATTCCTCCTCCTTCTTTGGCTTCGGTTTCGGAGGATTCTTCAGATTGCCCTTCTCATCAAACATATTGTAGGTGGTGCGAAGAACAATGAACTCGGTGCGACGGTTGATCTGGTTGCAAATCTCCTGATGCTCCTTGCTCTGCTTCAGGATAAACTCCTGGGTAAGCTCATCGCCCTCCTTGAGCCAAGGATATTTCTCGGTCAGTTTCTTGCGAACCTTCTTTGGTCGCTCCTTGCCATAGCCCACAGGGGTAAGGCGCTCCTTCTCGATGCCGTGGGCTATCAGATAGTTGACCACCGACTGGGCACGGCGCTGAGACAATCGCTTGTTGTATTCGGCATTGCCCTTGTAGTCGCAATGCGCACTCAACTCGATGGTAACGTTAGGATTCTCCTTGAGCAGTCCCACCAGTTCGTCGAGCGACTTGGTGCTGGCTGGCGTCAGCGTAGCCTTGTCGAAATCGTAGAAGATGTTGTCGATGAGCACTGGGGCGGTGATGGAAGCCAACGGGAACTGGAGTACATACTCCTTGCTTTCCTTCGCCGAATCCACCCGCAGCTCCTCCTTGTGGTTGAGGAATCCCTTGCAGGATGCCATGATTAGATAATCTACTTTCGTGTTGATAGGCATGGTGAAAGAACCGTCGCTCTTCACCGGCAACTTCTTGTAGGTTCCGTCGTTTCCTACCACCGTAACCTGGGCGGCAGGCAACTCGTAGCCATCCATCTCATAGACCCAACCCTTCATGGTGGTAACAATCTCCGGATTCTCAAAGGAATAGATGTGGTCGTAGCCACGTCCATCCTTTCTATTGGATGAGAAGAAACCGCGGTTGTGCGGACCTTCGAAGGTCATTCCGAAATCATCGGCTTCGGAATTCAGCGGATAACCCGGATGGGTTATCTTATATTGCTTGGTTTTCTTATCCACCTTGGCGATGTAGACGTCGAGACCGCCCATTCCTACATGACCATTGCTGCTGAAATAGAGGTCGCCATTAGGGCGGAAGGTTGGGAACATCTCGTCGCCCGGGGTATTGATGGGTTCGCCGAGGTTTTCCACACCACCCAGTCCGGCAGCGGTGATGCGCACACGCCAGATGTCGTATCCGCCTACGCCGCCCGGCATATCTGATACGAAATAGAGCCATTCGCCATCCGGACTGACAGCCGGATGGGCGTAGGTGCTCAGGGTATCCTTGGTGAGTTCCAGCGGATTCGGCTTTCCCCATGCCGCATCCGAGCGGCTGGAGGTGACGATTTGGGCGAATCGGGGAGCAGATGCATCGGTGACGCATTGCGTGAGATACATCTCCCTGCCATCGGGAGCGAAGCAGCAGGCACCCTCGTCGTAGGCGGTGTTGAGGCCCGAGGCGATGGCTTCCGGTTTACTCCATTTTCCCTTGTCATCCTTTTCTGAAAGAAAGATGTCGCCTGCCTTGGTGCCGGTGATTCCGCTGAGTTCATCGCCCTGCGCCTCGTTGCGGGTAGAGGTGAAATAGAGCTGGTCGGCCTCATCGCCCAGAAGCATCGGCGAATAATCGTCTCTTCGGGAGTTGAACACATCCATCTTCTTCACCTTATATCGGCTTCCTTCCTTCTTCCAGGTAGGGGCGAGCTGTGCTGATTTCAAGCCGTTTCGGGCAAGCACATTGTCGGGAAGCGAATCAACGAGGATTCTGAATTCCTTTTCCGCCTGCTTGTATTCTCCGTTTTTCAGGAGCAGACGGGCGTAAGCCAGACGGTCGTCGATGGAAGCCTGGTTGTAGCGCACGGCGTTGCGATAGGCGGCAATCGCCTTGGGGGTGGAGTTGATCTTGTCGTAGCAGCGCGCCATCTTCAGGGCTATCTTGCCACGGCTGGCACGTTCCTTGGAAGGCGTTTTGGTGTAAGCCTGCTTAAACTGGTCGGCAGCATCGTAGTATTCGCCCAAAGCCAGGAACTTCTCTCCCTTCTTCAGGTTCTTGTCGATGCCGCAACTCATCAGGAGAAGGCAACAGACGGCTGTTATGATTTGATAAAATCTTATTTGCTTCATATCATTTAGAAATAGAAAACCCTAATTATGATAATAACGAACGGGATTCGTAATTATTATAATTAGGGCTTTATTGTCTGGATATATTTCCGGAAAATTACATCTGCGAGAATGGCTGGCGGTATTGGCAGCCTGATTTCCAGTTGCTGCAACCGTAGGCGGTCTTGCCCTTGATGATGATGCCCTTGCCGCAGAGCGGACATGGCTTGCCTACCAATGGGTCGGCTGGAGCCTGAGGAGCAGAAACCGGCTGCGCTGCTGCATTCTGCGAATCTGCATTTTGTGTCGTAGCTTCATCCTTTTTCTTGCCTTCTGGTTTCTTTGCTGCCGTTTTCTTCTTTACCGGCTTTTTCTTCAGGTCTTCCTCCGTCATGATGGTCACTCTTCGGCTGCTGTTATCCGATAGAACATCTATGACAATCTGGTTAATCTGCTCTTTCAAACCATTGATGAACTCGGCTGGGTCGTAGGTTTTGTGCTCGATGTCTCGGAGTTTTTTCTCCCAGATACCGGTCAGCTCACAGCTCTTCAGGAGTTCCTCGTGGATGGTGTCAATGAGTTCGATGCCTGTTGGAGTTGCCATCAGATTCTTGCGCTGGCGGCGGATGTAGTGGCGCTTGAAGAGGGTTTCGATGATGCCGGCACGTGATGATGGACGGCCGATGCCGTTCTCCTTCAAGGCAGCACGAAGTTCCTCGTCTTCCACGAATTTACCCGCTGTCTCCATCGCACGGAGCAGGGTAGCCTCGGTGTAATACTTCGGTGGCGTGGTCCATTTCTCCGTCAGGGTAGGCTGATGGTCGCCCGATTCGCCTTTCACGAAAGAGGGGAGGGTTCTTTCTTCTACCACTTCCTTCTTGGCACCGTTTCCGTTTCCATCGCCTGCATTTCCGCCATCATTTCCGTTGGCATTATCAGCATCGTCGTCATCGGCATTCTTCGCATCCTTGGCATAAACCACTCGCCAGCCTGGTTCCAGAATCTCCTTACCGCTCACCTTGAACTCTATCTTTTCCGGTTTGGGTCCGTCTTCGTTGATAACCTCGCCCAATACGGTGGTGGTGGAGAATTTACAATCCGGATAGAACACGCTGATGAATCGCTTGGCGATGAGATCATACACGTTCGCCTCCATATCGGTGAGTCCGGTTGGCGAAACACCGGTTGGGATGATGGCGTGGTGGTCGGTCACCTTACTGTTATCGAATACCTTCTTGCTCTTAGGCAACTTCTTTCCGGTGGCGGCGAGCTGCTGGATGAGCGGCAGATATTTCTGCTGACTGGCTATTCTTGCCTGGCTCACACCATTCAGAATCTGCGGACATTTCGGATAGATATCGTCCGTCAGGAACTGGGTATCTACACGAGGATAAGTGGTGTACTTCTTCTCGTAGAGACTCTGGATGAGCTTCAGCGTAATATCGGCAGAGTAGGCAA
>OGJE01000303.1_pt1 | contig 22380 bp, 10 predicted proteins | sample 1571981 | NCBI WGS metagenome assembly OGJE01 (sample SAMEA2582118, study PRJEB24529) | metagenome | biome: Human gut stool | place: China | collected 2011
AGTTCCTCGGCACCGATGTAGGTCTCCGTTTCAAGAGTACCCGCGGTCGTGGTGGTGTAGTAGAGAATATCTACATCGACAACATGTCAATGTTTGATATCCAGACAGATGTCATCACCTTCGACCTTTACTACGGTGGCAAGTCTGCCGTTGAGGTTCTCAACGATGGCGATGAGGCTAAGAGCCAGAAGGTACAGAAGTTCAAGGTAGACGAGACAACACCTTGCTTCCGCAATATCGACATCAACCATGTCATCTGCCGCACAGCCCGTCGTGCTGCTTACTTCAACGGTCTCCCAGAGATGCCGGTAAGCAACATCCACATCAAGGATATGGAGGTAAACAATGCTGAGTATGGTATCGTCATCAACCGTACTGACGGCGTGAAGCTCGAAAACATCAAGGTTAGTGCAAAGAATCACACCTTCGATGCAAAGAACTCGAAGAATGTGACTGTCAACAACAAGACATACAAGAAGATTGACGAAAAGGGTATCACCCTCGATTTCTAATATCGCCTTGATGACAAAAGACAGATTAGACATTCTCCGTATCTGTCTGAAAAAAACGAAAAGGAGGTAAATACCTATCGATGGCATTTACCTCCTTTTCGTTTATAATAATCGACAGAAAAAACAGACTTCGTTTTAAATTAAAGGACCCAATCTGTAGCCTCTAATCCTTGAAATCTATACTCAATTCGCCAGTTCCTAAAAGATTGTAACTCATGCGATGATATGGAGTGACTCCAAATTCCCTGATGGCAGCACGATGCTTCTTGGTAGGATAACCCTTGTTGCCTTTCCAGTCGTATTGTGGGTATTCTTCTGCCAGCGCATCCATATAATCATCACGATAGGTCTTGGCAAGGATGCTTGCTGCAGCAATTGCCAGATACTTGCCGTCGCCTTTTACGATGGTTGTATAAGGCAAATCCTTATAGGGTTTGAAACGGTTGCCATCCACGATAACTGCCTCCGGACGAACCTTGAGCTGGTCCAGGGCTCGGTGCATAGCCAGGAAACTGGCGTTGAGGATATTGATTTTGTCGATTTCTTCGGGAGTAACAATGCCCACAGCCCAAGCTACGGCATCACGCTCTATCTGCTCGCGGAGCGCCTTGCGCTTCTTATCCGTAAGTTTCTTACTGTCGTTCAATTCGGCATTCTGATAACCGGGAGGAAGAATGACGGCTGCTGCATATACGCTGCCAGCCAAACATCCTCTGCCTGCCTCATCGCAGCCAGCCTCTACCATATCCTTATAATAATGACTTTCTAACATCTTCTAAATGGTGTTTTAGTGAATAAAAAAAATTATTTGATGCAAAAGTAGTACAAATAATTGACTCCAACAAATCTTGATGGATTATTTTTTAGGATTACGTATGAAACTATAGGAAAGAAGGACGATGAAACCTGTATCTTTGCAGAAGATAAGCGGCATCTCAGCATAACATCCAAGCAAGCTAGATGCTCTGCATTCGATTTGCATTATCTTTGCAAAAAACTAATAACAAGTAAATATGAAACAAACAATTTGTATTCTTTTATCAGCTATCGCTATCTCGCTCGGCTGCTCAGCCAAGAAGCAGACGAGCACTTTCCCCGACGGCACACCTATCTCTTCATGGTTTGCCGACACCACTGGTGTGGAACTGAAGGACATGGGCAAGCCCTACATCATTACCGATTATGGAGTGGTAAATGACTCAACCATCATTCAGACCCAGAAGATTCAGGAAGTCATAGACCGTTGTCATGCCAATGGTGGCGGAGTCATCGTGGTGCCTGCAGGCACTTATCTTACAGGCTCTCTCTTCTTCAAACCAGGCTGCAACCTGTATTTGGAAGAGAACGCCACACTGAAAGGAAGCGATGCCATCACCCATTATCAGATAGTGAAGACTCGACTGGAAGGTCAGACCTTAGACTATTTTGCAGCACTCATCAATGCCGATCATCACGATGGTTTCACCATTGCAGGCAAGGGAACCCTCAACGGCAACGGACATAAATTCTACGATGAGTTCTGGCTGCGCCGAAAAGTCATCAAGAAGTGTACCAACTTGGAGGCTCTCCGCCCAAGACTGGTCTACATCTCCAACTCCAACGACGTGAAGGTAAGCGGCATCAGAATGGTGAACTCTGGTTTCTGGACCAACCATCTGTACAAGTGCAAGCGCGTGAAATACCTCAACCTGTATATCTACGCACCGACAAGCGGCTATCCTAAAGGTCCAAGCACCGACGCCATAGACATCGATGGATGCGAGGATATGCTGATAAGAGGCTGTTGGGTAAACGTGAACGATGACGGTGTGTGTCTGAAAGGCGGCAAGGGAACCTTCGTAGACAAGGACAGCACCAATGCTCCCTGCCGCAACGTCATCGTAGAGAACTGCTATTTCAAGAAAGCCGGTGGAGGTGTCACCTTCGGAAGCGAATGCTATGATGCCAAGAATGTGATTATAAGAGACTGCCAGTTCAACGGAACCAGCAACATTCTGCTCTTCAAGATGCGCCCCGACACACCACAGAAATACGAGGATGTACTGGCAGAAAACTGCACAGGAGTAGTTACCTTCAGCATCAGAACCCGTATTTGGACCCAGTTCTACGACAAGAAAGACAGAGACGACATGCCTCGTTCAGTCATCAACAACGTGAAGATGAAGAATATCAAGGTGAAGAGCACCAAACAGTTCTACACAATGATACCTTCAGAAAACTACGACTTGGGTAGTTTCTCATTCGAAAACATCGATGTCACCGACCCTGTAGGAATTATGGACACATCGGTATTGGGCAGTTGCAAGCTCAACAAAGTGAAACTAAATGGTAAAGCCATTAAGTAGTTCTTTTTAAAAAAGAAGAAGTTAAGAAGTTAAAGGAGTTAAGACAAATGCTTAGTGGGTAACGTATATTTCTGGAGGTAAGGGACTAATGTCCTGCGTCTTATCCAAATAGACTATTGTCTTAACTTCTTTAACTCCTAAAGAAAATCTCCTTTAAAAACCATTTTAACTTCTGTACTGCGATGGCGGCATACCAAACTGCTCCTTGAAGCACTTGCTGAAGTAGTACGGATTGTCGAAACCTACAGCATAAGCCACCTCCGACACATTCTTCTCGCCCTCCTTCAACAGTTCGGCGGCTTTTCTCAGTCGGATGACACGGATATACTCATTAGGTGTATAACCCGTAGTTCCCCTTACCTTTTTATAGAAGATGGTGCGTCCCAAGTGCAACAGTCCCGCCACCTTGTCGACAGAAAGATCTTGTTCGCCAAGGCGAGAATAGACGATACTGTCAAGACGCTTGACAAACAAGCTGTCCTGCTCGTTTCTGAGCATGGCAGAACGAATCTCCTGTGGCACCTTGCCAAACTTCTGACGAAGTATCTCACGCTGGTTGAGCAACTGCAGAATGCGAGCCATGAGCAACTGCGGGCTGAACGGCTTGGTAATGTAAGCATCGGCTCCCGACTCTGTTCCTTCGAGCACATTCTCGTCAGTACTGAGGGCTGTGAGGAGAATGATGGGGATATGACTCGTCTCAAAACTGTTCTTTAGACGTTTAGTAAGCTCGAAGCCATTCATTCCAGGCATCATCACGTCGCTTACTATCAAGTCGACATCCAACTCCTTTGCCATGACAATACCCGCCTTGCCATCCGAAGCCACCTTCAGGTCGAAACAGCTCTCCAGTTCAGAGAGCAGGAACTCACGTACATCGTTGTCGTCTTCTATCAGAAGAATGGTACGACGGTTGAGCGGAGCAGATGGTGCAGAAGGCACAGCATCAGTTGTTTTTTCTTCCTGTCCGTCCCGTTGCTTTGCCAAATCGGCCTTCAGGATAGGGCTGTCCTTTACCAAGAAGTCGGAAGCCTCGTAGCAGTCTTTCTGCAGAGGTATCGTGACCACAAAGACCGAACCTCCGCCCTCGTTCTCCTGATAAGTTATCTCGCCATGATGCGTCCTCACAAGTTCATGGGTAAGATGGAGTCCGATGCCAAAGCTCTCGCCCGTATAACTGCTCTGCATGAATCGGCTGAAGAGCTGTTCTCGCTTCTCCTGCGGAATGCCCACTCCCGTGTCAGCCACACGGATGGTCATCACATCCGTGAAAGAGAGGCTTACAGAGATGGTTCCCTTGGCAGGGGTGTACTTGAAGGCGTTGGACAAAAGATTGAACACCACCTTGTCTATCATCTGCTGGTCGAGGAACATCGCATGTGCCGGCTCCGAAGACTCGAAACTGTAAGCTATCTCCTTCGACTCGGCTGCATCGTCGAACATACGGCAGATGCCCTTGACAAACATCACGGCATCAGTCTCCTGCAAGGACAACTTCAGCTTGCCTGCCTGCATCTTACGGAACTCCAAGAGTTGGTCGATGAGTCGCAACATGCGCTGCACGCTCTTGTCCATCACCCGTATAGTCTTCTCCAACTCTGTCTGCCAGCGGTTGGCCTTCATGATACGCTTCTCCTTCTCGAGCGAGCCTTGCATCAGGGTGAGAGGAGTACGGAACTCGTGAGCTATATTGGTGAAGAAAACCAACTTGTAGCGAGTGAGTTCCTGCTCAAGACGGATTCGGTTGCGAAGCACATTCTTGTCGTGCACAAACTTCACCACCAAGATGATAACACCCAGGACAAGCAACACATAAATCATTATCGCCCAGGACGTAAGATAGAAAGGAGGCTTGATGCGAATAACCAATGTACTCTCCTTACCCCAGGTGCCATCCGACGTACATGCCTTGACATGCAGAAGATACTTGCCAGCTGGCAGTTTCTGATAAGCCGCCCAGGGCGTGGACGAAGGTTGGCTCCATGCCTGGTCGAAGCCTTCCAGACGGTAGGTATACTTCACATTGCGCACATCGGAATAGTCGAGTGTAGAGAAATGGATGTTGGGCGAACGCTGCTCATAGGTCAGCGTTATCTCATCTGAATAAGGATAAGAGATAAAGACCACATCGGTGAGCCCGCTGACATGGCTCAAACGTGACGGCTGAATGATAGTAAGACCATAGTTGCCACCCAGCACCACTCTGCCGTCATCAAGACATACTGCCGAGTTCTCATTATATACATTGCCCATAGGGTTGCGTGAGAACATATAGTTTTCAAACGACTTCTTGCGGGCATTCCAGGCTGTCACTCCCTGCTGGGTAGAAATCCAAAGATTGCCATCAGGTGTGTCCACCACCGACTGAACCAGATTGTTGACCAGTCCATTAGAGGTATTGAAGACGTAGAACTTAGGCTCTGTCTCACCATCACCCGGCTCTACCTGTACCAGTCCATCACCCGATGCTGAGAGCCACAGTCGTCCCTGTCTGTCGACAATTACATCGCGTATTTCATAATCACGCACGTAAGTCTTATATCGGCTGGCATCCTTCACAAACTCATCGACAGGAATACGGATAAGACCTCCCGATGTTCCGCACCAAAGCACGCCATGCTTGTCTATCACCATGCATCTCACCTCGTTGAGCCCCACGCTGTCGGCAAAGAAAGTCTTCACACCATAGCCATCCTTACGTGGATAGACAAGGCTCAATCCCTTTCCAAAGGTTCCTATCCACATGCGATGCTTGGCATCGGAAGCCATACAGAACACGTTCCTGTCCTTAAAGTCGAGTCCTTTTGCTCCATAGATTCCCTTGCCACGGGTGCCTATCCAGGTTTCACCATTAGGCATCTGGACTATACCATAAACACTCGAATCGAAGTGGCTCTTGCCCAACACCTGGCTCATGTCGGCACTATAGTGGTAAAGACTTCCCGCACGGGTGCCCACCATGACAGTGCCGTCATTCATTTTCTTCACCATTCGAACGACATTCGAAAAGTCCATATTGCCCTCGCCATTAGGATAAATGCGTTCCACACCCTTGTCCATCACCTGGATGTGCGACACGCCTCCGTATTCTGAGCTTACCCACACTCCATCGTGACGGTCGGCAATAATGCCGAGAAGATAGTTGGAGGCTATAGGCGACTCTCCCAACTTGTCTGCCACGAAATGCTGGCTTTGGGTCAGGTCCTGATTGAACACAAAAAGTCCCTTGCCATAGGTGGAAATCCAGATGAGTCCATGATTATCCTCTACGATATGAAATCGCTCATAATCGATGTAATTGGTGGTTTGCTGAGGGAAGAGAATCAGGGGTACGAGCTTGTCCTGTCTTACCAAGCGCAGTACGCCCATCTTGTTGTATATCCACTTTCTGCCTTTGTTGTCAGTCAACACCCTGCCATTGGGGATAAGCCATTCGCCCTCACATTCCGCAACCTCTCCCGTACGCACATCGATAGAGAAAGAGCGGCGGTTGGTAAAAAGTATCCATCTGTTGCCCATGAGCAAATCGCCGGTAGCTACCTCACCGTCAACATAGGCTACATGGGAAAATCGCTGCAGCTTGCCTTGTCGAAGAACATAGACATCGCCCTTCTCCGAAACCATCAGCATCTTATGATGGAAGGGGCGCGTACGCGACATTCTCATGCCCTTGGCTATGCAGAACAGGCGACCTTCGGAATAAAGGAAAACCTTATCCGTAGTACAAAGCACCACATTGTCTTTGTCCAGACTGTCTATCAGGGGAACTCGGGAAGAACCTATTTCTGCCTGGGCAAACCTACGTGTCAAGAAAGAACCACTGCGATAGTCTACCAACATGGCTCCATCTTTGGCTCCCCAAAGCCAGAACATTCCGTCACAGACCAGCTTCCACTTAGTGAAATGAAGCTTCTCTACTTCCTGACAGTACTTTTCCTCCTTGCCGTCCACCATATTCAGGCAAGTTAATCTCTCAGAAGAAGAATACACCCACAACTTCTTATAGGTAACATCCTCCAAAGCCTTCTTCGTACGACCGATTAAAGCAGAGACGCCAGTACTGTCGTTGTCCAAATAGGTTGTTACCACGTTACCGTCGTAGCGGGCAAGTCCATTATGCGTGGAAAACCACAGAAAGCCCTTCTGGTCCTGTTGCATATCGCTAACGACATTAGAGGGCAATCCTTCCTGAATGGTTACCCTCTTCGCCTTCACCTCTATGGGAAGGGAAAGAATCTCGGCATGCTTCTCCACCGCTATCTGTGCCATAGGCTCCGTACCAACGCCACGCTGTCCGCCATCATGGCAAGAACTGGCGAGCAAGGCAAAAGCCGCCGCCATAAAAAAATTACTGTATCTCATTATTCAGATTAGTTCTTAACACAGTGCAAAGATACGCCAAATACTTGGAAAAACCAAATTTCCCTACCACAAAAATCACTTCACCCTACCACAAAACCATGGAAAGCCTATCACAAAGTCCATGGAAGACTGCTCCTAAGCATGAGCCACTTCCTATATTTAGTCAAATATAAGCTATATTTCATTGTATGTGACATATATTTAACTAAATAAAGGTTAGGCGAAGCAGTTGGGAGCAGACTTCTCGGAAGTTTGTCTCTATAAGAAAAGATTTTTATGGCAGGGCGATAAAAAAATTATCGCAATATTCTTGCTTGTTTGTCAGCTTTAGCGTATATTTGCAATCACTAACCATATAAACATGAAGAATATGAGAAACAACGACAGCGACTCATCGGACAAGACGGAAAAGAAAAGTTCAAAAGAAAAGATGAAGAACCTGCTCAACAAGGGCAAAAGCCTCTTCAACCTGCTGTAATAACAGCATTTATACCAAACAGAAAAAGGGACGAGCTCATCACGAGTTCGTCCCTTTTTTTACTAAAAATAATTCTTATTTACCAAAATGTATGTACTGTACTAAAAACAATCCTTACTTGTAAGCTGGATGCTGCTGACCATTTTACCAAATAAAATCTATTGTTTCAAAAAACACATTTTCTATGGTAAAATACACATTTACTGTTCATAACCTGGCAACTGAGTCAGGTTAGGGTTGTCAACCATTGGATGACCAGCACTCTTGTTTGCAAAAGGAAATAATTCGCAATGATTTTCCACATATCCATAATACAAGCCATCACTTCCGTCAGCAGCCTCAATCCAATTAGGATAAGTTCCTCCATTCTCAGACTTTCCTGTAGGCTTGGTATAAATGATATTACCTATCTGTAAAGCCTTAGCACCACCAGAGAAACCAACAGACTGACGTGCCTTTACATTGAATGAGCTGTTATATGCCTCAAACATGTTGACAGGATACCATTTATCGCCATTATTCACAGCTATTCCATGCGCTTGAACAATTTCTGCCAACTTTGCCTGATTAGGAACAGTCTTCAAAATTTCGATTTCGTGAGCATCAGTAATGTCAATATAGTCAACTGCCAAGAACTCGTCGCCATATACCTGCGCATCTTTGTGGAACTTGTAAAGACGATAAGTAGCAACATTAGCATATGCTCCTCGTTTATCAGACAAATCCTTCATATCCTGCTTGGTCTGAGCAATTTCCTTAGCCAAACGTCCCATACGAATCAAATCTGTTCGGAGCATAAACTCTGTAGCAAATTCCCACTTCCTTTCTTGAGCCAAAGCATCATCGAAGGCTGTTTGAGTTGAAGGAATCTCCATATCAGCAATTCCTGCACGTTCACGTACTTCCTTTAATGCATTCTTTGCTTCAGAAGTCGGTCCATTATTCAAGAAATTCTCAGCCTCTGCATACATCAGGAGCACATCTGCATAACGAAGAATTGGAATATTCAAGTTACGTTTGCTCGCATCTTGTGGCTCGACACACCAAGAAAGACGGAACTTTCCAGACATGATGCAAGAGTAAGTTGTACCAACATCGACCCAAGTATCACTACTCTTACCTTTATTTAAGAAATAAATACTGTAAGAAGTACAATTGACATCTCTACGAGTATCTTTCTTGTCAAAAGAGAGATAATAGGTAGGCAAAATAAACTGCATAGCTTTGCGTGAACCAAACGTGCCGCCTCTTGAACCTGGATGTGCATAAATCTGGAATTTAGAGTTGGTCTCTGAACCATATTGAGCTAAAGAGAGAAGCATTTCTGAATTGACAGCGGTTAGATTACGCTGATCAAAGTTATACCATAAATTCTCATAACCACTCTTGCCGTTAGCTGCTTTTACCAAATAGTTTTCACCTTTATTAATAACAGCCTTGCAAGCATTGTCAGCAATCTGATACAACTCCTTTACTCGTTCTGCATCGTCACAACGCTTCACTTGCATGGTATTAACGTCATTGGTTTCAAGATTCCAGCGAAGAGAATAGCCACCAGCATATAGCGCTGTACGTGCAAGTAAAGCATAAGCTGCCTGCTTAGTAAAGCGTTCTGTAGTTGCATATCCACTCTCAGAGAACCATGGCAAATAATCAACCGCCTGCTGAAGGTCTGCGATTATCTTGTCATAGATTTCATCACGTGAAGTACGCTTTGGATACAAGGCCTCATTCTTATCTGAAATATCATCCATAGGCAACCAACGAGCTGGCACATCACCATAAACACGTATTAAGTTAAGATAACCGAAAGCACGAAGGCACAAAGCCTCACCTAACATTGAGTTACGCTTATTGCTCTCTGCCATTTCACTCAAGTTTTTGATGGCAATATTAGCTTGCTCTATTGCACCATACTCTTCATTATATACTCCTGTCAATGTCGTAGGAGTAGTAGCATCATACTTATAGTTACAAATATTATACTTAGAGTTGTTGGTTGTTCCATCCTCACATGAATGCATAACACCATCACCCATGCCCATTTGATAATAAAAATCGCCTGGGACAATACCTCTATAACATCCTTGTACGAACAAGTCTGCATTAGTTTCATTCTGAAAAGCGAACTCTGTATCGTCAGATTTATATGCCTCCATATCAAGCCAATCGTTACAAGAGGTCAATCCGATTGTAGCCATTACAGCCACGAATATCTTATTTATCTTCATTACTTTTCGTATTTAATATTTTACACTTAAACTTAGAATGTAACATTCAAGCCCACAACAAAGCTCCTTGAGCGAGGGTAAGTAGAACTGTCATAACCTGGGGTTGTAGCTACACCATTTGCAGCAGATACCTCTGGATCATAACCGTCATAACCTGTAATGGTTGCCACATTATAAACTGTAAAGTATATACGGGCATTGCTGATATATGCCTTGTTCACCCAAGCTTTAGGGAATGTATAACCCAAAGTAATCTGCGACAAACGTAAATATGAACCATCTTCAACATAATAAGAAGAAGGATAAGTGATACAATTGGTATTCACCTTGCTTGGACTCCATGTACGAGAAGTTTCATTTGGATTTAATTCCTTCAAACGAGCTAACGTAGTCGCAGTTTTACCTGTCGTTGGATCTATGAGACGATAATAGTTGTCACCAAATTCTGAAGGAACATTTTGGAACATGGCATATGGGCTCAAGCTATGCTTAGTGGCATTGTAAATGTCATTTCCTATTGAGAACTTCATAAACATGTTGAAATCGAAGCCTTTATAGGTGAGCGTATTGTTGAAACCACCAACGCAATCAGGTGTACCGTTACCTATTTTAACCATCTTTTTTGTAAACTTGGTTCCATCCTCGTTGTCTGCTGCAAACTTGATGTCACCAGGCTGGATATTTGTCTTATCTACAGAGACTACACCTTCTTTAAGTACAAACTTACCATTTACTTCTTCGAAATCATCGGTTGTATAGATACCTTCGTATTTATAACCATACATATCTCCCAACTCTTGACCTACTGTTGCATAATAAGTTACAGAACCACTTCTGTTACCACCAACAGTGAACACTTTACTGTCTTGTCCGTTTTCCAAAGAAATCACCTTTGACTTATTGAAAGATAGATTCAAATCAGAAGTCCAACGGAAATTCTTAGTCTGTACATTGACTGTATTCAAAGTAAATTCCCAACCACGATTGCGCATCTTACCAATATTCTGATATTGGTAAGAATAACCTGTACTTGCAGGGACAACACTCTGCATCAACAAGTTGCTTGCTTCGTTGTTATACCATTCTGCAGTCAAATTAATACGACTGTTAAGAAAAGATACGTCCATACCAATATTGGTGGAATTTAAAGATTCCCACTGCAAAGCACTATTTCCAAGTGTACCACTCAATGCATAAGCTGGATTAGTGGTACTGTTATTCATAGGATAGATGGTCTGTGACACGTTGGTACGATACAGATAATCAGAAATACCATTATTTCCTGTAGCACCATAACCCACACGTAACTTCAAACTACTAACCACATCATTGATCGGTTTATCCTTAAAGAATTTTTCCTCTGAGATACGCCAAGCACCTGCAATAGAAGGGAAATATCCCCACTGATGACCACGAGCGAACTTGGAAGAACCATCAGCACGAAGAGACGCTGTCAATATATAACGTTCATCGTAATTGTAATTCAAACGACCGAAGAAAGAAACGATTCCACTATGAGAATGTCCCGAGCTTTTTTTCTTTACATTAGCTACAGAAATATCATCCAAGCCATGGTTAGGAACAGGGAACTTATTTAAGGTCATAGAATTACTCTCTGACTCAGAGTAAGTCGTTTCTTGACCCAACAAAGCTGTTATTTTATGCTTCTTTGCAAAAGTTTGTTGATAATTCAATGTATTAGTAACCTGCCACTTATAGCTTTCACTATTACCTATACTACCGTTAATACCCGTATTAACAGGATCCATGATGTAAGATGTAGATCTTTCATCTGCAAAAGAAGTTGACTTGGCATTGCTCCAAGTATAACTACCAGCTGTACGCCAAGTAAAATGTTTCAAAAAATCAAATTCCAAACCAGCATTAACAGTAAAAAGACGTGAATGTTTTTTACTTGTTGAAGCAAGATTTTGGATCAACGGATTGGCAGTATCGTAAGAAGAGTCAAGGCTGGAAAAATCTGGATAAGTCTGTTCATTAAGCAGTTGATCCAGAGTAAACATAGTACCTCCTGTAATGGGTTGAAGAAGGACACTCTTCATTCCTGAATAAGCTCCTCCACCATGGACACTACGTCCACTAAACATTGTGTTCACATCCAGACGGATTCCTTTATAAAGCTCAGAATTCACCTTTGCACGGAAAGAATTCTTTTTGTCATTATGGTTAGCCAACAATCCATCTTGATTATAATAATTGTAGCTCAACATTACCTGAGTCTTATCGGTACCGGTAGTAATATTAATGTTGTGATTTTGCTTGAAAGCAGAACCGCCAAAGACTTCATCCTGCCAATCTAAAGAAGCTGCATTTGCATAATTACTTTCTATACGATCATAAACATCCGTATAAAAATCAGCTTCATCTGTTGCCTTACCATTATCAAACACATTACTCCAAATAGAAGCCTTACCATTCAAAGCTGCCATCTCATACTGATATTTAACAAAATCAGCAGCATTACTCATCATACCCAACTTCTTAGACAACACATCAAAAGCAAAATAAGTGTTATAGTTGATTTGGGTCTTACCTTTATGACCTGATTTTGTCGTAATCAATATTATACCATTAGATCCACGAGCACCATAAATCGCAGTAGAAGAAGCATCCTTCAAAACATCAATACTCTCAATATCATTTACATCAATATTCTCCAAGGCATTGCTCATTTCGAAGCCATCCACAATATACAGCGGCTCTGAGCCTTGAGTTAAGGACATACCACCACGAACTGTTACAGTAGAACTGGAACCTGGTGCACCACTTTTAGAAATAATATTAACGCCCGCAGCTTTTCCTGCTAAAGCTTGTGCAGCAGATGTAACAGGTACATTTACCAATTCCTTACCATTTACAGAAGCTGTTGCACCAGTCAAATCTTTCTTTTTTACCTTAGCATAACCAATAGAAACAACCTCGTCGAGCATCTGAGCCTCGGGCTCGAGCTGTACATTAATCTGTGTACGGCCCTTGATGTCTACTGTCTTTGTCTTATAACCTACATAAGAAATAACCAAAGACTTGGCAGATGAAGGAACGGTCAGCTTAAAGTTACCATCCACGTCGGTAACGGTGCCTGTATTACCTGGCACAACTTTTACCGTCGCACCGATAACTACATCCATGTCATCCGTCACTTGTCCTGAAATAGTCACCCCTTGAGCGAGGCCTTTCACAGGAACCACCAGTAGCATGAACAATACCATGCATACTTGGAACATAAGTGTTTTGTTTTGCATAAAATGATTTTTTAAGTTTATATAAGTTTATTGTTGTATTTACGAACGTATTTAGCTGTGTGGCTTTTTCTCCTACCAGGCTAAAAGAGGGGGTTCAGACCTTCCCATTTCACATCCCAGTTGCCATCTTGTGGAAAACCTGGATTGGGATGAACACTTCCGTCCCAGCCTGCACACATCATAGCTACAGCCATCAGGTAACCTCCATTGCCAGGAAGATAAAGACGAAGACGACCATCCTGATAATTATGACCACTTACCAAATAGGTGTTCTTCTGCTGCTTCATCAGCAAGGCTCCAACTGCATTCTCGGGCTCTCTCATGCGGGCGGCTCCCATAGCCATCATCGGATAATCCCATCCCCAGGATGTCTCCCACTTCCAGTTCTTCCAAATCCACTGTTCTGTCTTCTTCATCTTGGCAAAGTCTATCTGACGACTGTTGTATGGGAACAGACCTATCGCTCCCATCACTGCTGGGTGATCGCTAAACATCTTTTCATTCTTATAGGTATCAGGCTCGGTCTCTGCTGCGAGATACAGACTGTCCTTGGATGCCAATGGAGATATCTTCTGAATGACATCATCCCAATGTGCATTGCGCTCCTTGCCCAATCGCTCACGCCAGGTCTGTGCAATCTGAAGGGCACAATGCCACTGACTCAACTCGAAAGGAGGATTGATGGTTGTTGCTGCTGGCAGAGTCTCCTGAGCTGCTATACAACCACGAAGGATATAGCGGTCGTTCTGCTTGTCATAATCAGCAAAGTCGCCCATAAATTCGGCGGTTTCATCGACCAAGCGTGCATATTTCTGTAAGAGTGCAGGTGTTGGGTTGGCACGATAGAGCAACTCTGCCAAATAAATAAGGTGAGGCTGTTGCCAGATCAGGAAACTTCCCACTCCTGAAGGTGCCTCGCCTACCCAAGGGTCGGTCATCTTCATCCAGCGCACTCCCTTGAAGCCCTGTCGCTCGGCTATCTTGCGGGCATTGGCTTCTGCCTTGACGTACCAGGAAAGTGAACGTTCCAACATCTCAGGGTGTCCCCACAAGGCAAACTGTGCCTGATGCCAGAGAATCATCTCCAAATGAAATTTGCCAAACCATGAATTATAGGTGAGTCCTGTCTCCTGTGGAGGTGTATCACCTGCATCCTGAATGGCGAGCAGATACTGGCTCAATACTACGCGGCGCTCCATCTCCTTGGCACGGGGATCCTTGCAGTTGGAGAAGTCTGCCATACCACCTTTTTTCCAATAACCCATCCAGTATGCCTTGGCTGCGTCAGCTACTTCGGCAAAGGTCTTGTTGGCTGTGGATGTCTGCTCAGCATATTCGCAGGTAAGTTTCAGGTCAGAAGACTTGGCTTGCAACTGATAGAAGTTCTTGCCTTTCTGCTTTAATTTAGCAGCGCCTTGCCATCTTAACATCACAAAATATACGGTTTTATCGATTATTCTCTTTAAAACTGCAGAGTTGGATGTTTGAGCAACAAGTGTCGTGGAATGCAACTTATCTTTTGTCCAGTCGCAGGCATCATCGCAATGTCCACCAGTAGGATAAGCGAAGCGTACATCCACAGCGATGGTTCCCTTAGACTGAATATGAGTAGCTATCATATCGAGAACAGGGTCGCAAGTTGTTTCCACTTGGTAAGCCTTACCTTTATATATAAAGCTGCTCTTGATCATACCTTCCCACATATTCAGTGTCTGGTCTATCTGCTTGATCTGCTTAGGATCTGCACCCAGCGACAATCCCAATGTACCCAAATGCAGACGATGAGGGTTTACGCGATACCAGTCGCCAGCTGCCTTGGCTCGTTTGTTGTCCTTTACCTGTGTGGCATAAGGTTCCTTACGGCCTCTGCCAAAATCATAATAACGCCAGCTTTCCTCTGGTTGATAATTCTCAGGATTGGCAAAAGAATGCCAGCCCCAGTCGCTCATGGTTCCCAATGGAACACCAAGAGAATAAGACTTAGGGAAAGACTGAAGACCTGTACCATCTACGGTCATGGCAAAACCACCATTACCTACAGAGAGCGAGTTGAGCGAATCCATTGTTGTAACATGTGGATTGTTACGCTCTACCACCTTCTTTCTGTCGATGGGTTGCTGAGCCATAGAGCTCAATGCAAACAACAGGCAAATACTTAAGATTAATTTTTTCATTTATTTTTATTGTTAGCTATTTTTCGATGGCAAAATTAGTGCTTTTCACATATTATTGCTATACAAAATTGTACACTATCATATATTTCTATTCTATCAGATGTATTTTTATATTCTTTGAAGAATAAAGTTCCGCCCAACACGCATTTTTGCCAATAAATCTTATTCATAAATTAGTCTTTAGATTCCTATTGTTTGTTAAGCAGCTTCATATTCTGGTTAGGCTTCTTTATAAGAACAATAGTGCTGTATAAAAACTATCGTTCAGAGGCTTATACGATGGCAAAGTTACTCATTTTTTGAGAAAGAAATGAATAACCTGAAAACAAATCGTACCCCGGTGTACAATATTAGTGGGAATGTACTCAAATCGTACATTCCCACCAGCTTGTTGCCTCAGAAACCTTTGGCTATCTTACTATTTTACGAGTAAGCACTTCGCCATTCCAGGTTGTAATACGATATATAAAAGTACCTTTACCTACCGCAGCTATCTTCTTACCCGACATATCGAAGCATTCTATCTTCTTGATATCTTTGCCCGCCAAGACACCTTTGATGGATGTGGGATTGCCAACAACCTTCACCACTCCTTCCGTGGCGAGTTTTGATAAATCCCAAGTCTGTCCATCGCCAGGAGTTTCAGGAATCATCTGCACTTTGCCATTCACCTTTACTCCGGCAGAGAAGACAGGAATCGTCTCGGCATCCACGAAGCACAAAGCATCAACCTCCTCTCCTATCTGAATCACGGCACCATCTTCCAACGTTACCGAACCGGCAGTGATTGTATTATAAGAAGAACCATCTGCCAGAAGACTTACGACACCTCCGGTTCTCACCTCCAGATTTCCCTTCAAGGTCAATCTCGCACCATTGGCACCTTCCTCTACATCGCCAGCCTGGAGCTTACCTCCTTCATAAATCCTTACAAGACCCGCAATGCTTCCCTTACCAGAAAGGATGGCATCTTTCATGACGTTCACGGCACCTGTGCCACTATTCGTTCCATTAACAATAAGGTTACCTTTCAATACATTGGTAATTCCCTTATAATCGTTGTTACCCGTCAAGCGCCAGTAACCAGTACCTGTCTTCGTGATAGAAACTGTTCCCTGGTAACCACTTCCACCCGCAGCCCAGTTGTTAATCTTTCCTGCAAAAGTCTCGTTGGTATTTGCCGAACCCACCGTCCAAGTACAAGTGAAGCCCTTGGTTTTCTTGCTCGAACCACTGAGATAAGTTTTCGAAGTACCCGACAAACCGCCAATCTTCAGATTCGAGTTGGTTTCCCATGAAGCCAAGCGGGTATTACCCGTTGCCTCAATCACTGCATTCGGCATCGTAACACTGCCACTATTGAACAAGAGCAACGAGCCGTCTTTCTCAGAAGATACACCATTCGCTATCAGGCGCCCCGTAAACTCAGCATAGTTGCCCTTAAGATACTCACGCATATAAGGAATGTTCAACTGTAGGTTGCCGGAACCCGTCACCTTGTTCTTCATGTAGCAGAAGCGGTTAGGCGAGAACTGTGAGATAGTACCTTCCTTCACCTCAATAGGGAAAGAATAGGTTTCATAACCATTAGGCTCTCCTTTGGTCTTGAGTTCTCCACCAGCCATTACGAGTTTAGAAGATGAGCCGATACCCGCTTTGGATATATCTGTTGTTGATAGATTTAGCTTGCCACCACGAAGAATGGTTGCTCCCTTGTAGCCAAAGAACTTATTGGTACCGATGGTAACCTGACCTTCACCATTGAAAGCCAAATTGCCATCACCCTCGAACACACCGTTCAGAGTTACAGTTGCATCCCCTTTTGCTATGTTCAGTTCCGTTTCACTCTTAACCTGTGCTGCTCTATCAGTAGAGGTTGTGCCACCTGTATATAAATAGGTACCACCATCGAAGATCCAACTTTGAGCAAAGTTGGCACTTGCTCCTATCGCACTAGGCTCACTTCCATTCTTCAGAGAATTAATCTCCAAGATGCCTTCATGAAGAACCGTCGGACCGGTATAACTATTCAATGTATTCAAAACCAACGTGCCTTCGCCTCCCTTATTGACAGAAGCCTCACCACTAATGGCTCCTGCTCCTTCAACAGCTACCCTGCCATTGCCTTTCACAACTACAACGGCTGGCGAAACAGTCTCACTCAAATTCACATTAATGTCACCAGCGGCATCAAAAAGCACATTCTTGCCATTAACAAAGGCATCCTGTCCCTTATTCCAACTCTTACTCTTCAAATCCCAATCGGTAGCAGACGGATTCCAGGTCAAGTCAGGCTGATAGGAATCAATATCTACCATACCCGTCTCCACAGGACGAGTTGTCATGGTGAGTTCTGGAGAATATTCAGAATACTTGCCGGCATCAGCAAAAGCTCTCACTCTTACCATGTAAGCTACACCAGGTTCCAAGCCCTCAATGATATAGGAAGTACTATTGGCTGCCATACGGGCCACTTCCTTCCACTGATTCTCACCTTTCTTCGTTATTTCAACGCAGAATCCATCTTCAGCATAGGTATAGTCACGCCATTTCAACTTAATGGAAGAACTGGTAGAAGAAACAAACTCTACGCACATTGGCATACGGAGGAAATAGTCGCGGTCAGCTACGGTAATGCTATTGATATAATTCTCAATATTAGCATAACCATTAGCAGCAATCACCAAGGCATCATCCTTGTTAGGGTCGGTACCATTAGCCTTTTCCCAAGCATCAGGCATACCATCGCCATCGCTATCTATCTTCTTGTTTCCGCCCCAAACCGTCCATTTGTCAGGCGTACCATATGGAAGATTTTCCTCATTTGCCAATAACTCTCCTTGCTTGCCCAAGGAGTTCACCTCATCCACCATGTAACAATCGCTGTAATCACGATAAGGCAGAGAAGCACCCACTATCGGAAGAAGATTCTCCAACAATGTGTTTCCTGCCCACTTAGTCATCTCAGGATAATCATAACGGGTTGACTGGCGTACACCGGCAGCATAGTTGGTTACTGCCTTTGGATCAAACTTGCCATCCATATTGCTATCTTGCCAATTGTCCTCTCCATAGAAGTTGAAGGCACCCTCGCCAGCGCCACCAGAGAAGGCATTGCCACCATTGGCAGGACCATTGATGAAAAGATTTCCTTCTATGTTCACAAAGGAATCCCACTTGGAGTCTCCACCCATGATATAGCATCCATTCTTCCAGTTATACACTATGTTATTCACATACTGGTTAATGCCTTTTATCTTATTGTTACGAGTAGCATTGTCAACATACAGATTACGATAAAGGGAAATATAATCTGACTGCATCAAACCGCCAGCGCTATGAGGCATCAGTCCCTGCCCCATGATACAATTGGAGATGGTGATGTAATCAGGATGTTTTCCCTTGTTATCAGGATTGATAGAGAATGTCTCATCTAATCCCCAAGAAAAAGAGCAGTGGTCAAAAATCATGTTCTGACCATAAGCAATACCTGCCGCATCCTTACCCGAGCTACCTTTATGACCCATACGAAAACGCATGTGGCGCACAATGATATTGTCTGCACCAGAGAAGGAAACGCCATTGCCATAGACGGTGATTCCTTCACCTGGTGCCGTCTGACCCGCAATATACAGATTATTCTTGAATACCAAACGGTCTTTGATATTGATGACACCAGCTACATCGAAGACGACGAAACGGTTAGGCTGACTGATTGCATCGCGCAAAGAGCCGGAACCAGAGTCGTTCAGGTTGGTGACATGATAAACTGCTCCACCTTGACGCGCTCCTGCTGCAAAACGTCCCCAGCCCTGAGCATCAGGAAAGGCCAACTGCTGCGCTTGTGCAGCCAGGCTGCCTCCAGCCAACAAGGCTGAAAACAAAATTTTATTTGTTCTATTCATAGGTACTTGTATTAATTATTAATTCGTTGAAATTCAATACCGATTCTTCTCAGATTGTGCATCATGGCAAAGGCTTCAAGTCTTCCCACTTCACATTCCAGTTGCCATCTTGCGGGAAGCCTGGATTAGGATGAATACTACCATCCCAACCGGCACACATCATGGTTACCGCCATCAAGAGGGCACCATTGCCAGGAAGATAAAGACGAAGTCTGCCATCTTGGTAATTATGTCCACTTACCAGATAAGTATTCTTCTGCTGTTTCATCAACAGAGCACCCACGGCGTTCTTGGGTTCACCCATGCGGGCGGCTCCCATAGCCATCATCGGATAATCCCATCCCCAGGAGGTATTCCACTTCCAGTTTTTCCAAATCCACTGCTCGGTCTTCTTCATCTTGGCGAAGTCTATCATCCTACTGTTGTAAGGGAACAAGCCGATGGCACCCATCACTGCAGGATGATCGCTGAACATACGTTCCTTGGTATAGGTATCAGGTTCTGTCTCTGCTGCGAGATACAGACTATCCTTGGATGCCAAAGGAGAAATCTTGGCAATGATATCATCCCAATGAGCATCACGAGCCTTACCTAGTCGTCCACGCCATTCCTGCGCAATCTTCAAGGCACAAAGCCACTGACAGAGCTCGAAAGGTGGATTCACAGTTGTTACAGCAGGTAAGGTTTCCTGGGCAGCAATACAACCACGAAGAATATAACGATCTTTCTCCTTATCATATTCGGCAAAATCGCCCATAAATTCAGCGGTTTCATCGACCAATCTTGCGTACTTCTGCAAGATGGCAGGAGAAGGATTGGCACGATAAAGTAATTCTGCCAGATAAATCAGATGTGGCTGTTGCCAGATTAGGAAACTTCCCACACTAGAAGGTGCCTCTCCTGCATCAGGATCGGTCATCTTCATCCAGCGTACTCCCTTGAATCCCTGTCGCTCGGCTATCTTTCGGGCATTTGGTTCTGCCTTGAAATACCAAGACAAGGAACGTTCCAACAGTTCCGGATGCCCCCACAGTGCAAACTGTGCCTGGTGCCAAAGAATCATCTCTAAATGGAACTTGCCAAACCATGAATTATAGGTAAGTCCTGTTTCTTGAGGAGGAGTTTCTCCTGCATTCTGGATAGCCAAAAGATATTGGCTCAGCACCACTCGTCGCTCCATCTCCTTGGCACGAGAATCCTTACACTGCCCGAAATCTACCATCGCACCTTTCTGCCAGTAATGGTTCCAATAAGCCTTGGCTGCATCCGCCACTTCACCGAAAGTTTTACGGGCAGAAGATGTTTACTCGGCATACTCGCAAGTCAACTTCAGGTCGGCAGACTTCGCCTGCAACTGATAGAAGTTCTTTCCCCTTTGCTTGAATTTTGCAGAACCCTCCCATCTCAACATCACAAAATAGACGATTTCATCGACGGTTCTCTTCAAAACTGCCGATTTTTATCCTGCGCTACAAGCATTGTGGAATGAAGGTTATCTTTGTTCCAATCGCAGGCATCGTCAGCATGACCGCCTGTAGGATAAGCAAAGCGGATATCCAAGGCGATGTTTCCCTTAGACTGCACATGAGTGGCAATCATATCAAGCGTTGGGTCACAAGCCGTCTCAACCAGGTAAGCTTTACCTTTATATATAAAGCTACTCCGAATCATGCCATCCCACATATCCAAGGTCTGATTCACCTGCTCGATGTCTTTTGGATTGGAACCAAGCGATAGACCCAATGTACCCAGATGAAGGCGATGAGGATTCACACGAAACCAGTTACCTGCAACCTTCTTTCGCTGGTCATCCTTGATCTGAGTAGCATAGGGCTCTTTTCGCCCACGCCCGAAATCATAATCACGCCAACTTTCTTCCGGCTTGTAATTCTCAGGGTTAGTAAAAGAATGCCATCCCCAATCACTCATTGTTCCAAGAGGTACTCCCTTGGAATATGACTTAGGAAAAGACTGTAAGCCCGTTCCATCCACAGTCATTGCAAACCCGCCATTGCCTACAGACAATGAATTCAGCGAATCCATCGACTCAACATGAGGGTTGTTTCTCTTTACCACTAGTTTTCTGTTGATGTTCTGAGCTGTCAAGCTCAAAGAGAACAACAGAAGTACACTTAATAACGTTTTCTTCATTTTCCAGTTTTTAAGTTTATTTGTCGGTGCAAAGTTAGCCTTTTCATCGGGATTTAGCAATATTCTATCGTACATTAGCATACATATCTATTCATATAGGCAAGACCATGTATAAAACAAAAAAGGGTGTGCCTATCGACACACCCTAATATAATATATATCAAAATATTTTATTTCTTAGAACATCATAGCCACACGCTTTACACCAGCTACCAGCGCATCAACCTCTTCCTTGGTATTATATAGGGCAAAGCTGGCACGAACGGTGCCGAGAATACCGTAGCGGTCCATCAAAGGCTGAGCGCAATGATGACCGGTACGTACAGCGATGCCCAGGCGGTCGAGCAAGGTGCCCATATCCATGTGATGAATATCACCAACCAAGAAGCTGACAACGGCATCTTTGCCCTCCTGCTCACCAAAAAGTCTGATTCCATCGATGGTTCGCATCTGCTCCATACAGTAGCGGGTGAGTTCCTGCTCGTGCTTGGCAATGTTATCCATACCGAGAGCAGAGACATAATCGATGGCCTTTGCCAGACCGTGGGTAGCTACATAATCAGGAGTACCAGCCTCGAACTTGAAAGGTAACTTCTCGAAAGTAGTCTTCTCGAAACTTACGCTCTCAATCATTTCGCCACCGCCCTGATAAGGAGGCAACTTGTCGAGCCATTCTTCCTTGCCGTAAAGCACACCGATACCGGTAGGACCATAAATCTTATGTCCGCTGAAAGCGAAGAAATCGCAATCCATATCCTGTACATCCACAGCAAAATGAGGAGTACTCTGAGCGCCATCCACCATGACAGGCACATCGTGCTCATGAGCAATCTTTATCATCTCTTTTACCGGATTCACCGTACCGAGCACGTTGCTCACCTGGGCAATGCTCACGATTTTGGTGCGTTCGGTAAATAAATTGGCGAATTCATCGAGGTTAATCTCACCTTTATCGTTGA